>Ga0183099_1002016_pt1 | contig 10869 bp, 11 predicted proteins | sample Biomet1_FD_127788 | JGI IMG/M metagenome (GOLD analysis project Ga0183099, IMG submission 127788) | Microbial communities from bioreactor (seeded with anoxic lake sediment) at LBNL, California, USA - Biofuel metagenome 1 | ecosystem: Engineered > Bioreactor > Anaerobic > Unclassified ... | reverse complement strand
GGTCTTAATCGCAGCCAAAAAATCATCCTCCGACAAGATGACCGTTTTCCCCTCGCAGGTGATCTTCATGCCGCCGGTAACGGTCTTAATCGCAGCCAAAAAATCATCCTCCGACAAGATGACCGTTTTCCCCTCGCAGGTGATCTTCATGCCGCCGGTAACAGGCTCACAGGAAAATCCGCTTTCCCCTGCCGCCTTCCTCAACGTTTCCGTTTTTTTCTCCATCGCGCTCAGCTCCTCTCTCTTCATTTTCCCCTTAAGCGCCGCCCGCCGGCAATGCCGGCGCCGTGCTCAACAGGTAAAAAAAACGGCACCCCTACATTGTAAAGGTGCCGCTTTCTTCGACAGAACCGAAATCCTGTCTGTTTAACCAAGGATGCACCCTTTATATTATAGACTCAAACTTCGCAGGTAAATAATCGCCTATGAGCCTTGAAAATTCAATATTCGTGGCAATAAAAATAGCATGAACCACAACCATTTTGTATAATAAAATTGCGAAATAAAACCATACAAATGGAGGCTCATGCTATGAAAATTATAACACAAGACAACCATCAGACGAAATGCCTTTCGGCAAAATCAATGCAGTTTTTCCAGCAGTATCGTATCGCCAGAATCCTGCACGCTGCCAATGCCAATAAAATCAAGGGGATTCCAGCTATGCAGATTTTCCTGCTGGCCGTCAGTATCGTATTCCAGCACAGGTCTCTCTACATGCAGATGAATCTACACCAAGACACGCTGCTATTCAGCAAGGATACCTTCTACCGTTTTATGAATTCCTGCCATACGAATTGGCGCAAATTCACTACACTGCTGGTTTCCAGTATCATCCGACGCTCCATTGAGCCACTGACTGACGAGAAGCGACGCAATGTACTTATCATCGACGACTCTATCTTTAGCCGGTCTCGTTCGAAAAAGGTCGAGCTGTTGGCGAAGGTATTCGACCATGCTCATGGCCTTTATACATTCGGCTTCCGTATGCTCACTCTCGGATGGTCAGATGGCAATACCTTCCTGCCGGTCAGCCATTGCCTGTTGTCTACGGCGAATCAGAAAAATCGAATCAATGAATCTTCAGCTAAAATAGATCCACGTACCAACGGAGGTAAACAACGCAAGCTGGCACAGCTGAAAGCAACGGATGTTGTCTTGAAGCTGCTCAGAGAAACAAAGACTGCTGGCATTTCTGCTCAGCATGTCCTGTTTGACACATGGTTCTGCGCTCCAGCTTCATTGACAGCGATAAAGGATATTGGCTTTGACGTCATCGCTATGGCAAAGAAAACCAGCAAAATTCATTACCGTTACCAGGGCAAAATGCAGGATGTCAAAGCAATCTACCAGCAGAACACGAAACGCCGTGGCCGTGCTAAATACCTGCTTTCCGTAGAAGCGGAAGCTGTTAAGGACGACAAGGCAATTCCCGTCCGCTTTGTCTATGTGCATAACCGTAATCGGCGTAAAGACTATCTGGTTCTGGTTACGACGGACATGTCCCTTGGCGAAGAAGAAATTATCAGCCTGTATGGGAGACGCTGGGGCATTGAGGTTTTCTTCAAGATCTGCAAATCTTATCTGCATCTCAGTAAGGACTGCCGTTCGATTTCCTATGATGCCATGACAGCACATGTAGCTGTCGTGTTTACCCGATATATGCTGCTAGCTGTAGAACAGCGGGAGAGCCAAGATTTGCGCAGTATTGGCGAACTCTTCTATCTGAGCATTGATGAATTGCCAGATTTACAGTTTCTGGAGGCACTTCATCTGATATTACTTGAATTTGCCGCATTGGTTCAAAAAAATTGCTTACTAAGTGAGCAAGCCGTCCAATTGATGCTGGAGTCATTCCTACAGGAACTGCCATCCTTATGGTCTGAAAATCTGCCAAAATGTGCATAATATTGGAATCCAATGGCCGATTTATATTGAATTTTCAAGGCTCACAGTATGTTTTTCGTGTGCGAAGTTTGAGTGATTAATACTGACAGCTACAGGCAATAGTATTAGAATTAATATGCATTTCTAAACTGTAGTTTCTGGCTTGCAGCTTTAACAACAAACATATTGGAGCATGTAGGTATAAAAACCTCTAGAATTCCGGCAGGCACCCCTCTGAAAATATGTCTAATAAAGTGTTGCCAATCCAAGACGTATTCAAGGCGCTTCTCTTGCTAATTTTAAACATACTTATCGAGAAAGCCGGTAATGTGTGGTTTTGCCTATGCCTTCCTGCATAAGTAGCTCATTTTTGATCATTTTTTTTAATAAACGCCCGCTTGTTGTCTGTCCAATAGCCAACAGTTTTTCAACGTCCTTCCGCGTAAGCACACCTTGGTTCCTTGCCAGCTGCATTACTTTTTCCGTTTGGCTGTCACTTGCATCGCTTACCTGCTTCTTTTCCATCTGCGCATTGAGATTTGGCAGGATAATCTTAAAAGCATTATCGGATGTTTCAATCTGCGGCGTCTTTCCACTGCCTTCATAAGCATTCATAATCTTCCGCAAACCAGTTCCGTAGGCTTCAATCAGTTCCAAACGATAAAATACATTTGCCAGCTTTGTATTACGGCAAACAGAAATACCCATCAGCACATCCTTCAATGTTACCCCGGAAACAAGGCCGCCAATCGAGGTGAATTCGATTCGATCGCCATAGATACCGATGAGCGTACTGGCTCTGAAGGAGTATTCCCGATGTACAAGGGAATTTAGCAGAGCCTCTCTGACAGCCACCTCCGGGTAGTCCCTGGTATCGATCCGCCGCAACTTATCAAAAGTCGAGTGCGTCTGATTGTGAAAATCAATATAATCATAAATTTCTCTCATCTGCTTAAACAGAGAGCCGGAAATTTCTTTCCGGTCTTTGAATACACTCTGACTAGTTCCCTCAAAAACGGCAGCCTTAATGGTATGCACGCACTGTTCGGAAAGGAGTAGTCCAAGATTGGTATATATGCCATCCTGATTTACAATCCCTAATGTTTTCATCTGCATCGGCCCAAACAGAATATTTCTTTCTGAAAATTCTTTTTGAGCCGCTTCAAAAGTCAACTCCTGTTCCAGCGAACGCATTTCCTCAAAACTGTCTCCATCGGTTTCTTTAATCATTCGCCGGATTGCCGTGTCTGTCGCTGGCACGGAAGAATAGCCCTGCCGAACATAAACACCTTCCGGCCGCAATCCTTTTTTGGCAATATAATAAGGGCGTTCTGTTCCGCGCTGAATATCAACCGCAACGATGCTCTTTCCTTCTACCTTCAACGTTTCATAGTGAAGAAACATGGTCAAATCCGGCTTAATTGCGTCGCGAACCATATTGCTGATCTGTAAAGCTGCCCCATCCGGATCATCCATGCCGATCACTTCACCATCATCCCGGACACCTATATAAAGTTTCCCACCTTCGCAATTTGCAAAAGCTACAATTTCTTTTTTTATATCGTCGACAATGATCGTTTTCAATTCTACAGTTTCGCTTTCCTGAAATACCATGCACTTACCTCCCCCGAATTTCCTTACTTGCATTCTAACCGTTCTAACCGTTCTTGTCAATTTTTTGGTTAGAATGGTTAGATTAATGCACAGGAAATGAGAAGTTGCTGTGTTTATCCTTGTTGACCTGCTTTTATATGCTTGCTGGCAACCATAACAGCCCCCATGTTGCCGCAATTTTCAATTTTTTCAAATGCTAGCCATACCGATATCATTGCGCAGCTGTATCGCTTCAGCTACATGCCGATCGGTAATCTCGGTGGCGGCGTCTAAATCGGCTACCGTCCGCGATACCTTGATGATGCGGTCATACGACCGCGCACTCAGGCGCATTTTTTCGAAGACCTGCTTCAATAAAAGCTGCGCTGACGGGGTCAGCGGACACATCTTTTTCAGCATCGCATGACTCATCTGTGCATTGCAAAATATTTTGTAACGGCTCAGCCGCTCCGTTTGCCGCCCCCGAGCGGCTTCCACTCTGGCGCGAATTTTTCAGAAGTTTCTGCTGGAATCGGATTGACGATATCCTTGTATTCGACCCGCGGCACCCAGATATGGATGTCAATGCGGTCGAGCAGCGGCCCGGAGATCTTCTTCGTATAGCGCTTGATCTCATTCGGGCTACAGGTGCAGGCATGCGCATCGTCGCCATTAAAGCCACACGGACACGGATTCATGGAGGCGATCAGGATCATTCGGGAAGGAAATGATAAGGATGAATGTACACGTGATATGGTGACGACCCCATCTTCCAGCGGCTGCCGTAAGACCTCCAGGGTTGCTTTCCCAAATTCCGGCAGTTCATCTAAAAACAAAACCCCGTCATGGCTCAAGGTCACTTCGCCGGGGCGAGGAATACTGCCGCCGCCGATCATGCCTGCACTGGATATTGTATGATGGGGACTGCGAAAAGGCCGGCTGGTAATCAGACCGGCATTTTGCGGCAGGAGTCCTGCTATGCTGTATATCTTTGTAACTTCCAAGGCTTCCTGCCTTGATAATTGCGGTAAGATAGAACTGACGCGACGCGCCAGCATGGTTTTGCCAGATCCCGGTACGCCGACCATCAGCACATTGTGCCCGCCGGCAGCGGCAATTTCCAATGCTCGTTTGGCTAGGAACTGACCCTGCACATCTGAAAAATCATCTTCGGAGAGTGCTTCGTTTCCGCTTGCAACCGCCACAGGAACTGCGGGTTGCAAAGCTTCATTGCCATTTAAAAAATCCAGCAAGCCCCGGATATTCGTCGCAGCATATACCGTAAGACCCTTTACCAGCAGAGCTTCCTGAACATTTTCCTTAGCCACAAACAACGTTTTAATCCCCTGCTTCAAGCAGTTGATCGCCATCGGCAGAACGCCATGGATGCCGCGCAATTCTCCTTCCAGAGACAATTCTGCCGCAAACATGCTCTTTTGGCAAGTTTCTTCAGGCACTAATCCCTGCGCGGCCAAAAGGCCGATGCCGATCGGCAAATCCAGACCGGAGCTGTCTTTTTTGATATCCGCCGGCGCCAGATTAATCGTGATCCGCCCCGGCGGCATCTTAATCCCGGAATTCTTGATTGCCGTTCGCACTCGCTCTTTCGCTTCCTTTACGGAGGCATCCGGCAAACCGACGATATCAAAGCGCGGCAAGCCGCGTGAGACATCCACTTCCACATCGATCAATACGCCGTTCACACCTAAGGTCGTCGAGCCATACGTTTTTGCAAACAATGAAATCCCTCCCTAGTTATTCCGTCCCCTGCCACCTTCGGAACAAATCGTGCTCTATATGAATTGCATCACAAATCTTGCCGACGAGCATATCGATGAGATCCTGCATCGTCTGCGGTTTATGATAAAAGCCCGGACTTGCCGGAATCACTTTGACGCCCAAGCGGGCCAATTTCAGCATATTTTCCAAATGAATTGCGTGTACCGGTGTTTCCCGCGGCACGATGATGAGCGGACGCCCTTCTTTTAACGTAACATCTGCCGCCCTTGTGAGCAAATTATCCGATATTCCGGCGGCGATGCTGCCGAGCGTTTTCATCGAACAAGGCACAATAATCATCGCATCATTCTTGAAAGAGCCGCTGGCAATTGCCGCTCCTATATTTTCGACTTGATACAGCACATCCACCTGTTGGCGCAGCGCCGCTTCATCCACGCCGCATTCATAAGCCAAAACCTGCCAACCGCTCGGCGTAACAACCGCGTGCACTTCGCAATGGCTCTTTTTCAGCACTTCGATCAATCTCATCCCATAAACAGAGCCGCTGGCTCCCGTTATTCCCACAATGACCCGCATGTATTCCCTCTCTTTTCAAGCCAATTCAAAGGCATTTTTCAGCCAATTTATTCTGTGTTCCTTCGCGTTCCTGTAATATATTTCAATGACATCAAAACGGCAAAGACCATCCGCCATGCCATGTGCACTCAGATAGCATTCGGCCGTTTGGATGATTTTTCGCTGTTTTCTCTCGGTTACAGCCTGTCCGGGCGTGCCGAAGCGGTCACTGCGGCGCGCTTTGACTTCGACAAAAACAAGCGTTTTCTGATCACGGACAATCAAATCCACTTCGCCGCAGACCGCCCGAAACTTTCTGGTCAAAACGACGCACCCCTTTGCCACGAGATATTGCTCGGCCATAACCTCCCCGGCATCTCCTACTGTCTTTGTATTCATCCAATCCCCCTCTACAGGCGGATATGCGATTTGGCCTTTTGATCCATCCGATAAACATAGGCCAAAACTTCCGCAACCGTCGCATACAGTTCCGGCGGAATTTCCCGGTCAATCTCCAAAGCCATCAGCATCGAAGCCAGTGTCTTATTCTTGTAAACCGGTACCGCAGCCTTCTGCGCGGCCTGCAATATGCTTTCTGCAACATAGCCGCGCCCCTTGGCGACAACTTTCGGTGCCGTATTCTCGTCTTTACGGTAACGTAGGGCTATCGCTTGTTTGTGTATATCAACATCAGCTATATCTCTTTCGTCTTTGCCGATTTCTTTATCTGCATCTAAATTTATCATATTCATTTACTACCTATCGCTGAAACTTTTAAATCGGTTAATACCAGCGGCGACTCTGCAAACGTCGCCTTAAATTCTGGAATATACTCGCGGAAGGATTTGACCGCATTTTCATCCGAAAAAGCCAGGCGCACATTCAAATTTTGTTTTTCATATAAGCGCAAGACCAGCTCTACCGCCCCTATGTTTTCTGTCAAAAGGCAAAATCGCAGCCAAGTTTCCTTGCTCTCTTCCCCGGTTTCCGCGTTTTTCTTCTTTTCATCGTACACATGCACATACGTCGGATAACTTTTCTGGTTTTCCCCCATATACAGCGGCATCATAAAGCTCATCGAGCGCTGATTCTCCGCTACACTATTCTCATTCGGCATGGATTGCCGCAGTACCGTCGCAAAATCATTGATATTTTTCCCAGCCGTTTTCAATTGCTGTGCCTGCATGTCCTTCAACTCACTCAAATCACAAAGCTGAACAAAGCTCCAAAGCTTGGGCAGATCCGGCATATTTTCTTTCTGCGCCGCCTGCTGTATGGATGCTGGCATATTTTTTTCACTCAGACGAATTAAAAGCTGCAACTGCTTGGCATCCTGCTGTGACATAAGCTGCTGTTTGCCGTTGACAAAACTTTTCAGCAAAAGCGTATCCTGCTCCGTCAGCGTCGCATCCCGCAACAATAGTCCGGCTAAACTTTTCATCGTCTGCATCGTCTCTGGCGTATTTTGCAATTCACCGGCAGGCGTTTGCCCCGTATTTCCCGGTTTTCCGGCGCTACTGCCATTGGGAACGACACCTTGCTGCGCCATGCCCGGCATCTGCTGCGCTCCTGCTGGTTGAGTCATGCCCGCTGCCATCGGCGTCGTTCCTCCCGGCAGCGGCACACTCGTTTGCGGGGCACCTTTGCTGTGCCCCGCCTGTCTGGGGGCTATTTCCCAGCGGCTGTTGTAGTTGTACGCCGCTTGCCTGTTGCCCTGGCCCCTGTTGCTGTTGCTGTGGACTGCCTGCCGGCTGAGCTGTACCTGACAAAGGTTGCGACAGAACTGTCTGCTGGCCGGTCCCCGGCATCTCCGGCAAACCGGGCTGCTGGGCCGTACCCGGCATTTGCTGCCCGCCTGCCGGTGGAGCAGTCGCCATTCCCGGCTGCTGCGGCACAGCTGCGTTTGGCGTCAGCGGCATTTCCGCCGCTGGCGCCGTCCCCGTTGTCTGCAGCCCCGGCTGGTTTGATGACGGCAGAACATTGCGGTTTACGTTTGCCCCATTTACATTGGTCTGTGCGGCCGAAGTGTTCACTGCCGAATTTTGCATACTACCTGGCGCATTGTTCTGCCCCCCCGACTGCGAACCTGCCTGGTTTTGCGAAAAGGTGGCATTGGAATCCCCCTCACCTGGTACTGGCGAGGCTTCCGGCGCTGCCGGCATAAAATACTGGATCAGCTGCTTTAAAAAAGCAAAGCTTTCTGCCTTTTCCGCTGGCAATGCAACGGCTGACTGCCCGGTCGCCCCGCCGAGAAGAACCTGCAACTCAACCGGCAAATTTTCCATTGACTGACTATCCAGAAGTTGAAAGGCCAATTTATTTAAATGCACGGAATCCAACAATTTCCCATCGGCACCATCCAAGGCCTTTAAACTGCTGAGCAGAGCCTGCAAGGTATCCGGCAACGTCGTTGCAGCTCCTTGTTCAGCCACGGTTCCGAGCTGTGTCAGCATCCGCGATAGAGAACTGAGCTGCTCGAGCGTAAAGCGCTGGCTTTCCATGGAACTTCCCATGCCTTGCGCCAGGGTAGATTCCAGCGAAAAGGAATTCTGCAGCATCGTCTGAATCATTTTCTGCAGTTCCTGTGGCAATTTATTCGCTGTCATATTTTCCGTCGAAGCGACTTTTGACAAAAGTCCGGTTATGTCTTCAATTGAACTTTTAATGTTAACATTGGTCTGCGGTTGAAAAGCCGAACGGCCAGACGAATCCCCTATTTTTCTGCTGATTCCGTCACTACTTACTGATTTGGGTGCCTGTACCGGCGAAACATTTATTAAGCCGGCCGGATTCGTTTCCATAGCCATCTAGCATTCCTCCTTGATTATCTCTGAACCAGCGATTTTACCGGTTCAAAAGACCGCCGGTGAATCGGACAAGGCCCGTATTTTTCAAGAGCCTCTATATGCTGCGCCGTGCCATATCCTTTGTGCTGCGCAAAACCATATTCTGGATATTCTTTGTCATAGGCATTCATCATGCGGTCACGTTCTACCTTCGCAATAATCGACGCAGCCGCGATGGATGCACTTTTGGAATCCCCTTTGATCAGAGGCAATGAAGGCATCGGCAGCTGTTTAAGTGGTACCGCATCGATCAGCACCTGATCCGGCTGCGGCTTTAACGCAAACAACGCATCATACATGCCGTTAATCGTCGCTTGATAAATATTGATCCGATCAATGACAGCCGCGTCAATTACAGCGTGCTGCACGGCAACAGCTTCCCGTAAAATCAAATCATAAAGCTCATCTCTGGTCTTTGGCGACAACTTCTTCGAATCGTTGATTTTCGGTATAAAAATTCCGATCGGCAAAATGACGGCGGCAACCACGACCGGCCCGGCCAAAGGGCCTCGGCCAGCTTCATCAATACCTGCAATACAAGTTTTTCCCGCGGCCTGAAATTCGTACTCATATCGGTAAAGAGCATTTACTCTTGATTTTTCTGCCTGTTCGCGTTCCCAGCGGCGAATAAGCCGACCAACTGCCGCACGCGTATCGGATCGAAAAGAATCCACGACGTCCGCTGCTATATCCTTTTGACTCAATAAAGACTCTATTTCTTTTATCGTCATCTTTTTCTCATTCATTAAACAAATCCACCTGTCTCCATATAAAAATCCTCATAACAGAATTTATTCGTTATGAGGATTCTTCTTTCCTGTAATAATCTATATATTTTTCTCGTTCTGCGGCTGGTCAAGGCTGATAAGGCCTAATTTACCAGCGCGAAATTCATTCAATAGAATACGGCGTGTCTTTTCCAAATCAATGAGTCCGCCTTTGAGCAAGAACCCGCGTTTGCGGCCAATGACTTCCAGTGCCGCTTCCGTATCTGCCGGCAGCGGTTCCGCTATTTTATAACGTTCAGCCAGACGTTCCGGGTAATCGCGCAGCATCGTTGCCAAAAAAACCTCAACCACTTTTTCCATATCATACGCCTCATCGTTGATGGCGCCGGTAAAAGCCAGCTTCAAACCCACGGTCATGTCTTCAAACTTCGGCCATAAAACGCCTGGCATGTCCAAAAGCTCCAAATTCTTGCCGATCTTGATCCACTGCTTTGCCCGCGTAACACCCGGCTTATCAGCAGTTCTCGTCCGTGCCGCACCAGCCAGACGGTTGATCAAGCGACGATTTCCCTACATTTGGGATGCCGAGAATCATCACGCGGGCCGCCCGTGGATTCGCACCGCGGCTTACAAGTTTATCCGTCTTAAATTTTGCCAGCTGTTCCGTGATTTTCACCAAAGGCTTGGTTCCTTTTCCCGTCATGGCATCAATAGAAACTGCCTGCACGTTTTTTTCTTTAAAGGCAGCAACCCAGGCTTTTGTAACTTCGGGATCGGCCAAATCCGCCTTGTTTAAAGCAACCGCATATGGTTTATCTGCAATAATTTCCTTGAGCATTGGATTCGCACTGCTGTAAGGAATTCGGGCGTCAAGCAGTATGATGACCACATCGACCAGTTTTAAGTTGTCCACGATAAGGCGGCGTGCCTTAGCCATATGTCCAGGAAACCAATGGACGGTAGGTAAGTCGTTTTTAAATTCTTCCATTATTTTTTATTATCCTCCTGTGAACTACTGATACCACTGGATTTTTCAATAATTCGCGTTTTTCTTATTTTAAATTTTTTCTTTTATCTTCATCATCGCCCACGGATTTAAATGAATATTATGCGCAGACAATTGGCCAATAAAAAACGGCACCAACAATTCAAGGCAGCGTCGTCCTCTTCCATTATAGTCTATATGCAAAGAAAACACAAAAGCTGTCGCCAGCGATAACGCCCTATCGCTGCGACAGCTTCCACTTTCAAGGTAATGTCTTTAAATGATCGAACGGCCAAAACACCATAACGGCCTTGCCTTTAATCAGTTCAAACGGCACAAAGCCAACATCGGCAAACCGACTGTCCTCCGAATTGTTGCGGTTATCGCCCATGACAAAAATCCGGCCAGCTGGAACCGTTGACAGCGGGTAGTCGCCACGCGTCTGACTCAAAATATAAGGCTCATTCATCAGCTGCTGATTTACAAACACCCTGCCGTCTTTTATCTCAATCGTATCACCAGGAATGGCTATGAC
>Ga0183099_1002015_pt1 | contig 10871 bp, 12 predicted proteins | sample Biomet1_FD_127788 | JGI IMG/M metagenome (GOLD analysis project Ga0183099, IMG submission 127788) | Microbial communities from bioreactor (seeded with anoxic lake sediment) at LBNL, California, USA - Biofuel metagenome 1 | ecosystem: Engineered > Bioreactor > Anaerobic > Unclassified ... | reverse complement strand
GACTGGCCGCGCCGGAGACCAGCGTGGGCCAGCCGAGCAGGCGGAGATGATATAGGCCGTGGCCACGCCCGATTGCGATGCCGATGAGCCCGCCCAGAACGGTCAGCAGCACCGCCTCGGCCAGGAATTGCAGCAGAATATCGCCCTCGCGTGCGCCAATGGCCATGCGGATGCCGATTTCGCGTGTGCGCTCGGTTACGGATACCAACATGATGTTCATGATGCCGATGCCGCCCACAATGAGCGAAATAGACGCCACAGCCCCGAGCAGCATGGACATGACCTTTGTGGACTGTTGCGACACGGCCAGGATTTCCGAAAGGTTGCGAACGGTGAAGTCGCGCTCCTTGCTGGGGCTGATGTGGTGACGCTGGTCGAGCAGTGCGCTGATTTCCTCCTGGGCCTTGGGCAGCAGGGACTCTGATTTGGCCTGCACCAGCACCGGCCCTACCGTGCCGGGGAAGGATGTTCCTAATATTTTGCGCTGGGCAGTGGTGATGGGCATAATGACCACATCGTCCTGGTCCGAGCCCTGGGCGCTGCGGCCCTTGGTGGCCAGCAGGCCGATGACCGTGAACGGGATTCCCTTGATGCGGACCTGCTTGCCCGTCGGGTCGTCATCCCCAAAAAGCGTGGTGGCCACGGTGCTGCCCAGCAGGCATACCTTTTGCCCGGTATCCACTTCACTCTGGGTCATTTCCCGGCCCTGGGTTATTTTCCAGTCGCGGATAATGAGAAAGGCCGAGGTGGTGCCGTTGAGGCTGGTGGACCAGTTCATATTGCCGGCCACAAGCTGGGCGCTGCCGTGCTGCTCCGGCGCGGCCTGCGCCACGCTGGGACATTCCGCCATGATGGCCTTCACGTCGTCCAGGGTGAGGGTGGAGGCCGTGCCCATGCCCATGTGGATGCCACCGCTGGAGCTGGAGCCGGGCAGGATGAGGATGAGGTTGGAGCCCATGGTGGCTATTTGGTCGGCGACCATTTTGGTGGCGCCGCTGCCTACGGCCACCATCACAATGACCGCGCCGATGCCGATCATGATGCCCAACATGGTGAGGAAGGAGCGCATGAGGTTCACGCGCAGGGCGCGCAGCGCTATGGAGACGGGGAGCAGCAGGTCCATGGTTTAGGCCCCCGCACCGGAATCGGTCAGTATGTTGCCATCGCGGAAGGTGATTTGCCGGCTTGCCCAGGCGGCGATGTCCGGCTCGTGGGTCACCATGATGATGGTGATGCCCTGCGTGTTCAACCGGGTGAAGATATCCATGATCTCCTCGCTCATTTGGGAGTCCAGGTTGCCGGTGGGCTCATCGGCCAGGATGACGGCGGGGTCTCCCGCCAGGGCGCGGGCGATGGCCACGCGCTGCTGCTGGCCGCCGGAAAGCTGGCTGGGCATGTGCCCGGCACGGCCGGAAAGCCCGACCATTTCCAGGGCGTGCAGGGCGCGTTCCTTGCGCAGCGTAGCGGGTATGCGGCCATACACCATGGGCAGCTCCACATTTTCCAGGGCGCTGGTGCGCGAGAGCAAATTAAAGCCCTGGAACACAAAGCCCAGCTTCTTATTGCGGATGTCGGCCAGCTTGTCGCGGTCCATGCCTTCCACGTTCATGCCGTCTAGGGCGTATTGACCGCTGGTGGGCCGGTCCAGGCAGCCCAGAATGTGCATGCAGGTGCTTTTACCGCTGCCAGAGGACCCCATGATGGCTACAAACTCGCCTCGGGCAACGGTCATGCTGACCCCGCGCAGGGCGTGCACGGTCTCCCCGCCCATGGAATAGGTCTTGGTGATGTTTTCGATGCGGACCACCGCGTCTGTGTTCGTCTTCATGTCAGGCGTTCCAGTTCTTGCCATGGCCGCTACCTCGGGGGTCTCATGCCACCGCTCATGCCCAGGGGGCTGGTGCTGGCTTGCTTCTTGGTGCCCAGACTTTCCAGAATCACGGGCGAATTTTCGTCCAGACCATCCGCGATGATTTCGGTTTCCTTGTCGTTACTGATGCCTAGCGTGACGGCGACAGCCACGGGCTTGCCGTCCTTCAGCACATAGATGTGCCTGCCTCCAGGGCCGCTGGTTTTGGCCGCGGGCTCCGCTGTGGTGGGCTTGAAGCGCAGGGCCGCGTTCAGCACCTTAAGGGCATTGGCCTTGTGGGCCACCTCAAAGCGCACGTTGGTGGTCATGCCGGGTTTCAGCTTTAACTCTGCGTTGTCCACGCCCACAACCACGGTGTAGGTAACAACATTGGACACCGTGGTGGCGGCGTTACGCACCTGGGTGACCACGCCGGTGAACTTCGCCTCGGGGTAGGCGTCTACGGTGAAGGTGGCGTTGCCGCCCTCATGCACCTTGCCGATGTCCGATTCGTCCACGGTGGCAAAAATCTGCATCTTGGTCAGGTCCTGGGCGATGGTGAACAGGGTGGGGGCCGAGAGGCTGGCCGCCACGGTTTGCCCCACCTCCACCGAGCGGGAGATAACGATGCCATCCACCGGGGAAGTGATGGTGGTGTAATTGAGATTGGTACGGGCTTGATCATACGCGCCCTTGGCCTGGCTCAGGCTGCCCTGGGCCGCGCCCACCGCCGCCTGGGCCGAGGCTGCCGCCGTGGCATACGTGTCGTAGTCGCTCACGGCCACGGAGCCGTCCTTTACCAAATTCTTGTAGCGCCCCATGGTGCGCTTGGCATCGGCCAGGGAAATCTTGGCCTTTTCCAGGTTGGCCACGGCGGCCAGGTAGCTGCCCCGGCTCTGTTCCACCTGCGCGCTGTAGGTCGCGGGGTCGATCTGCGCTATGACCTGGCCTTTTTTACCTGGGAATTGTAGTCGGCGGAAAGCGCTTTGATGATGCCGGATACCGGCGTGCCCACGGTGACGGTGACCACAGGGGTGATGGTGCCGGAGGACGTGACCGAGGAGGTGATCTCCCCGCGCGTGGGATGCACTGTGCGGAAGGTCTCTGGCCCGCCGCTGCCGTTTGCAAACATGGCCACGCCGATGATGACGGCCAGGGTGAGGGCTCCGGCGAGGGCGAAACGTACGTGCTTGCCGGTGGGAATGGTGAACATGTGAGGCTCCTTGAAAAAGGCGGTGTGCCGCCGCCGAGAGGGTTTGCACAAAGGATTGCACTTGAGAGGGGGAAAGCGATAATCGTGCCAGCACGAAAGACGTGGGAAGACGCGCGGCGGTTACAGCCTATTTGTGCCTCCGTTGTGCAGCATGTTGCGCAAAGTACGTGCAGAATATTGCGCACTGCGGCGGGGGAATGAGCACATATCGCAGGATATGGTGCCGCCCTCGACAAACGTCTCGCAGCGTGCCAAAATCCTGTTTATGGATAGTACCACACCACCGAATTTCAGCGTGTTCTTCCGCTACTGGCTGCGCCTTGGCTTCGTCAATTTTGGCGGCCCGGCTGGGCAAATCGCCATGATGCACAAAGACTTGGTGGACGCGCGCGGCTGGGTGGAGGAGCGGCTGTTCCAGCGCGCCCTGGGCTTTTGCATGTTGCTGCCCGGGCCGGAGGCGCACCAACTGGCCGTGTACCTGGGTTGGCGCATGCATGGTTTTGTTGGCGGGGCGGTTTCCGGGCTATTCTTCCTCTTGCCCTCGGTTGTGCTCATGCTTGCCCTTTCCTGGTTGGCTGCGGCCCACGGCACGGTACCGGTCATCGCGGGCGTGTTCCGGGGCATTGCCGGGGCGGTGGTGGCCATTGTGGGCCAGGCGGTGTGGCGAATGGCGCGTAAATCCTTACGGCACCCGGTTTTTTATGGCTTTGCCGCCGCCAGCTTCCTCATGAGCTATATGCTGAAGCTCAAATTCCCCGGCATTGTGGCGGGCGCGGCCATTATGGGCTTGTGGCTTGCCCAGGTGCGGCCCGAGTTGTTCTGCCTCACGCATAACGGCGTGTGCCTGCCGGAGCCGCCCGCTCCCACCACGCCACGTCAGCCCGTGGGGCGGCATTTGGGCCGCTTGGCGTTGGTGTTTAGCTGTGTGTGGCTGGCCGTGGCGCTGCCGGTCTTCCTGCTTTCCGGCCCTGGGTCCGTGCTGCCGAAGATCCTCTCCTTTTATTCCAAAGCCAGCTTTGTGACTTTTGGCGGTGCGTATGCCGTGCTGTCGTATGTGTCCGACGCGGTGGTAAAACTCGGCTGGGTCAGTCCTGCGCAGTTGGTGCTGGGCCTGGGCTTGGCGGAAACTACGCCTGGCCCGCTGATTATGGTGACGCAGTATGTGGGCTTCCTGTCCGCCTGGAACCACCCCGGCGCGTTGGACCCTCTGGCTGCGGGCATTCTGGGGGGGCTGCTCACCACCTTTGGCATGTTTTTGCCCAGCTTTTTGCTCGTTTTTGCGGGGGCACCGTACATTGAGCCGTTGACGGCCAACCCGCGCATTGCCGCCGCGCTTACCGGCATTACCGCCGCCGTGGTGGGCGTGGTGCTCAAGCTGGGCGTGGTGTTTGCCACCGCAGCCATTTTCCCCGCGTCCGGGCCGGATGTGTTCGCCCTCGGCGTGGCCCTGGTCTGCGGGCTGGCGCTGTGGCGTTGGAACACCGGCGTACACTTGTTGGTGCTGGCGGCCGGCGCGGCCGGTGCCGTGTTCACGGCCCTCCCCGTGGTGGGGTAGGGTTCCCCCCTGTTGAAAATTGCTTTCCCAAAGGGCTTGGAGTAGAAGTCCCCTTGTCCTGGCTATCGTCGATGAACCCTCGCCTTTGCGGGTCGGCGGCGCGCCCCAAAAGCCGATTGGAGTTTTCCCCATGCGACTTGTTCCCAAAATTTTCGCGCAGTCACTCATCCTTGTGGCCCTTTCCGCTGTGCTTGCATACGGCGCCAACGCCGTGCGCCCGGAGGCCATGTCCCCGGCCAAACCCGCCAGCGCGGTGCAATTGGCTGGCAAGGAAATCAGCGTCAAAGACGCGGCCATGCTGTTCATTACCGGCCGGGCCGTGTTTTTGGATGCCCGCTCCCAGTATGAATACACGCAAGGACACATCCAAGGGGCCATCAGCCTGCCGCCGCGCTCCTTTGCGGAGCTGTACCAGGACATCAAGCCCCGGCTGGCTGGCAAAGAGGCCGTCATTACCTATTGCGATGGCGAGCGTTGCCCCTTGAGCCACGCCCTGGCCGAGCACCTGCGCGCCGCCGGGGTGCAGAACGTGTACGTGCTGGTGAACGGCTGGACCGTGTGGCAGGCGGAAAAGCTGCCCATCGCCAAGGGACAGTCCGCGCCGGTAAGCGCCATCAAACCCGTGCGCCAGGATGCCCTGTGTACGGAGTGCGACAAAAAGAAATGAACCCGCAGGACACGTTGAAACAGGGAACGCCTTCCCCGCCGCCGGGCTGGATTTTGTTTTGCGCACGGTGTTGGCGGTTATTCTGCTGTATGCCTGTGCGGATAAAATCATCCATCCACAGGCCTTTGCGGGTATTGTGCACGACTACAAGCTGCTGCCCGAACCTCTGGTAGGTGTGGTGGCGCTGTGGCTGCCCTGGCTGGAGTTGGTGCTGGGCGTGTGCCTGTATACCGGCTTGATGGCCGAGGGCGCACTGGCGCTGACCACGGGCCTGTTCACCTGCTTCTGGCTGGCGCTCATCGTCAATTACTTCCGTGGGGTGAATGTCAATTGCGGCTGCTTCAGCAGCACGGCGGAAGAAGCCGCGCCCATGCTTTTCTACATCGGCCGCGATGCGCTGCTGCTGGCTCTGGCCGTTGCCTCCTGTGCCATGCGGCTGCGGGTGGTGGGGAAGGGCGGAGCCTTCGACTAAAATTGTAACTCTTTGCGGATTGTTTCGAACCAATAATGCTCAGGGACAATGGCCACCGGGTGTCCTTGGGTGCGCAGGGTAATGGCTGCTTCGATCTTTCTCCCATGGGTCGAATGAATCCAGTCGCGGCTACCGATGTCTCCGACAACCAACACACACTCACGTTGCCGTGGTTGCTGGAGAATAACGCCCCCCAGCGATACGATGAATTGTTCGCAGTTGCTCCGTTTACCCGTGTGGAATTTGCCTGTGAGGCAGTATCCCCACCCCATAAATGATAGTTGGGGCAGTGGCGAATCAAAAGGCAGGCCGGTGGAGAGATTGACGGGCTCCTTCGACTCGCGATGGGCGGATACCCGTGCAAGCATTTCAAAAAGTTCCACCTTCTCATCCTGGTCCAGGTAGCCATCTTCAAGGTATTCGGCAATCCGTGCCCGAAGCACGTTTGCAGGCCAAACGTTACGTACATGCTCATTTGCCCTGAGCCAGCCGCAAAGGAATTCGGCTTCGTCCTGATTGACCACGCCGTCTGAGACAACCCCTTTGCAAACGCCAATGAGCTCATCGATTGAACGGTCTGCGTTGTGTTTCGCCCTGAAAACTGGGTCGGGCTGTCCGTGCTCGTCTTTGTGGCTCGGCATACATGCACTCCTTTGACCTTTTCTTACTCACATGTACGCATTCACCGGTTGCGTCAAGCGTTTAGCACAACTGTGCTACGTCGTTGATGTTTGTTGGGCATCCATTTAAATATGTTGGTCGGCCCTGGTACGAAGGCACAAGCCCCGGTAGTCGCAGGACCGCCGGGGCTTTTTTGTTGGTCGGCGCAGGTCGAGCCTATTTTACAAACGTCCCGTCCTGGTATTCCTGGAAGGCGGTGCGGATTTCCGCGTCCGTGTTCATGACGATGGGGCCGCGCCAAGCCACGGGGTTCGCCCAGGGGCTGGCCGGTAATGAGCAGGAAGCGCACGGCCTCCGCACCGCCGGTCACGGCCAGTTCGTCGCCATCATCAAACAGTACCAGGGTGCGGTCGGCCACCGGGGTGCCGTTCACGCTACCCATTCCGCCGATGACAAAGACGAAAGCCGTATGGCCGCGTTTTGTGGGGTGCACAAACTCCACCCCCGGCGGTACGGTGCAATCCATATATTCGGGGTCGATGACGATTTCCTCCATCGGCCCACGCACGCCACCCACTGACCCCGCGATGACCTTGACGCGCACGCCGCCGGGCAATTCCACTTCGGGAATCTCGGCAGCGGTAATGCCCCGGTAACGCGGCGGCATCATTTTGTCCCGTGCGGGCAGGTTGGCCCAGAGCTGGAATCCGTGCATGGAGCCGTGTCCATCGCCCTTGGGCATTTCCTGGTGGATAATGCCGCTGCCCGCGGTCATCCATTGCACATCCCCGGCGGAGATGACGCCCTTGTTGCCCAGGCTGTCGCCGTGTTCCACATCGCCGCGCAGCACATACGTGATGGTTTCAATGCCGCGATGCGGGTGCCAGGGGAAGCCTTTGAGAAAGTGGGCCGGGTTGTCGGAGCGGAAGTCGTCCAGCAGCAGAAAGGGGTCGAAGGTGGGCACCTCGAAATATCCGAAGATTCTGCGCAGGTGTACACCAGCTCCTTCGGTGACGGGTTCGCCCTGGTACAGGGCCTGGATCTCGCGGCGCATGGCGGCCTCCTGTGCGGGCGGTGCGGGGAAAAGCAGGTGTTCCGCCAACACCGCCGGTGTGGTTCTTCCTTTCGTCTATTCTTCCTTGCCGCTTGTCTCTTCCTTGCCGGGGCTGAGGGGCACCCAGCCGCGCAGGGCTTCGTCCTTGGTCTCGTGGGGTTGTTGGCTGCGCGTGCGCACGATGGAGGCTACAACCGAGCCGCCGATGATAAGCAGAGTAGCCAGCAAAGCCCATTCGGTAGGGATGACCGGGCCGAAGTAGCCGTTGATGAGCATTTTGCCGCCCACCAGCACCAGCACGATGGACAGGCCGTACTTGAGGAAGTGGAAGCGGTGGATGATGCCGGAGAGCGCAAAGAACAGCGCCCGCAGGCCCAATATGGCGAACACGTTGGAGGTGTAGACAAGGAACGGGTCCTTGGTGATGGCGAAGATGGCTGGGATGGAGTCCAGGGCGAAGACGACATCGGAGAATTCCACCAGCACCAGCACGATGAACAGCGGAGTCATGAGGCGCAGGCCGTTCTGGCGCACAAAGAATTTTTCGCCCGCGTAGTCCGCGGTGACGCGGAAGTGTTTGCGCATGAACTGGGTGAGCCGGTTGCCGGAGAGGTCTGGCACCTGATTGATGGTGATGAGCATTTTGATGCCGGTGATGATGAGAAAGGCGCCGAACAGGTAGATGACCCAGTGGAAGGCGCTGAGAATGGCCGAGCCCGCCAGAATGAGCGCGGCGCGCAGGGCCAGCGCTCCCAGCACACCCCAGAACAGCACGGTGTGCTGGGCCTTGGCGGGCACCTGAAAGTGGCTGAAGATGAGCACAAAAACGAAGATGTTGTCGATGGAGAGGCTTTTTTCGATGAGATAGCCGGTGAGGAATTCGAACCCGGCCTGGGTTCCCTCAAAGTGAAAAATGACCCCGGAGAAGCACAGGGCCAGCACGAAATAGCCGAAACTGAGCCAAAGCGATTCCTTGACGCCCACCTCGCGATGGTTGCGGTGCAGTACGCCAAGGTCGAAGGCGAGAAGGACCAGGACCAGCAGGTTGAAGCCGACCCAGTGCCACCATGTCGTCATTGTTGATCTCCTTAATGGCGGGTGAGAGACCCGTATGCAAGCATCCTTACGCTGATTAGGTTGCGGAGCGCAAGGGCGCGGGGCACTCTTTGCCCCATGGGCTTTCTCGCCACCGGCCACTTGGGTTCGCATTCCTTTTCGGTTTGTGCCTGCCGTTGACTCCCAAGGACACTGGGGGTAGCCAAGGGGACTATGCCAATCACTGCTGCGAAACGACTGGCCCTTGGACTGACACAGGCCCTGGCCGCGTTGCGCCATGCCCACTCCTGGCGCTGGCTTACCTTTGGCATCGCCATCGGCGCCGCCTCCGGCCTGGCCGCCTCGGCCTATTTTGTTGCCGTGGAATACTTGCAAACCTATCTGCTGCACCACGTGGCGGGATTTTCTTTGCCCAACCCAGCCGGGGAGCACCTGTTCGATATGGAGTTGGGGCCATACCGGCCCTGGCTTGCGCCGGTGTTCATCTCCCTGGCCGGACTGCTGACCGGATTTTTTATTCAGCGCTATGTGCCGGAGAGCGTAACCAGTGGCACCGACGGCACCGACGCCACCACCCTGGCCTTCCACCGTGGGCCGGGCGTGTGCGTCCGCGCGTGCCCATCATACGCGGCCTGTCCTCCATTCTGACCATCGCCAGCGGCGGCAGTGCCGGGCGCGAGGGCCCCATCGCCCAAATCGGCGGTGGTATCGGTTCCTGGCTGGCGCAAAAACTGGGGCTGACCGCCCGGGAGCGCCGTTTGTTGCTGCTTGCGGGCGCAGCTGGCGGCATGGGCGCCATTTTCCGCGCTCCCCTGGGCGGCGCACTCACTGCCGTCGAGGTCATCTACCGCGAGGACTTTGAGGCCGAGGCCATTTTGCCCGCGGTCATGAGCTCGGTGACGGCGTATTCCGTGTTCACCTTCTTTTTCGGCACGGAGCATATCCTTGCCGCACCGGCCTTTCAGTTCAAGGACCCGCGTGAGCTGTTCTTCTACGCCGTTCTTGCGGTGGTGTGCTCTGGCACGGCTTGGTTGTTCATAGGAACGTTCCGCGCCTGCAAAACCCGGCTGTTTGCCCCGTGCGCGAGCGCCTGGGCATCATGTGGACCCTGGGCCTGGGCGGATTTTTGACAGGCTGCATCGGCGCGTTTTTCCCACAGGCGCTCTCCGGCGGCTACGGCTGGCTGGAAATGGCCATTCTGGGGCAGGTGCCCGCCATGATGCTGGTCGCCATTATCTTAGGCAAAACGCTTTCCACCAGCATGACCATCGGCTCCGGCATGAGCGGCGGCATGTTTGCCCCGGCGCTTTTGGTGGGCGGCATGAGCGGCGGCGTGGTAGGGCAAATCGCCCATGATTTTTGGCCGAACATCGCCACCCAGCCCGGCAGCTACGTGTTGGTGGGCATGGCGGCGTTCTTCTCCGGCATCGCCAAGGCGCCCATCGGCCCGCTGATCATGGTCTGCGAGCTTTCACGCGGGTATGGGCTGCTGGCTCCGCTGATGATTGCCTCGGCCCTGTGTATTGCCCTGTGCCGCAAGGTCTCGTTGTATGATAACCAAGTGGAGAGCAAGTTCGACTCCCCGGCCCATGCGGCAGATGCCACAGTGAACGTGCTGGAGGATCTCTCCGTGAGCGAGCGGTACACCCCCGGCACCCCCGCCGTGCTGGAAGCCTGCTCCACCCTGGGCGTGGTGGCGGACCTGATGCGCAACAACGAGGGGCGCAGCTTTCCCGTGCGCGGGGAGGATGGGCGGATCTGCGGTATTCTGGACATCCACCGGGTGCGCTCGCTGGTGTTCGAGGAGTCGCTGTTCGACCTGGTGGTAGCGCAGGAGATGATGGGGCCGTTGTTCTCCGTCAAGCCGACGGAAGACCTTTATTCGGCCCTGCTCAAGTTCGCGGAGTCCGGCTATTCGCAACTGCCTGTGTTCGCCAATGGGCATGAGGGTGGGTGCGTCCCGGACGAGGGCGAATTGCTGGGTATGCTCGACCGCTCAGCCGTGTTCGCGGCCTATGCCAGTGGCATTCAGCGCGTGCGCAGCCTGCAGCACCAGGGCGAAGACCCGGCGATACCCCCGCAGAAGGTGTGCAGCCTCTAACCCTCCCGTAGCCTGTTCTTCGCCGCTATGCGGAAGGGGTTACAGCCAGTATTCCGGGTACCGCCTGCCCGGTGTCAGGGCGTTGGTGGCGAGCGCCACGCACAGCAGGATGAGCGCCCCGGCCAAGGCCGGACACAGCACATACAGGTAGCCCTGCGCGACAATTTTTGGCCCGCCGGTGACGGCGATGAAAGCCGTTGCTCCGCCGGGTGGATGCAGGGTGCGCGTCATGTGCATGGCCGCTATGGCCGTGGCCACGGCCAGGGGGCCGGCCCGGCCGGGG
>Ga0183099_1002014_pt1 | contig 10874 bp, 10 predicted proteins | sample Biomet1_FD_127788 | JGI IMG/M metagenome (GOLD analysis project Ga0183099, IMG submission 127788) | Microbial communities from bioreactor (seeded with anoxic lake sediment) at LBNL, California, USA - Biofuel metagenome 1 | ecosystem: Engineered > Bioreactor > Anaerobic > Unclassified ... | reverse complement strand
TGCTTCACAGCGTTCATAAGAACGCCTTTTTCTAATTATAGTATCCATAGTTTACATTTTAGTGTAAACCTTTTCTGCTACAAGACATTCAAACCCATTTATGAAGGATATCGCCCCTTAATAGACAAAGGTTCTGTTTTTATTTTAGTTTCATTATATAATTACATCATTCAATTTTTATGATTGACCATAAATGAAGTGATATATTTGAAAAAGTTGAACCAACTTGTTTGCAAGACCGTTAACGTCATTTTTATTCTTTTCTTCGTTTTTTATATAGTTTTTTACTAACTTTGCAACAATATTGTACCTGCGCCCGACAAACATGAAAGTAATAGAAATAATAAACCAGAATAAGGGTAAACGAAAATTATCATTTGAAGTGCTGCCTCCATTAAAAGGAAACGGCACAGAAAATCTGTTTGCGACAATTGACAAGCTAAAAGTATTCGACCCGCTTTATATAAATATTACCACTCATCATAGCGAATATGTCTATAAGGAACTTCCTAATGGACAGTTTGAACGCAACAGGGTGCGTAGACGTCCGGGAACAATAGCTATAGCTGCTGCTATAAGAAATAAATACAATATTCCAGTGATTCCACACATAATTTGTAGTGGAGCCAGTGCTGAAGACATTGAGTACGAACTACTTGATTTACAATTTCTTGGTATAGAAGACCTATTACTGCTTCGTGGTGACAAGGCTAAAGATGACAGAATATTTACCCCTACAAAAGGTGGGTATACACATACAACAGAACTTATTGAACAGGTTAACAATTTCAATGATGGTTTCTTCAATGATAGGACCCCTATCAAGCATCCTGGTGAGAAATTCACTTTTGGTGTAGCCGCTTATCCAGAAAGACATGAAGAAGCTCCAAATTTGGAAATGGATATAAAATATCTGAAAATGAAACAGGATCTTGGTGCACAGTATGCTGTAACACAACTGTTTTATGACAATAATAAGTTTTTTGATTTCGTTAAACGGGCGAGAGAAATGGGCGTCACCATTCCTATCATACCTGGAATAAAACCTTTGGCAAAACTTTCACAACTAACAGTCGTACCACGAACATTCAGATGCGACTTGCCTGAAGCTCTGGCTGAGGAAGTAATAAAATGCAAGACTGATGATGACGCTAAAAAATTAGGTATAGAATGGGGCATACAACAATGCAAAGAACTCTATGCCGCAGGATTTGAAACGATCCATTTCTACACAGTTTCGGCAGTAGACAGCGTAAAGGAAATAGCAAAGGAAATATTATAGACAGATGAAGTTCAGTGATGTTATAGGTCAGAAAGAGGCAATAGGCAGACTCAGACAACTTGTTGAAGAACAGCGAGTACCGAGTACCATGATGCTATGCGGCCCGTTGGGAAGCGGTAAGATGGCTCTTGCAATGGCTTTTGCATCATATCTCTTAGGTGAACGTGATGAAGAAAAATCATTATTGAGTGACCAGATGTCAATAAAGAACGCTGAAGCCATGCTGAAAAATTGGGAACATCCAGACCTTCACTTCACTTATCCTGTTATAAAACCAACAGGAATGTCCGCTGATCACAAAATGATCAGTGACGACTTTACCAGAGAATGGCACGAGATGATATCTGAAAGTCAATATTTCTTCATGGATAACTGGCTTGCTAAAATGGATGCAGCCAACCAGCAAGCTATTATAGGTGCGGGAGAAAGCGACGAACTTACTCGAAAGATGAGTTTGAAATCAAGCCAGGGTGGATATAAGGTTAGTATTATATGGCTGCCGGAGAGGATGAATGCCGAATGTGCCAACAAACTATTGAAACTATTGGAAGAACCGCCACACAAGACGGTATTCATAATGGTTTGTGAAGAACCAGAACTACTGCTTGACACTATAAAAAGCCGCACACAAAGAATTGACATAAAGAAGATTGACGACAATGCCATAGAAAAAGCTTTGACAGAACGCCGTGGACTAGACCAAGACGTTGCATACAGAATTGCACGTATAGCTGATGGCAACTGGATGCGCGCATTAGAAAATATTGATGCAGGAAACGAAAACCGTCAATTCCTCGACATGTTCATTATGTTTATGCGACTGTCATATCAACGCAATATTAAGGAACTAAAGAAATGGAGTGAGATTGTATCTACAAGCTATGGAAGGGAAAAGCAACGTCGCATGCTTAACTATTTCTCTAGAATGGTAAGAGAAAATTTCATGTATAACTTCAAACAAGCGGAGTTATGCTATATGACTCAAGAGGAGGAGAACTTCTCTAGCAAATTTGCAAGATTCATTAATGAAGCCAATGTGATAGAAATTTCAGAATTATTGCAGAAGGCAAGAAGAGATATAGGGCAGAATGCCAACGGAAAGATAGTTTTTTTCGATCTGGCTCTGCAAATGATTGTTTTACTAATTAGAAAATAACAATTCGTATGGATTATAAAAATATGAAATTCAAGGTCTCTAAGGGTTGTGACCACGGACTCTGCTGCCGAGCTTACGGCAGACAGGACAAACAACTCAACACTTGTGACTGGTTGGCTGACGTTCCTGGTAACGCAGAGAGCACAGACCTAGTTGAGGTTCAATTCAAGAACACACGTAAGGGATATTATCATAACGTTAACGAACTGGATTTGAAGAAAGGCGACATCGTTGCCGTAGAATCAACTCCTGGACACGATATAGGTATCGTAACTCTTACAGGAAGACTTGTAACATTACAGATAAAGAAGGCTAACCTGAAATCTGCCGATGACATAAAGCGTATTTACCGTATTGCAAAACCTGTTGATATTGAGAAATACGAAGAAGCAAAATCACGTGAACACGACACGATGATTCAAAGCCGTCAGATTGCAAAAAATCTTAATCTGCAAATGAAGATTGGTGATGTGGAATATCAAGGTGACGGAAACAAAGCAATATTTTATTATATTGCAGACGAGAGAGTAGACTTCAGACAACTTATAAAGGATTTAGCTGCCGCTTTCCACGTAAGGATTGAGATGAAGCAGATTGGTGCCAGACAAGAGGCTGGGCGAATCGGCGGTACAGGTCCTTGTGGACGTGAACTATGCTGCGCCACATGGATGAAGAACTTTGTGAGCGTTAGCACCAATGCTGCACGTTTTCAGGACATATCACTGAACCCGCAGAAACTAGCAGGAATGTGTGCAAAACTGAAATGTTGCCTTAACTATGAGGTTGACGGATACGTTGAAGCAGGAAAGAAGGTCCCTAGTAGAGAAATCATACTACAAACCATGGACAACGATTATCATTTGTTCAAAAGTGACATTCTTTCTGGACTCATCACCTACTCTACCGACAAAAATATGGCAGCTAATATGGAGACAATTACTGCACAGCGTGCGCATGAGATTATCGATATGAACAGACACGGTGAAAAGCCATTATCGCTTCTTGAAAACGACAGGGCAAAAGCACCAAAAAAACATAAAGATTTGCTTGAAGACGATATCAACCGTTTCGACAGTTCTAAGCGAAAGAAAAAAAATAAGAACCGCAATGTTCCTAATAACATTAAGCCTCAGGTAAATAACCCTGAAGAAGGCAATGCTAATAGCAACAGCAACAATAACAACGACCGTCCTCAACGTAACAACAACAACAGAAGAAGAAACTATCCGCCTAAAGTTGAGAACACCGACCAAGAAGGATAACATAAGATGAGAAAGAATATCTCTACGATATTGATTATAATGGCAATCGCTGTTATAAGTTCCTGTACCGGGAATAAGGTGTATGACAAATATCAGCATACACCTGTTTCTGGATGGGAAAAAAATGACACTTTGAAATTTGAAGTACCTAAGATAAATACTGATGGTGTCTTTGCTGCTAATTTAGGATTGAGAATCAATAGCTCTTACCCATTTATGGGACTCACACTTATTGTTGACCAGACTGTATATCCGTCACACATCACAAAAAGTGATACCATAAACTGTCAGCTTATCGACAAGAACGGCAATAGCAAGGGACTTGGAATAAGCTATTACCAATATAATTTCGGCATAGACCATATTAGCCTTAACAAAGGTGACAGTGTGGTTGTAAAGGTAAGGCATAACATGAAACGCGAGATACTTCCCGGTATCAGCGACATCGGATATTCGCTAAGTGCGCACTAAATTTCTTCCTGCATCTATTCGCAGGAAGATAAACAGTAACAGCGTGAATCCCCACAAGGAGGAACCTCCATAACTGAAGAACGGTAACGGAATTCCGATTACCGGAGTCAATCCTAACACCATTCCAACATTTATAAATACATGGAACAGGAAGATACTTAACACGCAATAACCGTATATTCGGCCGAAGCCAAACGGTTGTCGTTCGGAAAGATACATCAACCTTAATGTCAAAGCAAGGAACAGACATAGAACTCCTGCCGAACCAAGAAAGCCTTCTTCCTCACCTACAGTACAGAATATAAAGTCGGTGTCCTGTTCTGGAACAAATTTCAATTTAGTCTGAGTTCCATTAAGAAATCCCTTTCCCTGCAATCCTCCTGAGCCAATTGCGATCTCACTTTGATGTACATTATATCCAGCACCACTTATATCCTCATCAAGTCCCAGCAGCACATTGATACGTACACGTTGGTGTGGCTCCATGACATTATTTAGCACATAGTCGGCTGAATAGAAAAACACGATTGAACCTATAGTAAATGCCAATATAAAGAAGTAACTTGACAAGTGGGTACGTAACCAATTGTAAAGAAGGTATCCAATAAGGGCTACACAAATTATAAGTTGGACCCATACAATATCGAACGAAGGAATTACATATACCGAGAATAGGAAACATATCAACGTAACTCCCAGACATGAATATAACACTATCAGCATTTTCTTTTTGTCCTTACAATACACATTGATAAGCACTGCTGAGAATATCTGCACAAGCATCAGAACAATAAACTTACCTACTGAAGTCTGTGTATCAAACAGCATCACATTTTCATATTTTATTCCAAGCACGAAATATATGACCATCGCCAAACCCGTAAATAAAACGCTTCCAGGCATTCCTTCACGATAGAACATCAGGAAGAATGACAGATAAACCAAAGCAGAACCAGTTTCCTTCTGAGCTACAATAAATAACATTGGCAAGACAACAACGACACACGCCGCAGCAAAATCCTTCAAACGATGAATATTAAAACCATAAGAACCCATGAGTTTGGATATCGCTAAGGCTGTAGCAAACTTAGCGAACTCTGCGGGTTGTAGACGCAACGGGCCCAATACGAGCCATGAGCGTGAGCCTTTTATCTCATGAGGATTGAAGATTGTGAGAAACAGTAATAATAAGAATATGCCGTATATGACATAAGAGAACGTATCATAAAACTTATCATCAAGCAACAATATAACAAGTCCAAGAAACAACGATGTTCCGATCCATACGATCTGCATACCAGATCGTGTGGAAAGACTGAAAATATCAGTATCTCCATATGTATAGCTAGCACCGCACACGCTAATCCATCCAAAGATCAACAATGCGATATATATGCCTATTGTCCACCAGTCAAGTGAACGAAGTACACTAGGTTGTTTATCTGTTATGCGAGCCATAAGCGATTCTACGTTTCTGTAATTCATCAGCCTGTCTTATAGCCGACGGTGATAGTTTACCATTCATATATTGTTCAAACAGTACTCCCGCAATAGGAACTGCGAAATTTGCTCCGAATCCACCATTCTCTACATATACTGCAATAGCTATTTTAGGCTTATTCATTGGTGCGAAACCCATAAAGACAGAGTGATCCTGTCCTCTATTCTGTGCCGTTCCTGTCTTTCCGCAGACTGTAAACGGAAGACGCCCCAATGCCTTACTAGATCCTTTGACGGCTGATGATCGCATACCAGCAACGACTGCCCTATAAGCACGTTCACTTGCCTTTGTATAATGACGACGTATATAAGTCGTGTCAAGAGGCTCATATTGTACTTTTCTCACTACATGAGGTACATAATAATAGCCACGGTTAGCGATGGTAGCTCCCAGATTAGCAATCTGCAAAGGCGTAAGATTTACTTCACCCTGTCCAATTGCAATACTAATTACTGTAAGTCCGTTCCATGAACCATGGTAAGCTTTATCATAGAAAGTTGAATTAGGTATAAGTCCTCGCTTCTCTCCAGGCAAATCTATACCCAATTTGTAACCGAATCCCATGCTCACCATATAATCTCGCCATACATTCATTGCGTCCTCCACATTCTTGTATTTGCTTCGATTACTCATCATATGGTAAAGTCCCCAACAGAAGTATCCGTTACATGACGTACTTATAGCATCTATAAGGTTTAATGGTGAAGGATGACCGTGGCATCCAACATGCAATCCATGATAAGAAAATCCATGATTACACGGGAACATTGTCGACGGTGTAATGATACCTTCTGTTAGATATGTAAGTGCCTGCGTTGTCTTAAATGTTGAACCTGGAGGATACTGCCCCATGATGGCACGGTTTAACAGTGGCTTCCAAATATTTTGCGACAATGCACGATGCGTTTTACTTCTCATTCTACCAACAAGTGTCCTTGGATCATAAGTAGGCGAAGATACAAGTGCTAGGACTTCACCTGTCGAAGGTTCTATCGCAACAACACTGCCTATCTTTCCTTGCAACATCCTTTCAGCAAGAGCCTGTAAATTAACATCAATGCTCAATGTCAAATCTTTACCTGCCACTGGTTTTTTATCAAACTTGCCGTCTTGATAACTACCCTGAATTCGCCCATGAGCATCACGAAGAAGAATCTGAACTCCTTTCTCACCGCGCATCTGCTTCTCATAAGCCTTTTCCACACCTAGTTTACCAATATAGTCACCAGGCTGATAGTAATCATCTTCCTCTATATCAGCATCAGAAACCTCACCTACATCACCTAATACATGGGCTCCATAAGGATACTCATACTGTCTAATGCTACGCTTTTGCACATAGAACCCAGGGAAACGGAACATCTTTTCACGGAAAACACTGAATTCCTTATCAGAAAGCTGACTTTTAAAAAGCTGCTGTGTAAAGCGACTATAACCAGGATTTTTGTTTCGATCCTTGATATCGCTCATACGCTTTATAAACTCAGCCTTGGTCATTCCCAAAGCGGAACAAAATTCTAGAGTATCTAAATGCCCACGAGCTTCATTCATAACAACCATAATATCATAAGCTGGTTGGTTGTAAACCATTAGCTTACCATTGCGATCATATACTGTACCACGCGAAGGGAATTCTATTTTCTTTAAAAATGCATTACTGTCGGCATTTTTCTTATAGTCGTCACTCAGCAATTGCAGAGTGAACAAACGAATAGTGTAAATGAGCACAATAGCTATACCCACTCCACCAATGACAAAACGTCTGTTTTCAAGATTAAAATCCTTCACCGTACAGTAATTTATTAAATGGAAGTTCCATAAAACGCCATAAATGAAAAAATCATTTTGAACGGAAATTTTCTATAGCCAATATCAATATGGCTGACAATATCGTGCTACCTGCAACACATTCAAGCCATTGCAGCCAATTGAAGAAATTGAATGTCTCAAGAGTAAAAAATGAGGCACAATATATCAACACCATTATTATGGCATAATATCCAAACTTATATGCTCCCATGTTGTGTATGGACGGCGCCAAGTCATCAGCACTATCACGTTGCAAAAACATTTTCAATACAGTTGGTTGTAAGAGTCCAAGAAAAGTCATAGATGCCATAGAAACACCTGGGGTATCTGAAAATATATCCACAAAAAATCCCATTATAAAGCATAACAGTAATTCTGCCCAGCGCGGATAATTGCGTGGAAATAGCAATACCATATATACATAAAGTAAAGGTGTGGCACAATTGAACAAATGTATATGATTCAACACCATCACCTGCACCAATAATAATATGGCAAAGGCAAAAATACCTCTAAGCAACTGAATATTCATAACTTTCCTACTCTGTTATTTTTCTTCTTTAGTCTTTATCGAATCCTGCGCAGCACGTAATACCTGAAGACGCTCAGCCATAACACTGTTGTCTACAACACATACATCACGCAAATTTCCAAAATCTGTCGAGAGTTTTATCTTTAGTCTATACGACATCTGATCGGCAGAATTATACACGTGTCTTATTCTTCCTACCACTATTCCTGCGGGGAATACAGAAGAGTATCCACTTGTCACGACATAATCATATAGTTTGAAATGAGCATGGCGCGGCACATCATCTATATAAGCCTGTGAAGCATCGCCACCTGTCCAGTGGAGATAACCGAAATAGCCGCGTCCTTGAATGACACAACTAATGTTTGACTGTGAATTAAGTACTGGAATGACGACAGAATAATGTGCGGAAGTAAGATATACAATACCTACGACTCCATTTCCTGAAACAACTCCCATATCCTTTTTCACGCCATCAGCCTCACCTTTATTGATTGTCATTAAGTTGTCATGCTTGTCAACAGAATTAGTTGTTACCTTAGCAGGAATGAGTCTGAAAGACTGCAAACTTTTCAAGATTCGGCTATTTTCCATTATCGAATCACTAATGGAATCTCCAATCTGCTGATGAAGCTCACTGAGCCGCTGCTCAAGATATAAGTTACGTTGAGTAAGTTCTTCGTTGACCTTTGACAACTTGAAATACGAACCAATTTCAGATTCTGTCTCATACACCTTTCCCGTAACAGCATTGGCTGAAGAAAACCATACACTGCCCTGATAACTGTTAAACTGAAAGAGAAGAACAAAACTTATCACCTCTAACAGAATAAAAATAAACCAGTGATTATATTTTGCCAGAAAATCAAGAAGGTTACGCATATCTGAATTTGGAGTTAAATATTAGGTGTTGACAACTAGAGAATACAAGTCAATCAACACCTAACATCTATATATTTATCTCATTAAGAATGAGAAATTATTTACATTTTTTAGTGCAATGCCTGCACCCTTTGCTACACTGTGCAATGGATCTTCAGCGATATGGAATGGAATATTTATCTTGTCTGTGAGTCGCTTATCTAAGCCACGCAACAAAGCACCACCACCACTAAGATAGATACCATTCTTTACGATATCAGCATAAAGCTCAGGAGGTGTATTTTCAAGTGCTGAAAGAACAGCATTTTCTACCTTGGCAATAGTTTTGTCAAGACAATGAGCTACTTCCTGATAGCATACAGGAACTTCCATAGGAAGTGCGGTTATGCGGTTAGGACCATGTACAACAAAGTCCTCAGGAGCCTCTGCACCAAGATCTGTAAGAGCAGAGCCTACATGAATCTTAATACGTTCAGCCATACGCTCACTAACCTTAACATTATGCTGACGACTCATATATTCCTGAATATCAGCTGTAAGATCATCACCGGCTGTACGAATAGAGTTGTTGCTGACAATACCGCCAAGAGATATTACTGCTATTTCAGTACTACCACCACCGATATCAACAATCATGTTACCTTCTGGAGCCTCAACGTCAATACCGATACCGATAGCGGCTGCCATTGGTTCGAAAATCAAATAGACGTCACGTCCATCGGCATGCTCAGCACTGTCACGTACGGCACGCAGCTCTACTTCTGTTGAACCAGAAGGGACACCGATAACCATTCTTAGAGAAGGAGACCACAAGCGACTGCCTGTGTGAACCATTTTAATAAGCCCACGCATCATTAGCTCACAAGCTGTAAAGTCTGCGATAACACCATCACGCAAAGGACGTATGGTACGTATGTTATCGTGAGTCTTCTCATACATCATCTTTGCCTTCGCACCTACGGCAATCATTTTGTCCGTGCGACGGTCTAGGGCAACAACTGATGGTTCATCTACAACTATCTTATCATCACTGATGATGATAGTATTAGCTGTACCGAGGTCCATTGCTATTTCCTGAATAAAAGAAAAAAATCCCATATTTATTTTATTATTTAACAAACCAGTTATGGATTGCTGTATCATAATGACTACTTACACCAAAAGCACGCTCAGCAAACATCTTGCGATCCTCAATATCTGTATTTGCACCTTTCTTGTTTAGAATATCAAGCAATACTGAGTATTCTGCCTTACTAGGAATGATTACAACATCCTTAAAATTCTTTGCTCCTGCACGAATCAAAGAAATTCCACCTATATCAATCTTTTCTATAATGTCTGCTTCTGAAGCACCGCTTGCGACAGTCTGCTCAAAAGGATAAAGATCAACGACAACAAGGTCAATAGAAGGGATATCATATTCCTTCATCTGGGCGATGTCACCTTCATTCTCACGGCGTGCTAGAATACCACCAAACACTTTAGGGTGCAAAGTCTTGACACGACCTCCGAGTATTGACGGATAAGTTGTTACGCTCTCTACTGCCTGACATTCGTAACCCAGTGACTCGATGAACTTCTGAGTACCGCCTGTGGACAGAAATTTAACACCTTCTTCATTAAGTTTAGCTAGCAATTTATCTAAACCATCCTTGTGGAAGACCGATATCAAAGCGGTCTTAATTGTCTTTATTTCAGCCATTATTTGAATATATTAATATATTTGACCGCAAAGTTACTAAAAACTACTGATAGACAACACGAAATTGATAAAAAATTGTGTTTTATTTGTCTGCGTTGTGATCTTCTTCAACTTTTTTAGCAACTTGAAGCAATTTCATGGCATCCACATACTGCGCTATGCCCTGAGCAACGTTCTTTGCGGCTTTCATTGCTAGCACAACCGTCTGCGGACGATGCACAACATCACCACCAGCAAACACACCTCTGCGAGTAGTCATTCCGCAAGGTCGGTCAAC
>Ga0183099_1002013_pt1 | contig 10878 bp, 13 predicted proteins | sample Biomet1_FD_127788 | JGI IMG/M metagenome (GOLD analysis project Ga0183099, IMG submission 127788) | Microbial communities from bioreactor (seeded with anoxic lake sediment) at LBNL, California, USA - Biofuel metagenome 1 | ecosystem: Engineered > Bioreactor > Anaerobic > Unclassified ... | reverse complement strand
TTACACTAATTTACACAAATTAAAAAAAATGGTTTTAGTGAGAATTTGTGCAATTTGTAGTTCGTAATCTTTCTTTAATTGTAAATGTAAGAATCGGAACATTCTACTGATTATTATAAAAAATCCACCAATAAGCTAATTAAATTTGCCGTAGGCAATCAATATTCATAGCAAAAAAAAACGACAGGAATTATTTGTCCGTAGGACATTAATACACAGAGTTCTGTTTGCCTGTAAATAATTGCTTCTGATTGGTCATATTATTTTACAACAGAATAAATCAAAACCATGGCAGAGGTAATGGAAGTCAGAATTCCAACCTTCTCGCCGGCTGATAATGGATTTTTAATTTCAGTTGGTTTTTCGGGTACGATAATGCGCGCTCCGGGTTGCAACTTCGGATAACGACGAATACCCAAAAAGTAAGAGGTACTTTTAGCCGTTCCGTTGGCATACAGCACAAATACTTTTTTAGCCAGAGCCTGCTCGGTATAACCACCGGCATTGTCGATGTAACTTTTCAAACTTTTACCCCGTTGATATCCCACATAAGTAGGAAAAAGAACTTCACCCATTACCTTAACCGTCTGCAATTCGCGGGGAATGAAAATATCGTCGCCTTCTTCCAGGTAAAAGTCATTTCGACCTCCGGGGTGTTTCATTATTTCCACCAGATTAATGCCCACAATGCCCTCGGTTTTAAATGCCTTGTCGAACTCACCTGATTTCGACATCTTATTTTGGATAGAATCGGCATTGTTTAAACCATCTACTGGATTTGCTCCGGTCTTGAGCAACGAAGCATTCAGCTGATTATCATCTTTACCTTTAAGCTGTTTCCTGGCATTTTCTTTGGCTATCTCATTCATTTTTTGTTGTACTCCGGTAACTTTCTCCGTCCGGATCAGATAAGCACCCAGCGGATAAGCATATTGAGTAAATCCACCGGCACGTTTAATCAGATCGGAAATACGTTCAGCTTTGTTGGTAATGCTGTAGTTTCCCGGTTGCAGAACTTCTCCTTCCACTTTGACCATCCGAATTTCTTCGTAGCCCGAAATGGTACGAACAATAATCTGATCACCATTTTCGAGCAACATATCCGCTCCTCCTTTTTTGAAGTTGAGATCTTTATCCAATGCAAATTTATAGACAATCGTTTTTTCGTTTGTCGAGAGTAGACGTTGAGGATCTTTGATAATGCGCACCAACTCTACCGAATCAGTATTGGCCATTTCGGTAAATCCTTTGGCTTTAAAGATCAGATCCTTCAAAGTAATGTTTTCCACCAGTTTAAATTTTCCCGGTTGCTGAACCGCTCCTTCAATGGAAACGCTCTGACCTTCGCGGTAATCAAACAAACTGCGGATTACCACCGAGTCATCTTTCTGAAGAGGAACATCCGCTATTTTTCCATGAAGCACTTCCCCCAGATTAAATCCGATAATTTCAGGGATCCGGTTAGCCTGCTTACGGTTAATAAAAGCCATATTCAGGTAAGCTTCTTCTTTAATTCCATCTGCTTTTACTATCAATTGTTTCACGGTCATGCCTGAATCCAACGCATAAGTTCCCGGACGATAAACCGATCCGCTAATGTCAACGCGGTTATCGAATTTGGTGGAAGTAGTGGATACAAAACAGGAATCACCCGATTGTAATTTAAAAGTAGCTTGTTGATTTTCGGCTACATCAACCACTGTTTTTCCTTTGTCGGTTAAACGAATGGCTGTAATAATGGACTTATAAGCATTGTCATTATATCCACCGGCAAAACGGATCAGTTGCTTCATGGTTTCACCAGGCAAGGCTTCAAAAATACCTTCTCGCTTTACGGCTCCTCGAATACTGACACGTACTTTGTAGGGTTCAATTCGAATGACATCTTCATCCTGCAATCCGATATTGTTTGTGAGAGCACCATCCAACAAAAAGTTATACACATCCACATTGGCAACCACTCTGCCATGTCGAACCACCTTGATATCACGCATGGAACCAATCGAATCGGGACCGCCACAAGCATAAAGGGCATTGAAAGCGGTAGCCAACGAAGGCAAGGTATAAGTACCCGGACGGGTAGCTTCACCCACCACGGTGACACGAATACTGCGAATACTACCCAATGTGACATTTATTTGAGAACCCGGATAAATGGTCGAAAGCCGGCTTCTGATACTTCTGGAAGAGGCTTCGATAGTCTGACCGCTTACTTTGATCGGGCTGATATTGGGAACCCGGATAAAACCTTCCGGACTCACTTTCAGCTTGTAATTAGCTTCGTACATACCCGAAATATCAATAATCAGTTCATCATAAGTCCCCAAAATATATTTGGGAGGTGTAGGAATGTTCAGTTTGGGTTCAAAAGTCAGATTACTTTTGCTGAATAAATAAGACCCGAAAATGGCTCCCGGCTTAACCGGTTTATTTTGTTCGTTCTCATTTTTCTTCTTAGTGCTAACTCCTTTTGTTGCGCTACCGGTTTGGTCAGTATTATCAGTGTCATCGCTGACAGAGCGTTCTGTTACATTATCGGACGTTGTATTAGTAACCGTCCCAGTGCTTCCGGCTTTGTATTTTTTATAAGCAGCCACTTGCTCCGGACTTAGTTTACTGAGGTCAACATTCTGGGCTACCAGGCTGCCGATAAACAAGAGCGTTAATAAAACGAGATTTATTTTTTTCATAAATATTCCATTAAAAAATGTGAACAAATTTAGTTTGCAAATTTGAAAAAGGTTTTGTCTTGACACAAAGAGGTTCGTCACTCCCAGAAGAAGTAACGAAGCTATTTATTAATTTTAAAATACGATTTCAGACTACAGATGTTGCATTACACTCAAACATTGCATGCAATCGCCTGTATTATTTTATTCTTTCGATAAACGAAACAGGCACCGTGGTAACAGCCGATCCAAACCGTTCGAGCCGAACCAATACCTTGTGCTTTCCTTTTACCTCTATCAATTCACCAATCATCCCTTCCAAAGGACCTTTATTGATACTTATAGTTTCACCACGGTCAAACTGTTCGGTACTAAATTCAACAGGTTCATCCGAGGAATCAACCATCAACCTCAAATTAGCCATCTGGTTATCGGGAATTGCCACTGGTTGTCCACCTTCGCGAACAAAGGCAATAGCACCATAAATTTTAGTAACCTTATCAAAATCATTTGGCTGAATATGAACAAAAATATAGCCATTTACAACCGGCACTACTACTTCTTTAACCCGATCGCTCCAGCGACGTTTTACTTTTTGTAATGCTAAATAATTTTCTATTCCAGCTTCAGAGAAGCGTTCACTTACTTTTTTTTCTGCTCTCGGAGCTGTATAAACTGCATACCAACGAAAATTATCAGATTGTATGTTCACTTTCTCTTTCAATTTTATATGTTACAACTAATAACTACTCATTGATAACTGTTCGCTGTTCTAAAGTCTTCCATCTACCCAACGCCTATCTATCACAGCTTTTGCATCAAAGACAACAGCTCCATCTTTGTAATATTTCTCGAAATCAATCGATTTAAATTCATCGTGAGCAACTGCCAGCAATATAGCTTCATATTTCTTTGATGGATCAAATTGACGAATCAGATCCACCCCATACTCCCGTTTCACCTCATCGGCCGATGCCCACGGGTCGTAGACATCAACATTCAATCCAAATTCACATAATTCATGATATATATCAACCACTTTTGTGTTTCGGATATCCGGACAATTTTCCTTAAATGTAACACCCAACATCAACACATTAGATCCTTTGATAGACTGAATTTTTTGTATCATCAGCTTCAACAGCTTATTAGCAATAAAAGGTGCAATGCTGTTATTGACATGGCGACCTGACAATATAACCTGTGGCACATAACCCAATGACTCAGCCTTGCTTGCCAGATAATACGGATCCACACTGATACAATGTCCGCCAACTAAGCCCGGACGATACTTCAAAAAGTTCCATTTTGTTCCGGCAGCATCAAGAACATCGTTAGTATCGATGCCCACCTTATCAAAAATCAGTGCCAATTCGTTTACAAACGAGATATTAACATCACGCTGTGCATTTTCAATAATTTTGGAAGCTTCGGCGACTTTAATGCTGGGAGCTTTATGGGTGCCAACAGTTATAATGGAGGAATATAGCTTATCAACTCGCTCGGCTATTTCGGGAGTTGAACCTGAAGTCACTTTTTTAATTTTGGTAAGTGTATTTACTTTATCACCGGGATTGATACGTTCCGGACTGTAACCTGCAAAAAAATCCTGATTGAATTTTAAACCCGAATTTCGTTCGATAACCGGCACACAGTCTTCTTCTGTACAGCCTGGATATGTAGTAGATTCGTAAACAACAGTATCGCCCTTACTTATCACCCGTCCGAGCATCTCTGAAGCCTTGATAAGCGGAGTTAAATCAGGCATATTGAAATTATTAATCGGAGTTGGGACGGTAACAATATAGGTATTGTAATCTTTTAGATCCATCTCGTTACAAGAAAAAGACAGACCCAATTCTGAATTTGATTTTCTAAGATTGGTTGCGACAAGCAAACCATCCAAATCAGCCTCAAGCGTATGATCAACGCCTTGTTGCAGTTCTGCTACTCTTGCTTTATTTATATCGAATCCAAGTACTTTATATTTTTTGCCAAACTCTATAGCTAAAGGTAACCCCACATAGCCAAGACCTATTACGGCAATTTTAAAATCTTCCATCTAACAACAAATTATGCCCGTATTTTTTTCAGAAATATACATTTTAGAATGAAATGAAACATCATGTTCAGTCTAGCATTAGAATTTAATAACATAAAAAGCGTCTATTCTTTAAATATATAGAACCCACTTAAAATGCGATTGCAAAGATAGTATATTTCTTTCAAATCTCAGCGGAAAAATTAAGAAATATAGCAGGACAGGTAAACGAAAGTTTTACAAAATAAACATTAAAAAAAACAATATTGATTATCAGCCTTTTTCACATTTCACTTTGATAAAAGCCATAAGAACGTACCAATACAAGTACGAAACAATTTTAATAACAAGGAGTAAATTTATAAAACCGAAACAGACAAAAACAAAAAAGAGCGAAAATAAGCATAAAACCGAATCATTTCAATTACAATATATGAACATTACCTATGTTATTATTAATGCCTATTCAATTTATTTCATTTTTTTAATATTGAGAACAGTCGGCTAGTATTTATCTTTGCACAAAATTCACAATATGAACTCTACAGAACTCTTTCCTATCGTTAATGAAAGTGCCGAAATAATTGGTAAGGCAACACGCTCCGAATGTCACTCAGGCACATTTCTACTTCATCCGGTTGTTCACCTGCACGTTTTTAATCAAAACGGCGAATTATATTTACAGAAACGTGCAATTAACAAAGATATTCAACCCGGCAAATGGGATACTTCTGTTGGCGGGCATGTCGATTTTGGCGAAGAAATTGAGTTTGCATTAAGGCGGGAAGTACGCGAAGAACTTGGTATAGTCGACTTCGAGTCCAGATTCATAAAACGCTACAAATTTGTATCGAAGCATGAAGCCGAGTTGGTTCATAGCTTTTACACCATCTACAATGGCAACATCACTCCTGACCCTGTTGAAATATCGGAAGGCAAATTTTGGAACATAAGAGACATTGAAAATCAATTAGGCAAAGACATTTTTACGCCAAATTTCGAACAGGAGTTTTTAAATATTATTCGTTTTCTAAAAATTCATTAGAAACAAGTTTATGGCATGACGTTTCATAAAAAAAACGGTTGACTATTTTTCATAATCAACCGTTCTCTATTTATGTTAGAAAATATCTATTCATTATCTATTGCTTCCAACTCAATCATCAAAGTATCTTTTGGAATGCGTACTCCAACTTCTACATTAATTTTTTTGATTCGAGCCGTAAAAGGCATTTCAATCCTATTTATCATTTTCATTGCTTCCAATGTCAAAATAGGAGCTCCCTCTTCTACAATCTCACCTTCTTTTACAAAAACATCCAGAATTGTTCCCGGTATAATTGACTGAACATCATACGGACTAGGGTTTACCCATTGTTTTCTATTCTGATATTTTGTAGTAAGAAGTGTCTTGTATTTTCGCGCTGTTACAGCGAAGTCTACATATTCAGGTTTTTCTTTTTCCATAATTTTTTAGTTGACAGTTTATAGTTGACAGTTTATAGTTAATACTAACTCAGAAAACCACATCAACTTTAATTGTGAATTGTGAATTATTAATTATGAATTAGAATGGAGGAATCCCGTGTTTTTTCGCTGGACGGAAATCGTCCTTGTGCATCGACACTTGCAAAGCGTGTAATAACATATCACGAGTTTCCATTGGTTCAATTACAGCATCGATATATCCTTTTGATGCTGCCACATAAGGGTTCGCAAATTTTTCGATATATTCCTGAACTTTTAGTTGACGCATTGCATTTTCGTCTTCAGCTTCCATAATTTCTTTACGGAAAATAATATTAGCAGCTCCTTCTGGTCCCATTACAGCAATTTCAGCTCCTGGCCAAGCAAACATAAAGTCAGCTCCCAAATGGCGTGAATTCATAGCAATGTAACCACCTCCGTAAGCTTTACGAAGAATAACTGTAATCTTTGGAACGGTAGCTTCGGAATATGCATACAGAACTTTAGCACCGTGGCGAATTACACCGGCATGTTCTTGGTCTACACCCGGTAAATATCCAGGCATATCTTCCAAAGTAACAATTGGAATATTGAATGCATCGCAGTAGCGAATAAAACGTGCTGCTTTATCAGACGCATCACAATCAAGGACACCAGCCAGATACAACGGTTGATTTGCAACAAATCCTATGGTATCACCATTTAAACGACCAAAACCAACAACAATGTTAGCAGCCCAAAGCTCATGAACTTCTAAGAACTTAGAATCATCAGTCAGTGCGGCAATTACTTCACGAACATCGTAAGGTTGTTTTGGATCAGAAGGAATTATATTTTCAATATTCTTCTTCGAAACCGGTTCTTTTGGTTCTACGCTGACAGCTTTTTCCTGATTGCTGTGAGGAATTAACGACACAAGTGTTTTGATCTGGTCAAAGCATTCCATTTCGCTCAAAGCATAAAAATGTGCATTACCTGTAATTTCAGCATGAACGCGGGCACCACCTAAATCTTCCTGAGAAATTTTTTCACCCAAAACGGTTTCGATAACGTTCGGACCGGTAATAAACATTTTAGAAATGTTTTCAACCACAAAAACGAAATCGGTAAGAGCTGGAGAATATACTGCGCCACCGGCACATGGGCCCAAAATAACTGAAATTTGAGGGATAACTCCGGAAGCCATCGTGTTACGATAGAAAATTTCACCATAACCAGCCAAAGCGCCAATACCTTCTTGAATACGGGCACCTCCGGAATCGTTTATTCCAATACATGGCACTTTCATTTTAAGTGCATGATCCATAATTTTGGTAATTTTACGTGCATGTTTCAATCCTAATGAACCACCCATTCCGTAAAATCTTGAGCATAGATACAAATAGGAGCTCCGTTAATTGTTCCTGTTCCGGTAATTACACCATCGCCAGGTAATTCTTTGCGATCCATTCCAAAATTACGTTCTTCGTGTTCAACGAAGAGGTCATATTCATGAAATGAATTGGCATCTAACAAAGCAAGAATACGATCACGGGCAGTCATCTTGCCCATAGCTACTTGTTTCTCAATAGCTTTGTCGCCTCCACCTTTTTCTACAATAGCCTTTTTTTGTCGTAATGCCAGAATGTTTTTCTTTAAAGTCATAAAAACTTTTATTTAATTAAACATAAAGTTATGAGCTGCTATAATTACAGCTCGTATATCGTCGACAAAAGTAACACTTTTGTAGCCAAAATGAGCAAATATCTTTGCTTTGTTACAAGCATTTAAACAAATCTAATTGTTTTTCAATATTTTAACCACATTATTTTTAGTTGATTTAAATCCGGGAGAATAACTTTCGATATCGATATTTTCGAGAGTAGCCAGGAACTCCTGTTTAAAATCCGGCTCTGATTTACAGATTCTACACAACATTCTCATGGAGAGTGCTTGAACAGCGATCGGTGATTTCGCCGAAATCATCCAATCAAAACAGGCATTAATAAATTCAACAGAAAGAGGACTCGGGAGAGGTAAATGAGAAAGAATGGATAAACAGCTTCGTTGTAAACCACCGTGCGAAGTGGAAATTGCAAAAGTTGATATTTCGTTGAATTTATTGCTATCGAACCATTCCGGTTTTCGTTCACTGATTTTTACACAGGCCCAGGCAGCCCGCCATGCTATCTTTTTATCAGCATCAAAAATAAGCTGGTAAATGATTTTAAAATCTAACGGATTCTCAAGAACACAAGCCACTAATTCATCCAAAAAACATTTTGAAAGCGGACGTGAAAGTTGTTCTTTATAATCCATGGCAACAAGTATAAACTTTCAGCGTGTTAATCATTTAAATACAATATCCACAATAACCTCCACTCCTGCTTGCTTGTTGAGCGATTTTTTTATCTCTTCACGCGAAAGAAATAAATCATGCCGCAAAACCGAAGATGTAAGACTGACATAAAGCACTCTGTTTCTTATGCTCAGATCGGATGTATACTGTACAATATTATTTCCAAGCACCAATGGCCACGCATCAATTATACGCTTTTCATTCAATGGCCTGTCCAAGTGTTGTTCCTTCAACACCTGACGAATCACATCACTCAACAATTCGGTATTTTTTTTGCGCATGACTTTATTGAATAGAAATACGAATTACAACAGAAACTTTATAATTAATCAAATTCATACTAACGCAATTTTAGCACTTGACCTAATTTAGCCCCTTCGGCAAAAGACATATCATTCATTTTATAAATACGTTCTATTTTTATTGCATAATCTTGGGAAATACTGAACATCGACTCTCCAGGTTGCACTGTATGAGTTTTAGTCTCCTTGGGTGCTTGTTTTTCTTAAACCTAAAAAACACGCATACCCACTTTCAGATTGGAAGACGAATTAACCTCATTATAATTTCTCAAACGCTCTTCTGACATATTGAACTCATCTGCAATTCCGACATAAGTATCTCCGGGAAGAGCTGTTACAAACTTCACCTTATTGACCATAAACAATGGATGAACCACAACCGCATTGATAGTTCCCATCGAACCTTGGTTTACTCTTTTCTCAGATGCTACTCTGGAATTTTTACTCGCCAGAAAAACTTTTGGCAAATTATCACCACCACTCACATCGTATTGGTGTAAGTTATAATTGTCTATAATGGAAATCAATTTATACGCATAAGACGGATCTGTAGCATAGCCTGCTTTTTTCAAACCATAAGCCCAGCCCTCATAATCAGAAGAATCCAGATTAAACAGAAACGCATAACGGCTTCTTGATTTTAGAAAAATTGCATGATCCTCATAAGAATCCAGCACTTGATTGTATTTTCGAAAACATTCACCCTTTTTGTCATCGTCATGATAAATCGTCTCGCCGGTCCAGTCATTACACTTTATTCCAAAATGATTATTTGATTTTTTTGCAAATTCACTTTGTCCGGCACCCGATTCCAACAAACCTTGCGCTAAAACAATACTAGCAGGAATCCCATGTTCTTTTTGCTGTCTTTGAGCCAATTGGTGATATTGTTCGATGTATGAAAGATAAGCTTGATTACGTGTTTCCGACTGTGCTAACAGACTAACAAACAGAAAAATATATAAAAATCGTGTTTTAGCGCTGGTTTTCATTCTTTTAAATTATTGTTTTATTTTGCTACAAAATTAAAACTATTTAATCAAAAAGACTCGTTTGATTTGATAATTTTATATTTTTGTATTTATTCAGTTGAAATGGTTGATTGATTTTGTGAATTGGTTGATTTGATTATTTCTATTTACTTAATTTATTAACTTTCAAATTCACACACAAAATAGATTTAATCAACTTTTCACTAAATTATCTCAACAAATTATGATTAAGAAAACGATAGAAACTCAAGTATCTGTATACACCTTCGAAGAACTGGAATCATCATACAAAACACTAATAAACAAAGCAAAAGAACAAGTCAGCAAATCGTATGCACCTTATTCTAAATTTCACGTTGGAGCTGCTGTAGAACTCGAGAACGGTGAAATATTCGCAGGGAGCAATCAGGAAAATTCAGCTTATCCTTCTGGACTTTGCGCCGAACGAGTAGCAATGTTTTATGCCAATGCACAATATCCAAATGTCGCTGTAAAAGCCATCGCTATTGCTGCTTTTAACAACGGCAACTTCTTAACCGAACCAATTACCCCATGCGGTTCTTGTCGACAGGTTTTGCTTGAAACAGAAATGAGGTTTGAAAAAGACATCAAAATTTTTCTTTATGGAACCAACCACACATTTCGGATAGAAAATGTGAAACAGTTATTACCATTATGCTTTGAAAAAAGTAGCCTTAATAGTTAATTCTCAATTTATTGGTTAATTTAACTGCTAATTTTATGTTTTTTTCAAAAAAATCACTATATTGCGAACGCAAAAAGAAAGTTTAACCAAGTGCTTCCTTTTTAAATTTGTAAATCAAGGACTAAAAATGAAAAGAACAGAATTTAAAATAGAATATCAGCTTAAAACTGCATCATTAAATGTTCTCTGGAATTCAATTAGTACGCCGTTGGGCTTATCCGAATGGTTTGCCGATGGAGTGACAGTTAATGATTCTGAATTTTACTTTTTGTTGGAAAAAGAATGAAACAAACAGTCCTTTTTAGTTCAAAACAAAACCGAATGTTAGTGTTCGTTTCCAGTGGGAAGAAGACTTAGATACCG
>Ga0183099_1002012_pt1 | contig 10884 bp, 8 predicted proteins | sample Biomet1_FD_127788 | JGI IMG/M metagenome (GOLD analysis project Ga0183099, IMG submission 127788) | Microbial communities from bioreactor (seeded with anoxic lake sediment) at LBNL, California, USA - Biofuel metagenome 1 | ecosystem: Engineered > Bioreactor > Anaerobic > Unclassified ... | reverse complement strand
TCCACCACCTTGTCGATGATGGCCTTGGCCTCCTTGGGGTTTTCCTCAAGGAACATGGAAAGTTTCTCATACACCAAGCCGCTGACCAAGCCGGCAACCTCTGAGTTACCGAGTTTCGTCTTGGTCTGGCCCTCAAACTGAGGCATAGGCAACTTGACGCTCACAACAGTCGTCAGGCCCTCGCGAACGTCATCGCCGGAAAGCTTTTCTTTGATCTTCTTGGCCAGGTCACTTTTGGCAACATAGGTATTCAAGGCGCGGGTCAGCGCGGTTTTAAAACCGGCCAAGTGGGTGCCACCCTCAATTGTGCGGATGTTGTTGGCAAAGGTGTGAACGTTTTCCTTGTAGCCCTGGTTATATTGCAGGGCAAACTCCGTCACCACCGTGCCATGTCCACCAGAATCCGCCTCACCTATGCCATAGATCATGTCGTGCACGATGGTCTGGCCCTGATTCAAGTCCTCGACAAAGCTCTTGAGGCCACCTTCAAACTTGAACATGTCCTTGTCGCCGGTGCGCTCGTCGGTGAACTCAATTTCCAGGCCACGGTTCAAATACGCCAGTTCCTGAAAACGCTTTTTCAGAACAGCGTAATCATACTGGTTCGTTTCAAAAATTTCTTCATCGGGCTTGAAGCGGATTTTAGTTCCCGTACCGGTGGACTCGCCAATATCTTCCACTTGGCTCACAGGAATGCCGCGTTCGTACATCTGCCGGTACATGCGCCCACCGCGTTTAACCGTGGCGGTCAGCGTTTCGGAAAGCGCATTGACCACAGAAACGCCGACGCCGTGCAGACCACCGGAAACCTTGTAGGCGTTGTTATCGAACTTGCCGCCCGCGTGCAGGATGGTCATGACGACCTCAAGGGCCGTCTTGTGCTCCTTGGGGTGCATGTCCACAGGAATGCCGCGACCGTTGTCCGATACGGTAACGGAGTTATCCATGTGCAGAGTAACCTTGGCCCGCGTGCAGTAGCCAGCCATGGCTTCGTCGATGGCGTTATCCACCACCTCATACACAAGGTGATGCAAGCCACGCGTATCGGTGGAGCCGATATACATGGCCGGGCGTTTGCGAACAGCGGAAAGACCTTCCAGTACAGTGATGCTGTCTGCGGTATATGCCGCAGCGTTTTTTTCTTTCTCTGTCATTTTAGGCGTTTTCCTCGGCGTAGTACGTCTCGTCCTGGATCATCATAGGCATGATGATCACATCGTAGTTGGGATCAACAGGTCCGGTTATACCACAAGGAGCCTCAGCTCCGGTCAGAGTAAAAGTCACTTCATCCGAACTGAAGTGTGAGAGTATCTCCACCAAGTTCTTGGTGGGAAATGCGATGCGCTGCAAATCACCCTGGAAGGTTGCGGTCAGGCTTTCCGTGGCGGTGCCCACATCCTGGCCCTGGCTGTACAAAACAACCTCGCCCGGGCTGAACAGGAAGTATGTGCAGCGGTTGCTGTCGGTGTTGAAAATGCCGATGCGCTCCAGGGAATCCATGAGTTCGGCGCGGTTCAGCGTCAAACGGGAGGAAGCCGGATCCTTCAGCTTAGACAAAAAGCCCTGGTAGTTCGGGTACTGGTAAAAAGAAAGCGGCAGGCTGAAGGTCTCGCGATGATCACCAGTGCGCATGAACAGGCGTTTTTCACCCAAGGACATTTCAATTTCATCGGATCCAAGCCATTTTTTCAGCTCAGCCAAGTACTTACGCTGAATCAATGCGCCCTCAGCCGGGAGGATGGCAAAAATATCGTCGTTGATAAAGGTGAACATGGAAAACTGGTGGCCATTCAGGCCGCACACTTCCACATGCTTGTTGTCTTCCCCTTCATCCACGGGCTTGAGAGACAGGCAGGCAATGGCCTCCATGCTGTCTTCCTCGCTAATGCAGAAGCCGATCTTCTCGATGATCTCGTGAAGAAAGTCGCCGCTCCAGAACACGGTCTCACCAGCGGGAAACTCGCTAAAGGGCTGGAACCACTCGGCCTCATTGGCGGGCAACTTATATTTACGGCTGCCCTGTTCCACCAGCACGTTCTTGCTCTCAGGATCGGTTTTAATGGTCAGCTCGCCGGCGGGCAATTTGCGAACCAGTTCATAGAAGGCGCGACCCTGCACACCGGCGCGGCCAGGAGTCTCGACCTTGGCTGGGTACTCGCCGGAAAATTCCAGGCTGGAGTCAGTGGACATGATCTTGAGGCTGCTCTCTGAGGCATCAAGCCAAATACTGCGCAAAAAGGCGGCGCCGGTTTTGGCCGGGATGATGCCTGCGGACTTTTGCAAGCCTTCAATGATTTCATCTCTCAGTACCTTCACAAACATATTCTTCTCCTTGATGGCTTCTATTACTCTCGCCATTTTGTTCGCAACTAAATAAACAACCTGTTTTAATTCATCTTTTTTCGAACACGCATTGTTCCCGTAAAGGAACACTGTGTTCTTGTTTCCGGCCTTTGAACACCGCTATCCAGGTTGCCGACAACGAAGCTTCAAATCTTTCAACACCTGTTTCATAACCTTGTCATCTGTCTGCATATCTTGGATTTTTTTAACGGAATAAATCACAGTGCTGTGATCTTTTCCGCCAAAGGCCCGACCCAGGGCTGGATAAGACAGTCCAAGCAATTGCCGACATAAAAACATGGAGACTTGGCGCGCTAGGGCAATGCTTTGCCTTCTGTCCTCGCCCAGTACATCTTTTTGGTTCACTTGGTAATGCTCACACACCACACTAATAACGGTATCCGTGCTGATCGCGGGTTGATCACGCTCTTCAGTGTTGGTGATGATTTGTTCAAAGTCTCGTGGTGAAATATCTTTGCGAACCAGTTCCCGAAAGGCCACAAGCTTAACCAGAATGCCACCCAGGGCGCGAAAGTTTTGGAAACGCTGCGCCAGGGTTAAAATTTGCTCTTTCGATACAGGCAATTTTTTAGCTCGAACAAAAGCATGAACAAATTGGGCGCGCACTTCCAAATCTGGTTGCTTCAAACTCACCACCAAGCCGCCTTCCAACCTGGAGCGCAGTGTTGGAGAGAGATCCTCATGCGCTGCTATGCGGTCGGCGCAGGTAAAAACCATCTGCCTGCCCTGATCTTGAAACATATTAAACAGCACAAGCATTTCTTGTTGCAAGGCAACGTCTCCAGCTAGCCAGTTAATGTCATCCACAAGCAGAAAGCTGTGGCTGGCAATGAAGGCGCGAGCAGAAAGAACATCGCTATTGCCATTTTGAAACAGCAGATCTTTGAGTCCTTCACCTGTTGTGGCTAAAATACTGCCAGTGGGGTGACTTTTGGAAATATCATTGGCAATGGCTTTGAGCAGGTGGCTTTTACCGGAGCCGGACTTTCCGCAGATGACAAACGGATTAAATTGGGCATCACCACCGCGAGCTACCTGGCGGGCGGTTTCGAGCGGGAAGAAATTTTTGGAGTTGGTCAGAAAACTGTCGAAGGTGTATTGGGGGTCAAAGGGGAAAGCCAGCCGTTTACTGTTGAGTACACTCCGCTGTTGCTGAGAGGAATTGTGCTGCTCACCTGGCGTGTTCCCCAAGGAAGTGCTGGGGGAAGCGGAATTTTCTTGCGGAATGGCGGAGAGAGGCTTGCCGCCGGCAAGGTAGAGAATTTCGCACGGCGCAGCGAGAAAACGATGTAACTCGGCCTCAAAGCGGTCCTGCATGCGCCCGGCAAACCATTGGGCAAAAAAGCTGTGTGGAAAGCGCACGCGAACAGCCACCCCTGAATTATCTATCTCCAGAGGGTCGAACCAACGTTTCAGCTCCTGCTCGGAGCACGTGGTGGAAAGATGTTCGCGCAGGGCTTTTTTCACCGGGTTAAGGTCCGCATGGTATGTCCGCTTTTGACATCCGCAATTTGTGGAAAAACAAGGATAAAATTTGTGGCTGAATCCATTGTTGCCGGGACTCTTTCCTCTGCCAAGTTCTTACCTGAAATTGAGCCCGATAACAAGCAAATAGACCCTTCCGAGCTGGTGAGGAACCCTTTGGAAAAGCGTTGCCATCCGGCGTAATTTGGGCCATTGTTTGGCCCGCGGGAGCAGACTTATTTTTCCACAGTTTGTTCCTGTTTTGAAACAGACTGTGGAAAACACAGCGGGCCTGAGCCCGGAGTCTATATGTCTTCTATAAAGTTCAAAAAAAACGACAACGTTCTGCGTATTTCCGCCAAGGCCGTCAAGGTGCGCAAACCCTTGGCCCGTCCAGGCTCTATTATTACCCCCAATCGCGAGCGAATGCCCAAGCACCGGCCGGATTATCTGGCCGAGTGCTGTGACTAGGCTGCTCACTTATTTTGCCCACTTTTTCTACTTCCCTGCTGGAGGAACCCCATGGCTGAGAACACAAAACCTGCCAAAGCCAAGACCGGCGCTAAAACAGCGCCCGTGAAGAATACAAAGACCATTGCGGAAATCAATGAACGCATTTTGAAAGGCAAGGCCGTTGTGCTTACTGCCGAGGAAATGGTCGAAACCGTCAAGCGCTTGGGTAAAACCAAGGCAGCGCGCGAGGTTGATGTCGTTACCACCGGCACCTTTTCCGCCATGTGTTCCTCTGGTCTGCTGTTCAATTTTGGGCAGGAACCGCCCTTGATGCGCGCCAACCAGGTGTGGCTGAACAATGTATCCTGCTACGGCGGTTTGGCCGCGGTGGATGCCTACCTGGGAGCAACAGAGGCTTCGGCGGATGATCCGCTGAACAAGGTTTACCCTGGCCGTTTCGCCTACGGTGGTGGCCATGTCATTGAAGACCTGCTGCGCGGTAAGCCGGTGCGTTTGCGTGCCAAGTCCTACGGCACGGACTGCTACCCCCGCAAGGAACTGGAAAAGGATGTCACCCTGGCCAGCCTTGCCTGCGCCCAGTTGCTTAATCCGCGTAACTGCTATCAGAACTACAACTGCGCAGTGAACCTTTCCGGTCGCACTATTTACACCTACATGGGCCCGCTGAAGCCCGGCGGCCGCAATGCCAACTTTGCCACGGCTGGTCAGCTTTCCCCGTTGTTCAATGATCCGTTCCTGCGCACCATTGGCCTGGGCACCAAGATCTTCATGGGCGGGGCTCAGGGTTGGGTGATTGGCGCGGGCACACAGCACGTGGCTAAACCGCCTCGCAATGAGCGCGGTATTCCGCTTACCGCCTCGGGCACACTTTCCCTCCGGGGCGACTTGAAACAAATGGACCCCCGTTATGTGCGCGGTTTGTCTCTTGTGGGCTACGGCTGCTCGCTGAGCCTGGGTGTGGGTATTCCCATTCCTATCCTTGACGAGGACTTGGCCTGGTACACTGGCGTCTCCCACGCGGACATTCAGGTACCTATCCGGGATTACGGCTACGACTATCCTAACGGCGTTAACCGCATCTTGGGCCATGTGACCATGGAAGAGCTCATGAGCGGCGAAATAGACGTCAATGGGCGCAAAACGCCAACGGTTCCGCTCACCAGCTACTCTATGTCGCTGGAGATAGCGGAAACGCTCAAAAAATGGATTGAAAAGGGCGAATTCCTGCTTACAGAACCACAGGAAGTCATCCCGTCCAGCTAACCCAAGAGGGGGAGGGCCGAAAGGTTCTTCCCCTTTTTTTTGCCCCATCTTGCCGGGCGCACACCGTGGCGAACGGCAGACTTTGACCAGGGTGGCCTTGCATCGGCGGCGTTTTCGGCTATGATGCCACAGGCGGCGGGCATTCGGTTCCTTCGAGAGGGACGGCTCCGCAGTCAGAACAGTCAACCCACGGTTTCACCAATGCCCGAAATATTCCGCGCGGCGCTTGTCGCGCCCATGACCCCCGGCCACCCTCTGCTTGAGGATGGCGCGGTTGTTTGCGAGGGCGATATTCCCGGCGCTTCCCGCACCATTTTGGCTGTGGGTCGTTTTGCGGATGTTTCCCGCGAATTCAGCGGACCTGTGCGCGACCTGGGCGATGTCGTGCTTGCCCCGGCGACCTTTAACAGCCACGTGCATCTGGAGATGACGCACCTGCTCGGGCGCATCACCTCCGGCAAGGGCTTTGTGCCCTGGGTGCGCGATTTGGTCTCCCAACCGCTGTATACACCAGACGACGCCTGCATTCTGAGCGAGCTGGCGCGGTTGGAAGCACGCGGCACCACCTTCGTGGCGGACATAAGCACCCGCAATGCCGCGGCTATGGCTGCTTTGCTGGCCGGAACAGGGCATTACTTCGCCTCGTTTCAGGAGGCCATCGGCACGGTTATGCCGGCTGATCCGCAATCGCTCCTTCATCACTTGCCGCAGTCCCAGGCGCAGACGGGCCGAGGTCAGTTGAGCGCTGCGGGGCATGCCCTGTACAGCACCAGCGGCGAGCTGTTGCGTGCGGCCAAGCAGGTCGCCTCCAGTCACGCCCTGCCCTACTCCCTGCACTTGGCTGAGCATGAGGATGAGGACGAGATTTTGCTTACGGGCAAAAATCCCTTCCTCGACCTGATGCGCGAGCGTGGCTACATCACCGGTTACAAAGCTCCTGGCAAGCGTCCCGTGCCGTTAGCGGTGGAGCTGGACCTGTTGGACGAGCACACACTGGCGGTACACTGCGTTACGGTAACACCGAGCGATATGGACGCCCTGGCGGCCAGCCACGCCACTGTGTGCCTCTGCCCGCGCAGCAATGAGTACATCGGCGTGGGGCATGCCCCGGCGGCGGCCATGCTTGCGCGTGGCATCAACGTGTGCCTGGGCACGGACGGTCTGTGTTCTGCTCCCGACCTCAATGTTTACGGAGAGCTGGACTGGCTCAAAACGCACACGTTGCCGGACCTGACGCTTACTGAGGGTTTAGCACTCATCACCAGCAACCCGGCGCGGTTTTTCGGCGTGTCCGACCACCTGGGGAGCCTCGCTCCTGGTCGGTTGGCGCGTTTTTCCGTCGTGCCGCCGGAGCTTTCCTCACTGTTCCTCAAGGGCTAAGCGCCCGTTTTTTTCCAAAGCCCGGCGCAGGCCGGGGGAAACTGCCAAACCACGCTTCACCCGGCGCGGCGCGGCGAAACGGCACGGAGGGGTCATCCCCATGCAATGGAAGCACAAAGACCTGCTTGATGTGTCTCAGTTTACCGAGGCCGAGGCCCGGCATGTACTGGCCACAGCAGCACATTTTCGAGAGATCAACAGCCGACCGGTAAAAAAGGTGCCGACCCTCAAGGGTCGTAGCGTGGTGCTGTTTTTTGCGGAGCCCAGCACCCGCACCAAAACCAGTTTCGACATGGCGGGCAAGCGCCTTTCCGCGGATACCTTCAGCTTGGCCAAGAGTGGGTCCAGCCTCGTTAAGGGCGAGACCTTGAAGGATACAGCCCTTACCCTGCAGGCCATGAACCCGGACGGCATCGTCATCCGCCACAGCTCGAGCGGCGCAGCGCAGTTTTTGGCCGAGCGTTTGGAATGCAGCATCATCAACGCCGGTGACGGGAGGCATGCCCACCCGACCCAGGCTTTGCTGGACGCCTTGACCCTTTCCCGGCGCTGGGGTGGGGAATTTGCCGGGAAGACCGTGCTTATCCTAGGTGATATCGCCCACAGCCGCGTGGCGCGTTCTAATGTTCTCCTGCTTACCTTGCTGGGCGCCAAGGTGCGCCTGTGCGGCCCGCGTACCCTGTTACCGCCCCGGCTCGACACCTGGCCCGTGGAGGTCTTTTCCGATCTCTCCAAGGCCGTGGCGGGCGTTGATTCCGTTATGTGCCTGCGCTTGCAGTTGGAGCGCCAACAGGCGGGCCTGTTGCCGGATCTACGCGAGTATGCCCGTACCTTTGGCTTATCTGGCCGCCATTTGCTTGATGCCGCGCCCGGCTGTTGTGTGTTGCACCCCGGCCCTATCAATAGGGGTGTGGAAATTGACTCCGAGGTGGCTGACAGCGCCGAAAGCCGTATTTTGGAGCAGGTGGAAAACGGTGTTGCCGTGCGTATGGCCCTGCTTTTCCTCTACCTCACCCGCAAGTCGCCGGAGTCGCAGCAGCCCGGCATGCCTGAATAGGAGGCCCGCCATGACCGATACCCCGCAAACCGACGCCCCGAAGGCGAGGAAAATTGATTTGGCCGTGCGCGGTGCGCTGTGGCATGGGCCTGTGCAGGGCAAAAAGGGCAAGAAAGGCGGCCAGAAGGTTGATGTCTTCGTCACCGGTGGCAAAATCGTCTCTCTTGTTCCCTCTGGCAGCTTAGAGCTGACTGCCGCCAAGGACATCGACGGTCGCGGCCTGGTGTTGCTGCCGAGCCTGACGGACGTGCATACCCACTTGCGTGAGCCCGGTCAGGAGTACAAGGAGGATATAGCCAGCGGCCTGAAAACAGCCGCGCATGGCGGTTTCTCCAACATTCTGTGCATGGCCAACACCACCCCGGTCAATGATACCGCCAGCATTACCGAGGCCATGCTCGACAAGGCCCGCCAGAGTTGGCCGAACGGGCCGCGCTTGTTTCCCATTGGTGCTTTGACAAAGGGCTTGAAAGGCCACGAGTTGGCTCCCATGTCCGAACTGGCCGCAGCAGGCTGTGTCGCTTTTTCCAATGATGGCCGCCCAGTGGAGAATACCGAGATTTTCCGCCGCGCTGTTGAGTATGCTTCTGATCTTAACCGCATTGTCATTGACCACTGTGAAGACCCCTACCTGGCCCCGGCTGCGGGCATGAATGAGGGCGAAGTCTCGAGCCGTCTTGGAATTCCGGCTCAGCCGGACATTGCGGAGGCTATTCAGGTGGCGCGCGACATTTTGTTGGCAGAGTATCTGAAAACACCCATTCATTTGGCGCATATATCTTGCGAAAAAAGCGTTGCGCTCATTCGCTTCGCCAAGAGTCGCGGTGTGGATGTTACCGCCGAGACCTGCCCCCACTACCTTGCCATGACTGAGGATGAGGCAGCCGGCTTCAGTGCGCGCGCCAAGGTCAGCCCGCCTCTGCGGCCCCAGGCGGATGTCGATGCCCTGCTGGATGCCCTGGCCGACGGCACCGTGGACATGCTGGCCACAGACCATGCTCCCCACGCTGCGCACGAGAAGGAAGTGGAGTTTGACGAAGCGCCGTGCGGCATTTCTGGGCTTGATACCGCCTTGGCTGTGACGTGGGAGCTGGTGCGTACCGGAAAACTTCCTTTTGATACTTTTTTGCGTGCCTGGACCACCGCCCCTTGCGAGCGGTTCAAGCTGCCCGTGAATCGCTTTCACCCTGGCGACCCGGCGGATATCGTTTTGTACGACCAAGATCAGGAGTGGGAAGTTTGCGCCGCTACCATGCACAGTAAGAGCAAGAACACGCCGCTTCTTGGCCGTACCCTGCGGGGACGAGTGCATGCCCATTTCCTTGCGGGAAAATCCATAGTATAGGGGTTGCCGCGCGGGCATATACGTCCGCCTAATGATCGAGAATCCCCTTGCCCCGCTTCCTCGCATTTCGAGCGCCGGGCAGCTACACGGAGGCAAAGATGAGCGAACCGTTCAAAGAGGCCGTAGCCCTGTGCAAGACCATTATGCGCAACGGCTACGATGCATATGTCATCAACGCACGTTTGCAGAAAGACATTCTGGCTGAGCAGACCGCTGAAAATGCTGCGGAGTTGGCGCTGGATATCAGCACCGAACTGGATATCGACGGCTTGCGCCGCTTGTTCCCAAAACTTGAGGACAGCGTCGATCCTGCCGTTCTTGGCTGCATTCGCGAGGGGAAATACTGCTATTATTTCCACCCTGCGGTGGTTGAAGATGGCGCCCACCCGGAAGAATGCGTTGCACGCCTGACCCCGCGCTTGCTGAAAATTTTGCAGGAAAAGGGCGAGATTCCCCTTGCTGCCGCCTGCCCCTATATGCCCGCCCCGCATGAGCAAGACCATGGCCTCACTGGCTTTGACGAAGGTTTTGTGGCCATTAAGGGCTTCCCTGACCAGACGTTGAAACGCGACTACCTCTTGGCCGTGCGCGTGCTGCGTTTTTCCGCCAACCTGCACCTGCCCATTGAGCCCAACACCTGGTTGGCCATTGTGCGTGGTGCCCGCCGTGTTCTGGACTATGTCCCCACCACGGATATCATGGACGAATGGCGCAAGGTGGAAGCCGAGAATATGCACTCCTTTGTGCAACTGCTGCTGGAATGCCAGATTCTGCATGGCTTGCTGCCGGAAATTGCCGCCCTTGCCCGCGTGAAGCAGATCAAAAGCCCGGAGGCCGGCGAAGAGACCGTTTTCGCCCACACCATCGACGTTATGCGCTATTACCCCGAGGTATTGCCTTACGATTGGTACGGCACCCTGGCGTGCATGTTCCACGATGTGGGTAAGCTCTATACTGCTGAGTATTCCGAAGGGACTTGGAGCTTTTTACAACACCACCGCGTTGGCGCAAAAGTTACACGCAAGATATTGAATCGCCTGCACTTCCCCAGTGAAGACATTGAGCTCATCTGCACGTTGGTACGCGACCATATGCGTCCGCATTTTATGCTGACTGACAAAGGCGTACGCAAACTGCGCGCCATCGACGAGTACCCGCGCATTCTTGAAATGGTTCGCGCGGACATTAAGGCCCGCGGCGGCTCTTACCGTGAGTTCAACCACATTCTGAAAATGCTGGAACGCGCCGATATTCCTGAAGAAGCCTTGGAACCATTCCTCAATGGTCGTGACATCATGCAGGCTACGGGCATGAATCCCGGTCCTTCCGTTGGTATGATCCGCGATGCGCTGCTAAAGGCGCAGATTGCGGGCGATGTGGCCAACGTTGAAGAGGCCAAGGTGTTTGTGGCTAAGTACGCACAGGAAAACGGAATACATTAGCAGGGGAGAGCCTCCGGCGGCCGGGGGAGATTGCATCTCCCCCCGGACCCCCCCGCATTACGCGAAGGGCATTCCCGGGCGCAAAGCCGCCCGGG
>Ga0183099_1002011_pt1 | contig 10887 bp, 9 predicted proteins | sample Biomet1_FD_127788 | JGI IMG/M metagenome (GOLD analysis project Ga0183099, IMG submission 127788) | Microbial communities from bioreactor (seeded with anoxic lake sediment) at LBNL, California, USA - Biofuel metagenome 1 | ecosystem: Engineered > Bioreactor > Anaerobic > Unclassified ... | reverse complement strand
AAAAATTTACTAGGAGGAAATATTTATGGGTATTAATTTAGAAATATCTGCAGTAGGAACAAGAGAAGATCGTTTAGGTTCTATTACAGGTTATAATGGTGATCTTCATGACATTATAGAAAAATCAAAATGTGGAACATTAAAAAATAAAGAGAGATGCTTTAGTCAATCAAGCACATGTAATGCTGGTTGTGCATTAGGGCAGCTAGCAGGTATAAGAGATATAGCAATAATAAATCATGCACCATCAGGCTGTACAGCAATGGCATCTGGTGTTACCGTTAATAATGATCAGTTAGCAACCAAAAGAGGTATTGCAAATGCAACGGTATTTGTAGGAACAGATATGGATGAAAATGATACTGTTTTTGGAGCTACTGGTAGCCTTAAAGAAATAATATTAGAAACTTACAATAGATATAAACCAAAGGCAATTTTTGTAGGAACATCATGCGTATCTGGTATTATTGGTGAAGATGTTGATAGTGTAATCGAAGATATAAAAAAAGAAATACCATCGGAAATTCCTATTGTAGCTGTCCATTGTGAAGGATTTAGATCAAGAATATGGGCAACAGGATTTGATGCTTCAGATCATGCTGTGCTTAATAGTATAGTAAAACCACCAGAAAAAAAGAATAACAAGATTAATTTTAAAAATTTCTATGAGAGTGCAAGAGAAGAAATAACTGAAATATTTGCAAATTTCGAAGTTGAACCACTTTTCTTTTATCAAAATTCAACCGTTGAGGAACTTTCTCATCTTTCTGAATCTCTTGCAACAGTAAGTATATGTGGTGTACTAGGAACATATCTTGGAAATGGATTAGAAGAAAAATATGGTGTTCCTTTTGTAAAAACAATAAATCCATTGGGTGTTGCAGGTTTTGAAACATGGCTCAGAGGGATAGGTAGTGTTATAAGTAAACAGGCAGAAGTCGAAGCTTATATTGAAAGAGAAAGAGCAAAATATTTACCTAAAATAGAGGAAGTTAAGAAAGAACTTAAGGGTTTAAGAGCAGTACTAGGAATGGGTCCAGGATATACATATGAGGTATCTCGTGTTCTTCAAGAACTAGGCATGGAGGTAGTTTGGGCAGCATCATGGCATCATGATAAAAAACACGATAATGATCAACTTCCGGCACCACTTAAATATCTAGAAGAAAATTCACCATATAATTTTAAAGTTAGCGTAGCTGACCAACAAAATTATGAAATTTTAAATATTTTAAATCATTATAAACCTGATATATATTTTTCACGTCATCCAGGAACAACTGTATGGGCAATAAAACAAGGATCAGCTGCTTTATGTGTAAATGATGAATATATGATTTTTGGTTATAAAGGGACTCTTGATTTTGCATATACAGTATTAGATACAATAAGAAACAGAAGCTTTGAAAAGAATTTAGCTGCTAGAGTTAAACTTCCTTATACAGAGTGGTGGTATAAACAAGAGAACGCAACATTCTTAAAAGGGGAGGCAAAATAAAATGGCAAAGATATTAGATCAACCAAGATATAAATGTGCACTTTCAGCTATGCAGACTATACAATCAATAGAAGGAGCTATACCTATTTTACATTCAGGTCCTGGATGTGGTGCAAAGCTTGGGGGAGGTGCAGGAAATTCAGGACATTTTTCACATAACATTTTTCCTTGTACAAATATAAGTGAAAAAGAAGTTGTTTTTGGTGGTGAGAAAAGACTTGAAGAAACTATAGAAAATTCACTTAAAGTTTTAGATGCAGAATTATATGTTGTATTAACAAGTTGTACATCAGAAGTTATAGGTGATGATGCACAAGAAATTGTACGCTCATTCAAAGATGCGAATAAGCCAGTAATATATGCATCTACACCAGGCTTTAAAGGAAATAACTATGTTGGTAATGACTGGGTCATTGAAGCGATTATTGAACAATATTTAAAACCAAGTGAGAAAAAAACAAAGGGTCTTGTTAATATTTGGGCAGGACTTCCATTACATGATCCATTTTGGTTAGGTAATTTAAGAGAATTAGAAAAGCTTGTTGAAGAGCTTGGCTTAACACCAAATACAATATTTGGACATGATAGAGGTATTAAAAATTTAAATAAAATACCAGAAGCAGAATTTAATCTTTTAGTATCACCTTGGTTAGGATTAGAAAATGTTAAGCTTTTAGAAAAAAATTTGGAATACCATATCTTCAATATCCTACTATTCCTATAGGTGCAACTGAAACTAGCAAGTTTTTACGTACTGTAGGAAAGTTTGCAGGAGTAGATAAAGAAAAGGTAGAAAAAATTATAGATAAGAATGAATCAGAATATTACTATTATATAGAACGTTTTGCAGATGTGTTTCTTGAAACGCGTGTAATGGCAAAGAGATTTGTGGTAGTTTCAGATTCACAATATTCTCTTGCTTTAACAAAATTCTTAGTAAATGATTTTGGACTTTATCCAGCAAAACAATATATAACGGATGATGCACCATTAAAATATAGAAACCAAATAAAAGAATATTTTAAAGAATTAAATTATGGAATAGAAGCAGAAGTAGAATTTTCAAGTGATGGATACAAGATACATGGAGAAATAAGAGATACTGAATACCATGGTTATCCATTGATATTAGGGAGTTCATGGGAAAAGAAAATTGCAAAAGAAACAAAAGCACATTATTTATCGATTTCATGGCCTATAAATGAAAGATTAGTAATAAACAGTTCATATGTAGGATATGCAGGAGGACTTAAGCTTTTAGAAGATATATATTCTGTAGTTCTTACAAGATTTAACTAAATAACAATGAGAAAATAAGCCATATTTCTGCTTCAACTTGCGTGCAATTAAATAAAGCAATAATTGAAGCAGAAATATGTCTTGAAGTATTAAAACATTGCAACGAAATGTAAGTTTAAAATTTATAAAAGAGAGGAGAAATTTTAGTGACAGTAGTAAGACATAGAAAAGCGTTAGATAGTATAAATTCATATGTACCAGCAAAGTCATTGCAACAAATTGAGAAAGAATTAGGGTTAGATAAGATAATAAGATTAGCAGCTAATGAAAATACAATGGGGTGTTCGCCAACTGTAAAGGTAGCAATAGATGAAAATTTTGAAAAGATTTTTCTTTATCCAGATGGATTTTGTATGGAACTTAGAAGTGAACTTTCTAAATTATATAATATTGAAGAAAATAAATTAATTTTTGGTAATGGTTCTTTTGAATTATTGTCTTTAGTGGCACAAGCATTCATTAATCCAGGTGAGGAATCAATTATACCAGAACCATCATTTGGATGGTATAAAGTTGTTACTTTAGCTATGAATGGTTCAATAGTGAGTCTTCCATTAAAAAATCATGCTATTGATTTAGATGAGGTAAAAAGCAGTATTACAGATAAAACAAAAGTAATTTGGCTTTGCAATCCTAATAATCCTACAGGAACTTTTTTTGATAGTGAGCAATTAGAAAAGTTTTTAGCGGAAATACCTTCACGTATAGTTGTTGTTTTAGATGAAGCTTATTATGAGTTTGTAACTAGTGATAAATATCCTAATTCAGTAGATTTGATAGAAAAGTATCCTAATATAATTATTTTAAGAACTTTCTCTAAAGTATACGGACTTGCATCGTTAAGAGTAGGTTATGGAATTGCTCATCCTGAATTTATTGATTTTCTTAATAAAATAAGATTGCCTATAAATGTTAATGCAACAGCACAGGTAGCAGCCCTTGCAAGTTTAAAAGATACTGACTTTAAAAATGCTTGTATTGAAAACAATATTTTAGGAAAAGAGTACTACTATAAATCTTTCAATGAACTGAACTTAGAATATATACATACAGAAACAAATTTTATAATGGTTAATGTAGAAAAGGATAGTGTTACTGTTGTTAATGAAATACTTAAAAGAGGAATTTCATTGCGTGCAGGACTTGAGTTTGGAATGCCTACGTGGCTAAGAATATCTATAGGTAGACCAGAAGAAAATCAGCTAGTTATAGAAAAATTAAAAGAAGTATTAAATATTTTATAGAAGATATTTTTATGATAATATCCATGAGTTAATTTTATGAGAAAAGAGAGGAGTGTATAATATGATTACTATAAAGACACCAAACAAATATATAAATGAACCTAATATATTAAAATCTGCAGGAGAATATATTACTAAACTAGGAAAACATGCATTAATTGTAGGGGGAAAAACAGCACTAGAAGTTGTAGGAAAGGAGTTTTTAAATAGTCTTAAAAATTCAGATATAAGCTATGTAATTAAAATATTTAAAGGATATCCTACTTTAAATGCAATTGAAGAAATTACTTCATTAGCGATTGAGGTTAAAGCTGATATTATTATTGGTGTAGGTGGCGGACGTGTATTAGACACAATTAAATCAGTAGGTGAAAAGAGTAATTTACCAGTTGTTACTGTACCTACTATAGGCGCAACTTGTGCTGCATGGTCAGCATTAACAGTACTTTATGATGAAAGTGGTAAGGCGACAGGATATAGTATATTAGAAACATCACCAAAGCTTATATTAGCTGATACAAAAATTATTGCAGAAGCTCCAGTAAGATATCTTAATGCAGGTATAGCTGATACCATTGTAAAATGGTATGAATTTGCACCATATGCAGAAAAAGATTATAATGATTTTTCCTTAAAAATAGGCTTACAAACTTCAAAGCTTGCTTTAGAAATATTACAAAGAAGTGCAATTAATGCAGCGAAAGATTCAGAAGATAAGAAAGTAACTGAGGCATTAACTGAGGTTGTAGATTCAATTATAGTATTAGCTGGTCTTGTAGGTAGTATAAGTGCTGGTAATTATAGAGCAGCATTAGCTCATGCTATACACAACAGTTTAACAGAACTCCCAGATACTCATGAAAGTTTACATGGAGAAAAAGTTATTTTTGGGTTGATTGTCCAATTCATATTGGAGGACAAGCCACAAGAAGAAATAGACAATCTTATTTCTTTTTTAAATGCATTGAATCTTCCTGTTACATTAGAACAACTAGGAATAAATGGAGATGTAGACAACAATATTTCTAAGATTGCAAATGGTGTTGAGCTTACTGCTGAAGCAGTAGATAAATTAAGTTTTAAAGTTAATAGTGAATTAATTGAAAAGGCAATAACAAAAGCAGATAAATTTGGCCAAGATAGCCTTAAAGTAGTATAAAAAAATTTTATTTTAAAATCATACTAAAACTATATGAAAAATAAGAAATTTGGGGGGTAAAAAAATGAAAATAATAAAAATAATTTCGACTATAGGAATAGCTCTAACACTATTAGTAGGTTGTGGTAGTAATTCAACTAAAACTGCTGATACATCAACAAAAGTTGATCTAAGCAAGGTTACAATTGTAGTTGGGGAAACTGGATGGAAAAGTAAAGAAATTGGATTTAAAGAAGCTGGTCTTAATGATACACCATATAAAGTGGAATATGTAAATTTTCAAGGAGGAAATTTACAGTTAGAAGCTATGGCAGCAAATCACTTGGATTTAGCACTTACAAGTGAAATTCCACCAATATTTGCTTCACAAGCAGCAAATGGGGGGAATTTAAAGATAATTGCTATTTCTCAAGGAACAACTCTTAATCAAGAGTTAATAATACCAAAAGATTCACAAATAAAAAGCGTGGCAGATTTAAAAGGAAAACAAGTAGCTTATGTTGATAGTACAACAGCTCATTATTTCTTATTAAAAATGTTAGAAAAAGAAGGTTTATCATGGAATGATATTACACCAGTAAAATTATCAACATCAGATGGATTAACTGCACTTATCGGTGGTAAAGTTGATGCATTAGCAAGTTATGGTAATGCCATTATTTCAGCAAAACAAAATGGTGCTACAACACTTGCAAGTGCTAAGGATATTTTATCAGGAAATTTCCCTATTGAAGCAACACCAGAGGCAATTGATGATCCAGGTAAACATGCCGCTATTGCAGATTATCTTGAAAGATTAAATAAGTTTGATGAATGGACTAGAAATAATGAACAAAAATGGGCTGAAATCACTGCTGATGCTACTAAACAACCAGTAGAACAAGCTCTTGCTACATTAAAAGAAGGAGAAGAACAAAGACCTACTAAAGTTGTACCAACTTCTAAGGAAGGTATTTCATCAGAACAAGATATTGCTGATGTATTTACTAAAGTTGGACTAGTAAAAAATAAGATTGATGTTAGTTCTTTCTGGAGCAATGCTTTTGACGATGAAATAAAGAAATTTTCTAAATAAAAATTAAGTGGAGATGGTTAATGTGAAAATTAAAGAAGTCAACTATTGGAATAAAAAAATAGTTCCTTGGATAATACCAATTTTAATAGTACTGGCATGGATAGTATTCACAGGTGATGGGGCTATTTCTTCGAAAATATTCCCTAAACCTTATAAGGTTTTTGAGAGTTTTGTTAAGCTAGTAAAAAGTGGGGAGTTATTAGAGAATATTGTAATAAGTACTGAAAGAGCATTAAGTGGTTTTATTGTTGGAGGAGGAATTGGATTTATTTTAGGTTTCATAAATGGATTATCTAGAACTGCTGAAAACCTGTTGGATTCAACAATTCAAATGATTAGAAATATTCCTCATCTTGCGCTTATACCATTAGTAATTTTATGGTTTGGTATTGGACAAGAAGCTAAATTATTGCTTATATCACTAGGGGTATTTTTCCCTATTTATTTAAATACATTCCATGGAATTCGGTCTATAGAGCCAGAGCTTATAGAAATGGGGAAAGTGTATGGATTAAAAGGATTATCTTTATTTAAAGAAGTTATTTTACCAGGATCATTACCATCTATTTTAGTTGGTATTAGACAATCTTTAGGAATTATGTGGTTAACTTTAATAGTTGCAGAAACTGTGGCTGCAGATTCAGGTATTGGATATATGGCTATGAACGCAAGAGAACTTATGTTAATGGATATAATTGTTTTAAGTATTATCGTATACGCATTACTTGGTAAGTTTTCAGATGTTATTGCTAAAATATTAGAACATAGATTATTACAATGGCATCCTAATTTTAAAAAATAATGATAAAGGTGGTGAAATAATATGCAATCTAAAAAAAATGGAACTCATCTTTATGTTGATAAACTTCAAAAACAATTTGGAGATGCAACAGTACTAGATGACATTGAATTAACTATAGAACCTGGTGAATTTCTTGCAATTGTTGGACGAAGTGGATGTGGGAAAAGTACATTACTAAGATTGATTTCAGGATTAGAAGAAGCTACCCAAGGTGGAGTTTACTTAGACAAAAATAAGGTTGAAGGAATAAATCTTGATACAAGATTTATTTTCCAAGAAGCTAGATTATTACCTTGGAAAAGATTATTGATAATGTTAGAATTGGTGCAGAAAATAAAGATAAAGAAGTTGCTTTGAAAGCTTTAAAGGACGTTGGGCTTGAAGATAGAGCAAATGAGTGGCCTAGTGTATTATCAGGAGGTCAAAAGCAAAGGGTATCTTTAGCTCGTGCACTAGCAGGTAATACAAAATTGTTGTTATTAGATGAGCCACTGGGAGCATTGGATGCATTAACAAGAATAGAAATGCAACAATTAATTGAAAATTTATGGTTAGAAAAAGGTTTCACTGTTATTTTAGTAACTCATGATGTAAGTGAAGCTGTTGCTTTGGCAGATAGAGTTATTCTCATTGAAAAAGGAAAAATAACTATGGATACTAAAATTTCATTGGCTCGTCCGAGAGATAGAAATAACGATTTTGTGTATTTTGAGAGGCGAATTTTAGATAGAGTTATGGATAAACAAAGCAGCACATTACGAAAAGATGATTATGCAATTTAAAATAAATAAATTGAACAGATATATACATTCAATAGTATGAAATTTAATATTAGTAGACATTATTCTTCAAATTTTTGTTAATAAAAAATTTGAAGAATAATTCAATTTATATTGTATATAAAATAGCTTACAAGATTTGGGGGCGAATTAACATGAAAAAAATAAAAGTAATTTCAGTAATGCTTATTACAGTTATGTTAGTAGCAGGGTGTAGCAATAAATCAGTTAAAACTGATACAAGTAAAAATGAAATTGATCTTTCAAAGGTTACGTTAGTAATAGGAGATCAAGCAAATGGTACAAAAACTAAACTTGAAGCAGCAAAAGTATTAGAAGATGTTCCATATAAGATAGAGTGGGCAAATTTTCAAGGCGCAGCACCATTATTTGAAGCAGTAAGATCAGGAAAAGTGGATACTGCACCAGCAGGTGATACACCAGTACTTTTTGCGTTAGCGTCAGGAGTACCAGCGAAAATTGTTGCAACTAACACTTCTTCAGCAAAAAATATTAGCATAATAGTGCCAAAGGATTCTGCTATAAAGAATATTGCAGATTTAAAGGGTAAGACTGTTGTTGTTTCTTCAGCCAAAGGAAGTGTTTCAGAATACTTGCTAATTGAAGCATTAAAAGAAGTTGGGCTTACTATAAACGATGTTACAGTAAAATATATATTGCCTACTGATGCAATTGCAGCATTTACTGCTGGTAGCATTGAAGCATGGGCAACTTTTGATCCATACTTTGCAATAGCAGAAAATCAAGGGGCTCGTATACTTCGTGATGGAGACAACATAAATACTGGTGTAGGTTTTATTACTGCATCTAATGAAGCACTTGCAGATCCTGGTAAAGCTGCTGCTATTGCAGATTTTCTTAAAAGATCTGAAAAAGCATCACAATGGGTTAATGACAATTTGGATGAATATGTTAAGGTATATTCATCTATTACAAAACTTGATGAAAGTTTGGCAAAAACTGTTTTAACTAGACAAGGCGAACCAACTACTAGACCAGTAGATGATACTGATATTAGTAAAGTTCAAAAAGTAGCAGATGTATTTTATGAATCAAAAGCATTGCCAAGTACGGTAGATGTTAAGAGTTTTGTTGACAAGTCTATTTTTACTGACAAATAACATAAGTTAGAATTAATTACTATTTAAAAGTGTTTCATATTTTGGAACACTTTTATTAATGAAATTTAAAAAAATTGTTAAGAGCAGTAATATAGCGAAGACTAAAGAATATTAAAAAAAGAGGAAAGAATTGATTTTAATAAATTGAAAGGAAGGTTTAAAATGTTGAATGATAATATAGAATTTAAAAACTATATTTCAAGAAGTAGTTTTCTTAATATTGAAGATTTATCAGATCAAAACAATATAAGTAAAAATACATTTGATAATGATGGCTTTTTTGCAATAAAAAATGAAAATAAAATAGAATCAAATGAAAAAATCATTAGAACTTCAGGGTCCCATAATTGCGGCGGACGTTGTGTTCTTAAAGTACATGTTAAAAATAAGCGTGTTGTAAGAATTTCTACTGAAGATGATATTCCTGATACGTTTGATAAACCTCAGTTACGTGGTTGTTTAAAATGTAGATCTTATCGTAATCGTCTATACAATCATAATAGATTAAAGTATCCAATGAAACGAGTTGGAAAACGTGGTGAAGGGAAATTTAAACGCATTACTTGGGATGAAGCATTAGATATTATTGCAGAAAATACTAAACGATTGATGGATAAGTATGGACCAGATTCGATCTATATGCAATATGCTTCTGGAAATGCTGGGAGAGTTGCAGAACGTGCATGGATGGCACGACTTCTAGGACTTTATGGTGGATATTTGTCATTCTATGGATCTTATAGTTCAGCTTGTACTCAGATTGCTACCCCTTATACTTATGGAACAATTTATACGGGAAGTAGCCGTGATGATTGGAGCAATTCTAAGTTGATAATTTTACTTGGATGGAATCCATGTGAAACTATTCATGGAACCAATACATCCTATTATCTTAAAATGGCAAAAAAGGCAGGAGCAAAAATTATTTGTATAGATCCGATGTATTCTAGTACAGCCATTGGTCTTGCAGATCAATGGATTCCAATACGTCCAACTACAGATAGTGCTTTATTGGATGCAATGGCTTATGTGATGATTACCGAAAATCTTCATGATCAAAAATTTTTAGATAAATATTGTTTAGGTTTTGATGAAGAACATATGCCACCAAATATACCTAAAGGAAATTCATTTAAAAGTTATATTTTAGGCAAAAGTGATGATAAAACGCCTAAAACAGCAGCTTGGGCTGAAAATATTACTGGAATTCCACAAGAAATTATCATTCAATTAGCACGAGAATATGCAACTAATAGACCTGGTGCATTAATACAAGGCTATGGACCACAGAGACATGCTTATGGTGAACAAGTTGTACGTAGTGGTACCGTTCTTGTAGCTATGACAGGAAATGTTGGAGTAAAAGGTGGTTGGGCATCTGGAACGGGATATCAGGTTAGAAATCAATATGTAGCATCTATTCCTGCATATAATCCTAACAAAGCCAAAATTTCAATGTTCTGTTGGCCAGATGCTATAACCAGAGGTAAAGGAATGGGAGCAGATTTAAGTGTGACAGGAGTAGAAAAATTATCTTCAAATCTAAAGCTTATATTTAACTTAGGTGGAAATTGCTTGATGAATCAGCATGCAGATTCGAATGGTACTGCAAAAATATTGGAAGATGAAAGTTTAGTGGAATTTATAGTTGTCACTGAACACTTTCTTACTGCAAGTGCTAAATATGCAGATATACTCCTTCCGGCAGATAATATGATGGAACGTGATGACATTGTTACTCCTTGGGGACATGGAGAATATGCACTTTATATGAACAAAGCTGTAGAGACAGTCTTTGAATGTCGTAACGGGTATGACTGGATAAGTGATTTAGCAGAAAGATTAGGTTTAAGGGAAGAATTTGCCGAAGGTAAAACCTTGGAAGAGTG
>Ga0183099_1002010_pt1 | contig 10888 bp, 9 predicted proteins | sample Biomet1_FD_127788 | JGI IMG/M metagenome (GOLD analysis project Ga0183099, IMG submission 127788) | Microbial communities from bioreactor (seeded with anoxic lake sediment) at LBNL, California, USA - Biofuel metagenome 1 | ecosystem: Engineered > Bioreactor > Anaerobic > Unclassified ... | reverse complement strand
CCTGCTGGCTGCGGTCATGCTGGCGTCGTCGGTGCAGGCGGCGCGGGCGGCACAGCCGGATTATCTGACCCGCGGCGAGGTGGCGGATATGCTGGTGGCCGCAGCGGATGACTATAATCCCGGTGTGAAGAAGACCGATATTCTGCGGGGATATTCCGATGGCAGTCTCCATGAGGAGCGGTCCGTCACCCGCGCGCAGGCACTGGTGATGCTGCGCCGTGCCTTTGGCGGTAATCAGCCTGCTCCCGTGGGCGATAATGCCCGCAGCGGGTATTCCAGCGCCAACTTTACCGATCTGCCCGCATGGGCGGCGGAGGATCTTCAGGACGTGCTGTCCACCGGCATCGTGGCAGGCACCAGCGCGACCACCTTCTCCCCCAACAGTTATGTGACGGAGCGGCAGATGGAGCTGTTCATCCAGCGAACCTACGCGCTGGAGGGAACGAACCTGAAGGACGACTTTTATGCCGCGGTCAATAAGAAAGCGCTGGATTCCAGCGTAATCAAGACGGGCTACACCGGAACCGGCAGCTTCAACGATCTGGCGATCACAGTAAACCAGCAGGTGGCGCAGATCATCAGGGAGGCCGCCGCGTCCCCCAAGACCGAGGGAGAGAAAAAAATCTCCGTCCTGTACAACAATATTCTGAGCACGGATGCCCGAAACAAGGCGGGTATCACGCCCATCCGGCCCTATCTGGACGCGGTGGACAACGCTAAAACGCTGGACGAACTGATGGCGGCCAGAAACCTCGTCTATCAGAAGCTGGGTGCCAGCCTGCTGCTGGGCTTCGGCCTGACGGTGGACGCCAAGGACAGCAATGTGTACGATCTGGCTTTCAGTGCGTTCTATCCTTCTCTGGGACAGAGCGGCTATAAAAATGCCTCCGACAGCCAGAAGACTGCATATCTGACCTATGTCGCCACGCTGCTCAAGCTGGTGGGGACGCCCGAGGCCGACGCGCAGACGCAGGCCGGACAGATCTGGGACATGGAGGCCGCCGTTGCCGCCAAGTCCCTGACTAATCAGGAACTTCAGGATGTGGATAAGACCTTTAACCTCTATACCATGGCGCAGCTTCAAAAACTGTTTCCCAATGTGGACCTGAGCGCTGTCTTTGCTCAGACCGGCTATACTCAGACCGACAAGATCGTGGTGTCGGACGCGGGGGCGCTGAAAGCCGGAGCGGCATACTTTGACGGGGCGCATCTGGGGCTGCTGAGAACCTGCTGCCGTCTGGAGCTGGCCATGAGCTACGGCGCACTTTTGAATCAGGAATTCACCGACGCGGCCAACGCGTTTCAGCAGGCGTACATGGGTTCCACTGGGTCCATCCCTGAGGAGGAACTAGCCGCGCAGTACGTTCAGTCGCTGATGAGCGATTATCTGGGCAAGGCATATGTGGACCGACATTTTTCCGCCAAGGCCAAGGCTGATGTGGAGAAAATGGTGAAGGAGATGCTGGCCGTCTACAAGGAACGGATTCAGAATCTGACGTGGATGCAGGACGCGACCAAAGCCAAGGCCGTTCAGAAACTGGAGGCCATGAAGCTGAACATCGGCTACCCCGATACCTGGCGGGACGATCTGAAGGATACGGAGTTTTTGACCGTGGTGCAGGGCGGCAGCTTTTTTGACAATGTTGTAGCCATTGCCAAGACCCAGAGGGCCCTATCGATCCAATATCAGAAGGACGGCGTGGACAAGACCGAGTGGCCCATGACGCCGGACACTGTGAATGCCTGCTACGACGGGACCAACAACTCCATCACCTTCCCTGCGGCCATTTTGCAGCCGCCGTTCTATGATGTGAACGCCACCTACGAGCAGAATCTGGGCCGGGTGGGCTATGTGATCGCCCATGAGGTCACTCACGCCTTTGACAACAACGGAGCGAAGTACGACGAGAAAGGTAACGCCGCCGATTGGTGGACCTCTGCGGACTACTCCGCGTTCCAAAACCTGTGCAATCGGGCCGTGAAGCTGTACGACGGGAAGGAGGCCGCGCCCGGGATCACCTGCAACGGAGCGTTGACCCTATCGGAGAACATCGCGGACCTGGGCGCCATGGCCTGCATTACGGAAATGGAGGGAAAGCGCGCCCAGCCGGACTATAAGGCGCTGTATACTGCCTCAGCGGAGATCTGGTGCTCCAGCTATCCCCGGGAAATGAAGCAGTATCTGGCTCAGGCCGACGTCCACGCACCCGATAAGCTGCGGGGCAGTCTGGTTTTGCAGAACTTCCAGCCGTTCTACGACGCTTTCAGTATCACGGAGAACGATGGAATGTGGCTGGCTCCGGAGGACCGGGTCGTGATCTGGTAATTCAACGCTGACGAAATAACGCCGTCCGTTCGATTTTAATCGAACGAACGGCGTTTATCGTGGATAAAGGTTTATTCGCTGACCGCACCCAGAGCGGCGGAGGCATTGGTCTGTGCAGACTTGTCGTCATCCGCTGTCTCCTGTCGGGAGGAGATCTCCGTGAGATACTCGGCAGTGGTGATCTCGCCCTTGCTGAGCATCGTGCGCAGCTCTTCCACCGAATAATCCGAGAGGTTGGCGTCCGTGTCGGAGGAATTGCTGTCCTCCGTGCTGCTGGCGCTGTCTGTGCTGTCTACCCCCAGAGCGGAAGCGCCTGCGCCGCGCAGGACCGTGTTATTCGCGTTCGCCTGTGTATAGCTGCTCAAAAGATCGGTCAGGTCTGAAAAAAGCGTACTGGAGTCGGAGCTGTCTGATCCACCCAATAGATCTGCGGCAGAGACACCGGCCTGCAGGGCGGCTTCTTGCTGCTGAACGAAGGACAGACCGGAGTCGTCCGCCGTGTTCAGAGACTTGAGCAGTTCGGAGTTCTCCGCCCGCACGGAGCTACTGGAAGAGGAGGAATCCGACGCCTGCGCGTCGGCATAGGCTGAGCCCTCCTCGCTGATGTCCACCGTATCGTACAGGGCAGCAGTAGAGGAAGAAGCGGATTCGGCGCTGCTTTCGGTTTTGCTTGTTGCCGCGGTGGCCGCGGCGCGATTTGCTTGCAGGGTTTGGAGCAGAGTGTTGGTGTTGTTACTCACAGAAGAAATTGCCATATGATCGCATCCTTCACCATAAAATCTTCTCTCTCGTATCCTATATCGTCGAAATTAAAAAGAAGATAAGAGTTTTTAAGAAAATATTACCAAATTATTAGGACTGGTGGAAGGGTGCCTCTTCATTGCCACACAGTTCTTTTTTTGCAAATTCATAAAACTTTTTTGAGGCCGGAGAGATTTCACTCTCCGGAGAGACTGCGATGCCAATCTCCACTGCCTGAGGCGGGTCAAGAGGTAAAATTCGGATCTGACTGGTCCATGCTCCGCGAACCAGAGCATTATTGGCGCTGACGCCCAGACCCGCGCCAACCATGGAGCAGGTGGCATAGCTGTCTGTGGAGGAAAAGCATTGATGGGGCGTTAGCCCCAGACGGGTAAACATTCGCGTCGCGTCGATGTCTTCTCCCGGATAGGTGGCAATGTAGGGCGCGGAGACGAATGCCGCCACGGGAAACACATCCATTTCAGCCCAGACGCTGCCCAGCGGGACCCAGGCCACCATCGGGTCGCTGCGGAGTGAAAGCCACTGAAAATCTCCCTCCCGGCGGCTGATGATGCAAAAGTCTGCGCGGTGTTCTTTCAGAGCGGCAGCGAGACGGGTGCTGGTTCCCTCAAGAATCTGGATCTCAATGTGGGGGTGGCGCTGCTCGAAAGCCGCCACCAGACCAGCCAGCCAGCGATAGCAGATGGGATAGGCGGTGCCCACGGTGACGGAACCGGTTTCCAGTCCCCGGATTTCTGCGGTCAGCTGGTCGTACCGTTCGCCGTTCCGGGCCAGCTCCTGCAAGAGCGGCAGCAGCCGAAGACAGTCCTCTGTGGGCGTCACGCCGCCCCGGCTGCGGGTTAGCAGGGGAAATCCCGCTTCCTTTTCCAGCGAGTCCACCATGCGGCTCATGCCGGAGGGGGTATACCCCAGCTGTTCCGCGGCGGCGGACAGGCTGCCCACTTCGATGACGCGCAGGATGCCCCTGCACTTTTCCGTATCCATAGAGGCCCCCCCTTTTTTTATTTGCTGAAGTGTCAAATAAAATATGAAATACTTTCACTTTACGCAAGCATACTCCCGTGCTATCATTCTGTCAAGATCAGTGGGGAGGCGACTTGAAAATGACAAGGAGCAAAGCGGAGGCACTGTTGGCGGGAGTGATTCTGGCGCGCAGTACATCGTATCTATTCACAAAGATTGGACTGCGAACCCTTGGTACGTTCAATCTGATGGGAGTCCGATTTCTGGTGGGCTTCCTGCTGTTGGCGCTTCTGTTTCACAAGCGGCTGCTCCATTTGAGGAGAGCGACTGTCTTGCGGGGAATGGCACTCGGGTTTTCATTTTTTGTGGTGATGGCGGCGGAGCTGACCGGTCTTAAGACCACGCCCACATCCACTGTTTCGTTTTTGGAGAATACCGCCGTCGTGTTTGTCCCGCTTTTCGAGGCAGTGCTGCGCCGCCGCTTGCCGGGCCGCCGGACCGTTCTGGGCGCGGCGACGGCACTGGCGGGCGTGGCGCTTCTGACCTTACGGGAGTCGCTCTCCATCGATGTCGGAGAGTGGTTCTGCATCGCCGCCGCGATGCTTTACGCGGGATCGATCATCCTGACAGATCGCCTCTCTCATCAGGATGATCCGCTGACGCTGGGAATTTTGGAAGTTGGATTTGTCGGCGTATTTGCGCTAATTGCCTCGTTTTTAATGGAGATGCCCCGGCTGCCTGCCGGCGGTGTAGAGTGGGGGGTGATCCTGATGCTGGCGATTGTGTGTACCGGATTCGGATTCACGCTCCAGCCGGTGGCTCAGCGGTATACCGGTGTGGAGCGGGCGGGATTGTTCTGCGCTCTGAATCCCGTGTCCGCCGCCCTGCTGGGCACAGTGTTCCTCCACGAGCGGCTGGGATGGCGGGGATTTGCGGGATGCGGGCTGGTACTGGCCTCTGTGGCGCTGTCCCATCTGGGGGAACCGGCGCAGCCGGAAACCTCAGAGGAAAAAACTTCCTAAACAGAAAGTTGAATCTAGGGGAGCGCCGACAGCGCTCCCCCGCAGCTTTTTTAAAAGATGTGCTTACCCACTTGACCGTGAGAGCAGTACACCGGAACAATTGTGGAAGTGCCGGCTGTGGACGCAAACTGCAAAATTTGGTAACCGAGGGCTTGACAGTCACCCGCGAGATACCCTATCATAAGTAGCAGAGAGTTATCGTAGAGAGACGTTCTGTTGACAGGTGTGGGTGTAGCAGAGGGATTACCCGATGCCTAGGACACTGGACGGGATTGGAAGGAACGGGTATGCTAAAGATCAATCTGAAGCAGTTAGAGGCGTTCACAGCCACGGCGGAGTATGGCAGCTTTACCAGAGCGGCGGAGGAGCTTTACCTGACGCAGTCCACCGTCAGTGCTCACATTCTCACGCTGGAGGCGGAACTTGGCGTTCAACTGATCCTGCGGGGCGCGCGGCGGAAGTTGACGCTGACGGAGGAAGGGCGGCGGGTCTACGGCGAGGCACGGGATATTCTGGATCGCTGCCAGCTTCTTCAGGACCCGGAGTCCACTGCGCGGCGGGAACTGAGTGTTGGCGCATCCACGGCTCCGGCTCAGTATCTGCTGCCAGGGTTACTGTCCGGTTTTCTCCAACACAACAGCGACAGCCGGTTCCTCCTGCGCCGGGGCGACAGCGCTCAGGTCCACAGCCTTTTGAATCAGGGAGAGGTGCGAATCGGCATAGTGGGGGCGGCACTAGACCGGCGGGAATATAACTATCAGACGCTTTGCGACGATCGGCTGGTGCTGGTCACCGCCGCCACCGAGCGATTCCGGGCACTGAAGGCGCTGGGGGCCTTCGGGCGTGATCTGCTGGATGAACCCTTCATTGTCCGGGAGGAGACTTCTGGTACTCGCCGGGCTGCGGAAAGCTACTGGAAAAAGTGCGGCATCCTGCCTGAAAAGCTGCAAATAGTAGCCTGCATGGATAATCCGGAGGCCATCCGACGCAGCGTGGCGGAGGGAATGGGCGTCTCGGTGATGTCCGAGCTGTCCGTCCGGGAGGATGTGGCTGCCGGAAAGCTGCTGACCTTCGATCTGGATGAGGACGGCTTTTTCCGGCGGATCTACCTTGTCTGGCGTAAGGCTGTGAGCCTTACCAGGACGGAGCAGGCATTTGTCAGCTACCTCAGATCAGAGCTGAAGAAATAGTGTGCAGCGGGCGGCCGAAGGCTGCCCGCTGTATTCTTTGAACTTGCAAAAAAAGCAAACGGGCTAGGGAGCCGCTGATTTAATTTTAATTGTACGTCATATCGGACGTTTCCGGACGATTTTAACGCCACAGTACGTCATGTGCTATGAAGACGGGTTGATAATCAGAGGTTCCCAAATACATTATCGCTTAAATCGATTATAAATTTTGCGCAATTGTTAACAAAGATTAGCCTTTTCTATCAAACTATTCTATAATAAATGACGGAAACTCAAAAAGTCCGGAAAATTTGTATAATAGGAGTGTTGAAATGAGAAAGGTTAATTGGATCGTGGTGGCTGCCGGTGCGGTGGTCGGTCTTGCGGCGGTGGTGCTGACGGCTCTCGGCAACCCTGCCAACATGGGTTTTTGCATTGCCTGTTTCCTGCGGGATATCGCAGGCGCGGTGGGGATGCACAGCGCCGCAAAGGTGCAGTATGTCCGCCCGGAAATCATCGGACTGGCGCTGGGTGCTTTTATTATGTCTGTTGCCACAAAGGAGTTCCGGGCAAAGGCGGGTTCCTCCCCAGCCACGCGGTTCGTCTTGGGCGGGTTTGTGATGATTGGTGCGCTGGCGTTTTTGGGCTGTCCCCTGCGGATGGTGATCCGTCTGGGGGGTGGCGATGCCAATGCTTTAGTGGGCCTGTTGGGTTTCATCATCGGTATTGTTATCGGCGTGCAGTTCCTCAAGCGCGGCTTCTCCTTGAAGCGGGCATATGAGGTGGGCAGATTGGAGGGCGGCGTGCTGCCCATCGTCATGATTGGACTGCTGCTTTTGCTTCTGGCGGCTCCCACCCTGTTAAAGTTCAGCGAGGAGGGACCTGGGTCCAAGCACGCGCCCCTGGCTGCCGCTTTGCTGATTGCGCTGGTGGTGGGTGCGCTGGCCCAGAAAGCCCGCCTGTGCATGGTGGGCGGTATCCGCGATGCGGTGCTGTTTCAGGATTTCAAGCTGCTGTACGGCTTTGTCGCCATCTTTTTGGTAGTCCTGATCGGCAATCTTGTCACCGGCAATTTCCATTTCGGATTCATGTTGCAACCCATTGCCCATAGCAATCATCTTTGGAATCTGCTGGGTATGGTACTGGTGGGCTGGGGCTCTGTCCTACTGGGCGGCTGCCCTCTGCGTCAGCTGATTCTGGCTGGCGAGGGCAACGGTGACTCCGCCGTCACCGTATTTGGAATGATCTCTGGTGCGGCACTGGCTCATAACTTCGGTCTCACCGGCAGCCCCGACGCACTGAACGACGCCAAGGAATTGGTGGTCGGCGGAATCTCCAATGCCGGTAAGGTTGCTGTGATTTTGGGCTTTGTGGTGTTTGCCGTGATTTCCATGATGAACCTGCCCAAAGAGGAAACAGCCGCCGTCACAATGAAAACGGCATGAGAAAGGAAGGACACAGAATGGTTGACGCAAGAGGATACTCCTGCCCCACGCCAGTGGTGATGGTGCAGAAAGAAGTGAAGAACGGTAGTCCCGACAAGTTGGAGGTTTTGGTGGACAACCAGTGTTCCGTGGAGAACGTGACCCGCTTTGGCAACGGCTGCGGTTATCAGGTCAGCGTAGTTACGGAGGGCCATGACTTTCGCTTAACGCTTACAAAATGAATCAATACATTGCCACATTCCATACCCATCTGGCGGCGCTGACCACTGCCCGCGCTCTGGGCGCGGAGGGTATTCCCGCCAAAATGATGCCGGTGCCCCGGAGACTTAGCTCTTCCTGCGGCACCTGTGTGCGGTACGAGGCGGGGGAAGCCTGCCTTCCGGCTATGGATGCGGATGTGGAGCGGGTTTATGAGATCGGATCGGAAGACCGATATGTTCTGCTGATGGAAAACAAGTAATAACCCTTGTCTTCTCTTTTCTCCGGGTCCTCCCGGCATTAGAACCTGTGTTCACCGGGCACACTTAAAAATATCCCCGCTGTCTGATGGGCCATAGGTTCCCTGGCATTGTCTCCCTGTGCCGCCCAAAAAAGGTAAGCCCCGTAGGTCACAAACCTACGGGGCTTACCTTTTGGGCGGCAGGAATGTTATATTTCAGGACTCTTCCAAAACCGCTTTATCTCTGTCAGTTCATAATTCCTTGCATTCGGCGGAGGACATTCTCCCGGCTTGGCATGGCGGGCATGGCACCCCGCTTTTCCACGCACAGAGAAGCGGCGGCGTTGCCAAAGCGGGCACAGGACTGAAAATCCTGAAATGTGAGTTGGTCAAGCGTTTTCCCACTTTCTGAAATACGGGTCAGGAATCCGCCCCAAAAGGAGTCTCCCGCACCGGTGGTGTCCACGGCTTTTGTGGGAAAACCGGGAACCATGACGCTTCCGTCTTTTGTGGAAACCAAGGCACCCTGATTGCCGATCGTCACAACCGCACACCGAAGGCCCAACTTTACCAGCTTTTCCGCTCCCGCCCGAGGATCGGCGCAGTCCGTCAGCAGTTCCACTTCATCGTCGGAGACCTTCAGAAAGTCTACTAGCGGGAGAGGAGACCGCATCTGTTCCATGGCGTCCTCCTTATTTGCCCACAGCAATGGACGGTAATTGGGATCATAGGCAATCATCGCGCCGGACTGCCGCGCCAGGCGCACGGCTTCCATCGTGGCGCCGCGGGCCGGTTCGTCCGTCAAAGAGAGGGAGCCGAAATGCAGAATATCGCTGTGTGAAATCAACTCCTGATCCAGCTCCTCTGATGAAAGCTGCGTGTCTGCTCCGGGCTTCCGGGCAAAGGAGAAGCTGCGTTCTCCGTTTTCTGCCAGCTTGACAAACGCCAGCGTTGTAAAATAGCGCCCGTCCACGCGAAGGGCTCGGGTGTCAATGCCGGTCTTTTTCAGCGTATCCACCAGGAATCGGCCCTGTATATCATCGCCCACTTTGCCAATGAAAGCGGTCCTGCGTCCAAGCTTTGCAGCACAGGTTAACACATTTGCAGGCGCGCCGCCTGGATTTTGCTCGAATACCGACATGCCGGCATCGGAGTCCGGCAGGGGGGTGTAGTCAATCAGAATTTCACCCAGTGCCGTGATCTGTATGTTTTCCATCTGTTTCTCCCTATTTTCTGACGGGGACTCGAAAACCTGAGTTCCATCGGAAGTAAATCGTTTACGTGACAATCGTAATCTTACCAGCTTCACGTAGAAAAATCAAGAGAAAAAATTTAAGGAACCGATGATTTAATTATAAAAAACCATAGAAATATAGTAAAAACAGAAGCATAGCACACATAAACTCGGAAATAACATGGGGGATGGACATGGGAAAAATTTGCTAAGAAAAAGGTCCGACAAGCAGGACTGTTAATCAGCGCTTCCTAAAAAAATCTGGCCGCTCTCAAAGTTACAAAGAAAAAGCGGAGCTTCAACCCATATACGAAAGTAAAATTTAGAAAAAGTAAAAAACGAAGGACTAACATTAAAGATACGATTGCCCGCACATTTCCAGACGAATTCGGATGAAAATGTGCGACGGTTACCATAACAAAATATTTATGGTAACCAAAAGACTTTCGACAGAAAAGAAAATTTGAATCATGTTATGATCACCCCAGAGACATGCTACGCCAGTTTTTATTTGCAAAGGCTAAATATCATTTAAGTACCAACTCTGCGAGAACGGCAAAAAAGCCGCACTGTCATGCAGAAAATTAGCCACGCTAATACAAAGGAGACTAGCAATATGGATATTAAAATGCAGAGTGTCGATCGCAACCTGCTGCTGGAGTTCAGCGGGGAGCTGGACCACCATGCCGCCAAAAACGCTATTCGAGAGCTGGAATTGGCCGTGGATGCCGCTCTTCCGCGTCGTCTGGTGTTGGATTTCAGCGGTGTGACCTTTATGGATAGCTCCGGCATCGCGCTGTTGCTGCGGGCGAAGCGGTGCATGGATAATCTGGACGGTAGTCTGCAGGTATGCCGTGTGCAGTCGCAGGCAAAGCGGGTTATGGACGCCGCCGGGATCGGCCGGCTGGTTCACATAAAACAGGAGGGAACAGTATGAGGAAGAGCATGAATTACATCCGGATGGAATTTCCCAGCCACAGCAGCAACGAGGGATTCGCACGGGTGGCGGTGGCCTGTTTCGCCTCGCAGATGGACCCAACGCTGAACGAATTGGAGGACATCAAGACGGCGGTCAGCGAGGCAGTGACCAATGCCATAGTCCACGCTTATCCAGACTCCATTGGACGGGTAAGTCTGAAAGTCAGAATCTGTGAGGGCAATGTGCTGGAGATAACGGTCAAGGATGCCGGAAAGGGTATCCCCAATGTGGAAAAAGCCAGGCAGCCCATGTTTACCACCGGCGGCGAGGAGCGCAGTGGCATGGGATTCACCATTATGGAGAGCTTTATGGACGCATTGACCTGTTCACTCAACGCCGGGGCGAGGGACAACCGTGACAATGCGCAAGAAGATCGCCAGCCGGGTAAACGGCCAGAGATGAGCGGTCAGGTAACGCTGGACCTGCTTCGGGCGGCGCAGGAGGGTGACCGGCAAGCCTGCGAGCAGATGGTGGAGGAAAACAGCGGCCTGATCTGGAGCATCGTCCGGCGATATTATGGCCGGGGGGGAGAGGCGGGCGGACTCTCAC
>Ga0183099_1002009_pt1 | contig 10895 bp, 9 predicted proteins | sample Biomet1_FD_127788 | JGI IMG/M metagenome (GOLD analysis project Ga0183099, IMG submission 127788) | Microbial communities from bioreactor (seeded with anoxic lake sediment) at LBNL, California, USA - Biofuel metagenome 1 | ecosystem: Engineered > Bioreactor > Anaerobic > Unclassified ... | reverse complement strand
TATCTGCGCGGTCTTGCGAATAAAATCGATCCTATTTTTCAAATTGGAAAAGGCGGCATCAACGATAATTTTCTGCGCCAAGTAGAAGAAGCACTCGAAGCAAGAGAACTGATCAAAATTAGCGTGTTAGAAAATTCCGAATATACCGCAAAAGAATCGGCACAACTCCTTTCAGAGGGGTCAGACTCCCAGCCGGTTCAAGTCATCGGCAGGAAAAATTGTTCTGTATCGGGAAGCCCGCGAAAAGGATAACCGTAAAATCACTCTTCCAAAATGAAGAAAAAAATAGGTCTCTTTGGAGGAACATTCAATCCGCCGCATATGGGGCATACCAATGCGGCGATGAAATTTTATGAATATTCGGATCTTTCTTTATTATATGTAATGCCTGCCTGTATTCCGCCGCACAAAGAGCTTTCGCCCTTTGACAGCCCCACAAACCGATTTTGCATGACTTCTTATGCCTTTTCGGCTGAACATTTTCCAAACAAAAACATCACTGTTTCCGATTTTGAACTCAAAAGCAATGAGATAAATTACACCATTGAAACGGTAAATTATCTGCTGCGCCGTCATACTGTTGCGCAAATTTATGTTTATGTCGGCAGCGATATGTTCTTTTCCCTTGAAAACTGGAAAAGTCCCAAAGAACTTTTTGAAAAATGTATCTTTATCACAGCACCACGCGATAAGGAAAGTATCGGTGCTCTCCAGGAATACAAACAACGGTTTGAACAGGACTACAACGCTCGTTGCTGCATCATGGAGATAGAACCTGTCATTGTAACCAGTACATTTCTGCGCGACCTTTTTTCCGATAAAAGCGACAATTTATCCTTTTCTGCGACGAAAAAATACTTGACCGAAGATGTATATAGGTATATAATAGACAAGAAGTTGTATCAATCACAAGAGGGGTAAACCTGTGTGCAATTCGAATCAAGAAACTGCGTTCACCGAAGCTGATCTAAACAATATCCGAAGGAAGATTCCCATGTTTCTTTCGGAGAACAGAATCAGCCATGTTTTTTCGGTTGAAAAGGAAGCTCGGAAACTTTCGGACATTTACCTTCCGTTATACGGAATGCAAAACCGCCTGAACGATGTCTTATCGGCAGCGCTTTTGCACGATATTACAAAAAACAAAAGCACCGAAGAACAATTACTGCTTTATCAAAAATACGGCATAGAGCTGTCCTATGAAGAGACAAACTCCCCTGCCGTATTTCATTCAAGAACGGGAGCATATGTTGCAAAAGAGCACTTTCCGATCAACAATTGCATTTTTGATGCAATTTATTATCATACGCTCGGAAAAGAAGATATGACTATTTTTGAAAAAATAATTTATCTTGCCGATTTTATAGAACCGGAAAGAACGCAAAAAGACTGTGTCGCATTGCGAAATTACTTTTATGACTCATTCAAAACAACAAATAAACAATCGAAAGAAGCGCTTGTCCTTCTGTTGGACAAAACTTTAATCCGTTCTTTTGATTGTACCATATCCTATTTAATCAAAGAAAACAGAATCATTCATCCCGAAGCTGTAAAAGCAAGGAACTTTTTGGTTCTGAATACATCGATGTAGAACGAAAGGTCAGCCGTAACATGAACAAAAATGAAGTCAATAAAATGAGAAAAAAAATTGCAAATAAAAACAAAATAAAGAGATGGCAAATCCTATCACTCGCAATTGCGGGAAGTTTTTTAGTTATATTGGCGATTACAGCCATTTCTCTTCTCACACACCATCCTTCAGTTGAGTCAAAACAAAATGCTGCAAAAGGAATTGATAATAAACAATCAAATGAAACCAATTCCATCAGTACAGCGCCGCAAAAGAACGATGCAAAAAGAAAAGACGGCGTTTTTAATTTTCTATTAATCGGTTGTGATAAAGTTGGATTAAATACCGACTCTATCATGATTGTTTCATATGACACCAAAAATCAAAAAGCTGCCATCGCTCAAATTCCTAGAGATTCATACGTTCAGATTGATAAGAGTGGAAGAAAAATAAACTCTGTATTTGGAAAAGGCTATGTTTCTTCCAAAACTGAATTAACTTCTTTAAAAAAACAAGCGGAAAATGCTGACAAAGCCAAATTGGAATCGTTGTGTAAAAATGCAAAAATCACAATTGATGGAGACACGTTGAAAAAGTATGTGAGCGGCACGGTAAAAGCAGATGATATCTGTACAATAAACGGCATGAATTACTTAGGGAACGTGATCAAAAGCACCCTCGGCATTGTGATTGATTACACGGTTTTTCTTGACCTGGAAGGCTTTAAAAACATGGTGGATATCATTGGCGGTGTTGAAATAACCATTCCCCAGGATATGAATTATGATGACCCAGATCAAAATTTACACATTCATTTGAAGGCCGGAAAGCAAGTGCTGAACGGCAATAAATCAGAGCAGTTTGTACGATTCCGCCACGGATATGCCAATCAGGATCTCGGCAGAATTGATGCACAAAAATTATTTATGACGGCTTTTATCAAGAAAATGGTGAGCACCTCAACTCTTGCAAAAATGCCGAAGTTAATTGATGAATTCAACAAATATGTTGTCACCGATGTCAGCATAGCAGATGCTGTCTATTTCGGAAAATCTGCGCTTTCCCTCGACCCTTCTAAAATTGAAATGATCACATGGCCGGGCATGGCGAAATCGAGCAACGGCACTTCCTATTTCTCGTTGAACAAACAACAAAGTGTTGAAACGGTAAACAAAAATTTCAATGTATATCTCACTGATGTACCGGCAAGCGCACTGACTGTCTACGAATTGAAATAGTGCACTTCTGCGCACCATAGCACACAAAATACAAAGGGTTCTTATCAAAAGAATCCTACCTTCCAAACAGAATAACAGAAAAATCTCGGTTTTGAATCCATTGATTTAGTTGAAAGGTTAAACGTGACATGAACACAAATGAGGCCAAAAAAATCCGAAATAAAATTGCAAACAAGAATAAATTAAAAAAATGGCAGATTATTTCCATTGCTGTTGCAGGAAGTTTCCTTGCGATTTTGGCAATTACTGCAATTACACTTTTTGCATACCATCCTTCCGTGAAACCGGCCACCGGTTCTACCAGCGGAAAAGGAAAAAAGCCGCCGGTTGAAGACAATTCACTCGGCAATCCTCCGCAAATGAACGATGCAAAACGGAAAGACGGTGTTTTTAATTTTCTCTCCATAGGATGCGATAAAAAAGGATTGAATACCGACTCCATTATGATTATTTCATATGACACTAAAAATAAAAAAGCGTCTATTGCCCAGATTCCCCGTGATTCCTATGTTCAGATTGACGGCAAAGGCGGAAGAAAAATCAACTCAGTTTTTGCAAAAGGATATATTTCCGCAAAATCCGAACTCGAAAACTTAAAAAAGCAAGCAGCAAATGCCGACAAAGCAAAGTTGGAAACGCTCTGTAAAAACGCAACGATTAAAATTGATGCAGATACTTTGAAAAAATACGCGAGCGGCACAGTGGAAGCCGACGAAATTTGTACAAAAAACGGCATGTATCTATTGGAGGATGTTATAAAAGACACCTTTGGTATTATGATAGATTATACCGTATATATTGATTTAGAAGGCTTTAAAAACATGGTGGATATCATCGGCGGCGTTGAAGTGACGGTTCCGCAGGATATGGATTACGATGATCCGGCACAAAGCTTATTCATTCATCTGAAAGCCGGAAAACAGCTTTTAAACGGTGACAAAGCAGAACAATTTGTCCGTTTCCGCCACGGATATGCCAATGCGGACCTTGGAAGAATTGATGCCCAAAAATTATTCATGACGGCTTTCATGAAAAAGATGGTGAGTTCGGCAACCATCTCAAAAATGCCGAAGCTTGTAAATGAGTTCAACAAATATGTAGTGACCGATATGAACATTGTTGATGCCGCCTATTTTGGAAAATCTGCACTTTCCCTTGACCTTTCAACCATTCAAATGATGACATGGCCGGGCGTTCCGAAATATTACAACGGCGCATCTTATTTTTCGTTGAACAAGCCAAAATCTCTTGAACTGGTCAACAAACTTTTCAATGTATATACAACCGATGTTCCAGAAAGTGCACTTGCTGTTTTTGAACTGGTAAAAAGCACTCCAACCTCATCGACAACAACAAAGTCCACTTCAACAGGTACAAAAACGACAACGACGACAAAAAACACCGAGGTTGCACCTGCAAAGAATAATACGAATTCCACTTCAAACGAAAGCATAAACAAGGGCACAGAAACAAACAATACTACCGAAACCGAAACTGTCACAGGAAGCGTTTCTGAGGATACTTCCTCCTCAAAGCCAACCACATCTGCCGAAACAAATGAGAGTGTTTCTCCAAAATCAGATCCAACCGTCAAACCAAGCGACAAAAGCAGTACGGCAAGTGGGGATTCCGGTTCGAAAACAACGGATAGTTCGACGAAAGACAGCAAAAGCACTTCTTCCGTCTCGGGGGATTCCAGCTCCGGCACATCAAGTGACAACAAAAAAGCAACCGGAACCGACGCGACAAGCACAGATTCCAAGCCTACCGTAACGGGAACCGAATCAAAAACCGAAACCAAAGCGGAATCGAACGTAACAGACAGTCAGAAAGCAGCATAATATCTATTATTGACAGAAAGGAACTATTATGTCCGATCAATCAAACAAAATTGACCAAGAAAAAACTGAACAAAATAATGCAAGGGAGCTTGCACTACAAATAGCCACATTTCTTGATAATAAAAAAGCAAAGAACATCAAAGTACTTTATGTAAGTGAACAAACCATCATCGCCGATTACTTTGTCATTGCTGGAGGTACATCGTCCACCCACGTCAATTCCCTTGCCGATGAAGTTGAATATCAACTCAGCGAAAAAGGCATTAAACCCGCAAAAGTGGAAGGACAACGCAGTGGAAGTTGGATATTGATCGATTACAGCAGTGTTATCGTTCATATTTTCAGCAACGAACAGAGGGATTTCTACAAATTAGAAAAGCTTTGGGCGGATGGCACAGAAATTGAATTCACACCCAAATCGGAAACCTAAAAGAAAGATCTTTTGTAAACTAATTTGAAATAAAGGTGCATCAAGATGAAATACGATTTTAAATCAATTGAAAAAAAGTGGCAGGATAAATGGGAACAAGAAGGTGTTTTTCATGCAAAAAATGATTACACTCTTCCTAAATATTATGCACTCGTAGAATTTCCATATCCATCCGGGCAAGGGCTACATGTCGGGCATCCCCGTTCTTATACTGCGATTGACATAGTTTCGCGCAAAAAAAGAATGCTCGGATACAACGTTCTGTACCCAATGGGTTGGGATGCATTCGGATTGCCGACCGAGAATTTTGCCATAAAAAACAAGATACATCCTAAAATCGTAACCGAACAGAATGTCAGACGATTCAAAAGCCAGTTGCAGTCCTTGGGTCTTAGTTTTGACTGGTCGCGAGAAATCAACACCACCGACCCCGAGTATTATAAATGGACGCAATGGATTTTCTTACAGCTCTTTCACAAAGGGCTTGCATACAAAAAGAAAATGACGGTGAACTGGTGTACCTCCTGCAAATGTGTCCTCGCAAACGAAGAGGTTGTCGGAGGTCTTTGCGAACGCTGTAACAACGATGTCATCCACAAGGAAAAAAGCCAATGGATGTTAAAAATCACTGATTATGCACAGAGATTGATCGATGATCTTTCCCTTGTCGATTATATTGACCGTGTCAACATTCAACAAAAAAACTGGATTGGTCGTTCGGTGGGGATGGAGGTTGATTTTCAAACAAGCCTCGGCGACACCTTAACGGTCTATACCACTCGTGCCGATACCCTGTTCGGAGCAACCTACATGGTTATTTCCCCCGAACATCCGTTGATTGAAAAATGGGCGGATTCCATTCAGAATTATAACGATGTACTTCTATACAAAGCCGATGCGTCGAAGAAAAGCGATTTTGAACGTACAGAACTTGCCGACAAAAAGGAAAAGACTGGCGTTGAACTAAAAGGCATCAAGGCGATAAACCCTGTAACCGAAAAAGAAATTCCAATTTTCACATCCGATTATGTTCTCATCACATACGGGACCGGAGCAATTATGGCCGTTCCTGCTCACGACACTCGAGATTTTGATTTTGCAAAGAAATTCGGCTGTGATATCGTGGAAGTGGTACAAGGTGGAAACGTTCAAGAAGAAGCCTTTACCGATACAGATGCTGGTATCATGGTCAATTCAGCATTTTTAAATGGCCTTGAAGTTGCAACGGCAAAGGAAAAAATTGCCGAATGGCTGACAGAGAAAAACATTGGAAAGCAAAAAGTTAACTTTAAACTCCGCGACTGGATTTTCTCCCGTCAAAGATATTGGGGCGAACCGATTCCTGTGGTCTATTGCGAAAAATGCGGATGGGTTGCCGTTCCCGAAGAAGAACTTCCCCTCACCCTTCCCGATGTGCCATCCTTTGAACCCGGTGAAGAAGGCGAAAGTCCGCTTGCAAGCTTAGATAGCTTCGTGAACTGTAAGTGCCCTTCCTGTGGCGGCGATGCAAAGCGTGAGACAGATACCATGCCACAATGGGCAGGGTCTTCCTGGTACTTTTTGCGCTATTGTGACCCGAATAACAAAGAAGCACTCGCTTCCAAGGAAGCTTTGGAATATTGGATGCCGGTCGATTGGTATAACGGCGGCATGGAGCATACGACACTTCATTTGTTATACTCCCGCTTCTGGGCAAAATTTCTTTATGATATTGATATATTGCAATGTCCCGAACCGTATTCAAAACGCACTTCGCACGGAATGATTCTCGGTGAAAACGGAGAAAAAATGTCCAAATCACGTGGAAATGTCGTGAATCCCGATGATATCATCAAGGATTACGGTGCAGACACGTTGCGTTTATATGAAATGTTTATTGGGGATTTTGAAAAAGCAGCTCCATGGTCCAGCCAGAGCATCAAAGGCTGTAAGCGATTCTTGGATCGTTTTGCAGGACTTTCCGATTTGGCAAAGGGACATGGTGTCACCCAAAAATTAGAATCGTCCTTCCATAAGACCATCAAAAAGGTAACACTTGATATTGATGAATTGAAGCTCAACACCGCAATTGCGGCAATGATGTCCTTGATGAATGAAATATATGACAACGGAAGCCTTACTCTTGATGAATTAAATGTATTTACAAGAATGCTTTGCCCTTTTGCACCGCATATCGCCGAGGAAGTTTGGAGCACAATTTGTAAAGAGCATGGATTTGCTTCTCTTGCAAACTGGCCAAAATATGACGAAAGCAAAACAATTGATGCAAAAGCAGAGATAGCAGTTCAGATTTGCGGTAAATTCAAGGGTACCGTGACATTGGAACTAAACTGTGAAAAAGAAATTGCACTTGCGACAGTAAAACAAGATTTGCGTTTCGCAAAATTGTTGGAAGATAAAACTATTGTCAAAGAGATATTTGTACCAAATAAGCTGATTAATATCGTCATAAAATAATTTTCTTTTGGAATTTGATTTTTTTTCAAGAACCTATTGACTTGAATGACATATTACTGTATAATATTAAACAGTTATATCAAATATCTCTTTGCCCACAGCGGAGGGAGGGAAACTAATGGCAGAAATTAAAATTAAAGATAATGAAAGTCTTGACAGCGCACTTCGCAGATTTAAGAGACAGTGTGCAAGAAGCGGGGTTTTAACCGAGCTTCGAAAGAGAGAGCATTACGAGAAACCAAGTGTAAAGCGCAAAAAGAAATCCGAAGCGGCGCGTAAGCGTAAGTTTAAGTAGGTCAGTCTTTTGTTTTATACAGTTTTGATCTATGCAAAGATTGAAATTATCAAAAAGGCGGCGGTCGCAATGACCTGCCGCCTTTTATTCTCTTTATTCACTTATGAACAATTTGCTTTTGTCAATATAGCCTTATCTGTTTCGGTTTACAGGAAAAATTATAATACTTTCCATCAATCAAAAAAATTGCGGCAATTATAAATAATCACCGCAAAACATATAAATATAAAATCTTGGGAACAATAATCTTACTGTAACACACGAACCTTGATGCAGTGTTCGTCAAACTGGGCAATCAATTGATCCAGTTCATGTTCTGTCATAAAGGGTGTTAAAAATGCTCTTGTATCCTCTTTGTCCAAAACAGTGACGTCGGGGAAAACCACATGGATTGCTTTTACGTTTGCAGTTGTTCTCACATAATATGCTGTGATATGACCTTTATGTCCGACAACAATATTTCGGTCGGATTTCGTCCACATCATATTTTTTGGGCAGTTGATAATATCTAAAACATCTGCCATGACTGCGCTTGCTGTTGGTAACTTCCCTGCTCCCCTACCGTAAAACATGACATCGCCCACCATGTTTCCCGTAATGCTGATTCCGTTGTAAACATCATCAACGTGGCATAAAGGGTTGTGCTTTGACACAAAATACGGGCAGGTTATGGCAAATATTTCGCCGTTTTCAAGCAACTCACATCTACCGAGCAGTTTGATGGTATAGCCTAACTCTTTTGCATTTGCCACATCAGCGTGGGTAATTGCCGTGATTCCTTCGGTGGGAACGTTTTCCGGATATACATGGGTTCCGAATACAAGGGAGGCAAGAATACTGATTTTGCGGCAGGTATCGAGGCCTTCGACATCAGCGGCGGGATTAGCTTCGGCATAACCGAACGACTGCGCTTGTTTTAAGGATTCCTCAAAGCTTTGATTTTCCCGTTCCATTTTTGTTAAAATGTAATTGCAGGTTCCGTTTAAAATACCGGTTACTGACTTGATTTTATTCGCAGCAAGGCACTGCCAAATGGGGCGGATCAAAGGGATGCCACCCCCTACGCTTGCCTCAAACAAATAGCTGACCTGATTTTCCTTTGCAATCTGAAGCAGTTCCGCGCCGTAATTTGCAACAACTTCTTTATTGGAGGTAACAACGTTTTTCCCTGCTTCTAAAGCACTTTTTGCAAATTCAAAGGCTGGATGAGAGCCACCCATTGTTTCGATGACGATAAAAACCTCTTCATCGGAGAGAATATCTTCGTAATTTTTTGTCACTCTGTTGCCGAGTTCGTGATTTGGAAACTCTCTTTTATCCAATATATATTTTACATTCAGCGTCTCTCCGTTTAATCGTTCGGAAAGGTACTCCGCATTCTGTTTGATTACTTCTGCGATTCCGGAGCCAACCACGCCGAAACCAAGTATTGCTATGTTTATCATTTTAAATACATCCTCCGCCAAGATTTCTAACACTGTAAAAAATCAATTTAATTATTTTAGTATAACATAATATATTTATAAAATCAAGGTTAAAATGCTTTATCTTCTATTTTTCAACATGATTATTTACAATAAAGCATTGCATTGAACGCTATTCTATTATAAAATAGTTTAATAGAAAATTTTAACAAAAACATGGGGGGAACAATATGTATCTACCGGAAAAAGGGTATCTACGCATTATCATTATTACTTTTTATGTTGTTCTTGCTGCCGTAATTTCATTTTTTTTCTTAAAATATTTGTTTGTCGGGCTTCTGCCTTTTTTACTCGGTTGGCTTTTTGCCCGTTTCATGCAACCGGCAATGAATTTCTTGAAAAGAAAAGCGCACATTCCCAAAAAGCTCTCTATGATTTTCATAATATTACTTGCACTTTCAATTTTAAGCTTTTTGGTCTTTTTACTTGTGAACCGAATTATTATCGAAATTACACAAATATCAAACCATCTAACGTCATATGCCAACAACCTTCCTCAAATTACTGCAAGCCTTACAAAATGGATTGATAAAATTTTTGTCGATGTACCGTTTGTCAACACCACCGAAATTATTAAGAATTTCCTTTCAAACATCGACCAAACGATTCTTACGATATTTCAAGCTGCCTCACCCTATCTTGCCACAATCGTGAAGTCTGCCGTTACCACTGTTCCGTATACTATCATTTTTATAATCATTACCGTGATTTCCACCTGTTATATGGCGATCGATTATAAAAAAGTAAATGCTTTTGTTACGGCACAAATACCGGATAACGCGATGAACTTTATTTTAGAAATCAAAAATCAGTTTTTTTCCACCACATTCAAATATTTTCGTGCGTATATGTTTTTGATGTTTATTACATTTACCGAATTATTTGTTGGGTTTACCATCATTGGCATTGAATATTCCTTTATCCTTGCATTTCTTGTTGCACTGATTGATATTTTTCCAGTTCTCGGAACAGGAACGATCTTGATTCCATGGATTTCCATTGAACTGCTCAATCATAATTACAAAAGCGGAATTGCTCTGCTTGTTTTATATGCCACAATTACACTTGTCCGTCAGATTATTGAGCCAAAAATTGTTGGAACCTATATCGGTCTTTATCCGTTGATCACACTCATTGCTTTATATCTCGGTGTTAAAATCATGGGAATTGGCGGCATTTTTGTTTTCCCAATCATGGCAATCATTATTAAGAATCTCAACGACAAAGGATTTCTGCACATTATTAAAGCGCCCTTGAAAGATAAAGAAAACGAATTGGAAGAAACGAAATTGAAATTCAAAAAATTTAAAAAGCAATAATTCGTTTTCGTAATATACTAATATTAAAGGCGGTGATGAAGTTGATCGATATTGCCGACATCGTTCAAAAAGATGAGGAACAATACGAAAACACGTTGAAGCAAATCACAGATGTGATTTGTGCTGATAAAAAAATCAAAATTGTGGTAATCGCAGGCCCAAGTTGTTCGGGAAAAACCACCACGACTGAAAAAATCGTAAAGCTCATTCATTCCAAGGGAATGGGTGCTACTATGATTTCCATCGATGACTTTTATAAAA
>Ga0183099_1002008_pt1 | contig 10896 bp, 10 predicted proteins | sample Biomet1_FD_127788 | JGI IMG/M metagenome (GOLD analysis project Ga0183099, IMG submission 127788) | Microbial communities from bioreactor (seeded with anoxic lake sediment) at LBNL, California, USA - Biofuel metagenome 1 | ecosystem: Engineered > Bioreactor > Anaerobic > Unclassified ... | reverse complement strand
CGCTACTCCTGCTCATAAACTGCGCCTTGTTGCCGCCTTACAAGCAGGGGATCAGGTCGTCGCGATGACTGGCGATGGTGTAAATGATGCCCCAGCACTGAAACGCGCTGATATTGGTGTGGCGATGGGCATGAAAGGTACCGAAGCCGCCAAAGAAGCTGCTGGAATGGTGCTGGCGGATGATAACTTTGCCACGTTACGTACTGCCGTGCTGGAAGGGCGAACCGTTTACGATAATCTGCGCAAAGCGCTGGTTTTCCTGCTGCCGACCAATGGCGGACAAGCACTGGTCATGGTTGCGGCTATCTTGCTGGGCATCACGCTGCCCATTACGCCGGTACAGATCTTGTGGGTTAACATGGTCAGTGCGATTACCTTGTCATTACCCCTCGTTTTCGATCGCGCAGCATCCGATATTATGCAACGTTCACCACGGCAAAATGATGAATCACTCCTGAGCATAGCTCTGCTCTTCCGCATTGCTTTTGTTTCTGTGTTACTGATGGGGATAACACTGGCCCTTTATAATTGGAGTACATCACATCAACCCGATTTAAACCGTGCCCGCACTGTCGCCATTAACAGTCTGGTGGTTGCTGAAATGGTTTATCTGATCAGCTGTCGCGCATTGAATAGTACAACGCTGGATCTGACCAGTTGGTTGGATAATGGCTATGCTTTATTGGCCATCTTTGCTCTGACACTGATGCAGCTGGCACTAACCTATCTGCCGTTTATGCATACCCTGTTTGGTACTGCTGCTATTGATCTGCACGATTGGTTAGTGATCATTGGAAGTTGTTTGCTGATCTATCTGTTGATGGAACTGGAAAAGCAAATCACACCACGATTGTTTTTTAAAAACGATAAATGATGGGATCGCCAATGAAATATTTTCCAGTACGACGCATTCCGACAGCAGTTTGGGTTTTGGGGTTTGTCAGCATGCTGATGGATATCTCATCAGAGCTGATCCACAGTCTGTTGCCACTCTTCATGGTCACCACATTGGGTGCCAGCACGCTGATGGTTGGGCTGATTGAAGGTCTGGCGGAAGCAACGGCACTGATCGTTAAAGTATTTTCCGGCGTGATCAGCGATTATTTTGGTAAACGGAAATGGCTGGCAGTAACAGGTTATGCACTGGGCGCATTCACTAAACCCGTTTTTGCTCTCTCTAACAGCATCGGGTTAGTGCTCACCGCCCGTTTGACTGATCGCGTGGGAAAAGGCATTCGTGGTGCGCCGTGCGATGCGCTGGTCGCCGACATCACCCCCCCTGAATTACGTGGTGCTGCCTTTGGTTTGCGTCAATCGTTAGATACCGTCGGCGCGTTTGTTGGGCCATTACTGGCCGTCGGGTTGATGCTGCTCTGGGCTAATGATTTTCGGGCCGTATTCTGGGTCGCCGTGATCCCAGGGTTTTTAGCCGTATTATTGCTGATATTCGGCGTATCAGAACCAGAATCACATGTTGCTACACAACGCACAAATCCGTTGGTTATGGCTAATCTGCAACGGTTGGATCGCCGTTACTGGTGGGTGGTTGGTATTGGCAGTATTTTCACACTGGCGCGGTTTAGCGAGGCGTTTCTGGTGCTGCGCGCACAAGATAGTGGCGTGCCTCTGGCCTACATTCCACTGGTCATGGTGTTGATGAATATCGTCTATGCACTGTCTGCTTATCCGTTCGGTCATCTGTCTGACCATATCAGCCGTTACAAATTGCTGGCGTATGGTTTGGTGATGTTGCTCGCAGCAGATCTGGCATTAGCGGTAGATGGACACTGGAGCATCTTATTACTAGGTATTGTGCTGTGGGGCCTGCATATGGGGTTAACACAAGGTATTCTGGCTGCGCTGGTGGCAGATACCGCACCCGCCGATCTTCGGGGCACGGCATTTGGCTTTTTTAACCTAGCCAGTGGAGTCGCTTTATTGATTGCCAGTGTCGTCGCTGGTTGGTTGTGGGATAGCTTCGGCGCCTCAGCGACATTTCTAGCTGGCGCCGGATTTTGTGGAATGACATTATTGCTGGTGACGTTAAATAGCCGATTAAGCCAGCACTGAAATTATTTTATTAATTGAGATATAAAGGGCATGTTCCGGTATTTATCGTTCCAGGGTAATCCGTAACCTACCAGTAAATCATCATTTTCCATTTCGTAAGCAAAATGCTGATCTATTGGAATATTTACCCGACCCGGTTTAACAAACAGCGTTGCAACCGAAATGGATTTTGTAGTGTAATTTTGTGCTAAAAATTCAACGATCCGCTTCATGGTGCCACCCGATTCGATTGCATCGTCAACCAAAACCACATGCCGGTTAGTTATATTTATGTTTTGGTGATAGATGATTGCTGAAGCGTTGTTTTTTTCTCCCGGGGTATGCGGGCAAGAAATGTAATCCATTGATACATCGAAATTTAACTGTCTGACCAAATCAGCAGTAAACAAAATACCGCCCGGTACAACAGTGATAAAAACAACATCGTCATTACTAAATTTCTTGTTTAGTTGAGCGGCAACCTGACTCACACCTTCTTTAATTTGATCTGAGTTGAAAACTGTTTTACCAATATGCTTATTCATAATGTAACTCTCTGTGGTTAATTCATCTGTAAATTAAACACGAAATCAAGCCAGCGCTGATTCCAAAAATTGTTTGATTGATTTTTCAGAGATTGAATCATAATTACAGGTGCCAACTTCTATTTTAGGTTTATTTTTACCATGGAAGTCGCTACCGCAGGTTACAAACAAATCATTTTCAAGCGCATAGCCATAAAGCTTATTAGCCAATTCCGCATCATGGTAACTGGAGAATACCTCCACCCCCATTACACCAACTGCTTTCATTTCATCTAACACGTTAAGATGTTCGGTTTTAACATTAGCACCAATATGGGCAATAATCGGAATACCGTTATTACTCTTAATCAATGACACCATGTCGGTTAATGCCGGATAAGCAACCGGCGTATGGCATGGTTTGCCTGCACCAAAGAAATCCCAGTAGAAATTGATCAGTGGCATATCAGCTCTGGCACCATCACCGCGATAAACTGACAATAGCGGATGAGGAATATTCCTTTCATCTTCAAGAATTAACTCTGCCATTTGCTCTTCTTGCGGAATGTTTCCTTTTGCCAGCTGGTAAAGATGATCTTCATCTAGCCAGAAACCAAGGTTTTTTAATTTTTGCAATTTTACCGGTACGACATCGGCCTGCAATTTAGTGATTAGTTTTTCAAGATCATGGAAATCGGTCATATCGCCGTTAAAGCCATACCCTAATAAATGGTAATTACCACCCTGAAATGAACAGTCAATTTCAATACCCGATAAAACAGTAACATCTTTATCCTGCGCATATTTTTTAGCAATATGAACAGAATTAACTGAGTTATGATCGGTTATAGCCAAGGTCGAAACCTGATTAGCTAAACATCTATCAATTAATATTTCCACCGGTAAATCAGCATCGAGACTGAACTCTGAATGCATATGTAAATCAATTTTAGACATGATTAATCCTCTAGCTAAAAATATTTTTTAATGAATCCTATTTAATTTAAACATTATTCACTGGTGTGGCTTTATAAATAGCAACATCAGGTCTGCACAGTGAGTTTAATAATTGTTCATCGGCATCGGATTCCACCACGAGTGCGGTCAAAATATCAGTACTGGCAATTCGAAATGGCGCTGTTGTTTCAAATTTATCGTTTGTTATCGCTGTTACGACCGATTTGGCCTGCGAGGCAACCAGACGTTTAAATTCAGCATCTTCCAGATCAAACGCCGTCAGTCCCATTTCAGCATCCAGCGCACAGACACCGAGAATATAGAGATCAGCACGGATATTGCCGGCATCGCGCAGCGATTGCGCGCCGAGTGCAGCACCAGTAGTCCGATTTATTGTGCCGCCGATTAAGATCAAATTACACTTCAATAGACTGCGCCGTGTTAAAGAAGAACCGGTGAGTCGCGCGTACTGCCGTATCGCCGTATTCGCCGCGTATAACGCATGAAATGCACCGCTCGGACGATCCCTGTGCAATCGCCAGAATGTTCACGTCCTGTGACGCGAGAGCAGCAAAGAAACGGGAAGCGACGCCGCGTTTTTTTATCATATTGTCCCCAACGATAGAAACGATCGCGCAGTTCTTGTGCACTTCGACCGGATTCACGACGCCGTCGCGTATTTCAAGATCGAACTCGCCCTTGAGCGCGTCTACGGCGCGGTCTGCTTCCGCATCCCGTATGCAGAACGAGATCGTATATTCCGACGATGATTGTGTTATAAGCAGGATCGAGATCGACGCGCGGGAAACGGCGGCGAATATCCTGCTGGCCATTCCGGTTCTGCCGCGCATGCCCGTTCCGCTCACGCTGATCATGGCAGTGTTTTTGAGGCTTGAAATACCGCAGACGTCGCCGACATTCTTCTCGCTTTCAAAAGGACCGCGGCCGATGCGCGTACCGCGGGCTTCCGGACGGTGACTGTTAAGGCTCCACGCTTCTATGTTCTTAGCCGCAAGAGGCGCGAGCGTTTTGGGATGAAGCACTTTGCTGCCGAAGAACGCAAGTTCGATCGCTTCTTCATAGCTCATGTCGTCCACGAGTATCGCGTCCTTAACTACGCGCGGATCGGCGGTGTATATGCCGTCCACGTCCGTCCAGAATTCAACTTTAGACGCACCGAGCGACGCGCCGATGATCGCTGCAGAAAAATCAGAACCGTTGCGTCCGAGCAGACCGGGAACGCTCTGGCGTCCGGTTCCGCCGGTCCACGAGCAGACGAATCCGGGGAACAGAAGTATGTGCGTCTGCGATGAGTTTTCTCCGTCACGGAACGGAAGGACTGCCTCAGCGCACTTCGTATAATCCGGGTCTCCTTCCTTCTGGTTTCCGGTCGTAAAGATAAAGCGGCGGGTATCGAGCAGGATGACGCTCTGTTCCTTCGCGAGAAGTACCGATTCCATGATCGGCGCTGAAAGCAGTTCGCCCATGCCCATGATGCGGCAGTGAATGGTGTCGGGACATTCGCCGAACGACACGCAGCCTGTAAGAAGCTTTTCATATTCTATAAACGAGGGTTCAAGGTGTTTCATCACCGCAGAAGCGTCGAAGCCCGGCAGTTTTGACTGAAGTTCCGCACAGATATCCGCGTGAACACTGCGGAGATGCTGTACAAATTTATCGGGCTGAGTGCCGGCAACACAGGCGTCGATGCTTTCCTGCAGTCCGTTAGACACGCCTGCAACGGCAGAGACGACAACGCTGATACGGTCCGTGCGCGCACGTCCGACGATAATGTCCGCGGAAGCAAGAATGCGCCGTGCGCTTTCCATTGACGTACCGCCAAACTTTAATGTTATCATATATTTGTTGCTCCTTAAGGAAATTCAGTATATATAATATTCTATAATAACAGAAACCGGCGTACAGCTCAATAGAGTTTTTAAAGCAGCTGGAGTTGACCCCGCGGCTGGAAATCAGTATATTGCAAAGTATGCGACAGATTGAAAAACTGCGATTTTTGTTTTTCGCTCTCATTTTCATCTTTCTCTGCGGCCAGGCTAATTCCATGATACGGAAGGCGAATTTCTGGAAGACCCTTTCCGTACAGACGACAAGTTCGTCGCTTTCCGACGGGAACGCCGAACCGATCGCACCGCCCGTATGCATACCGGACACTCATTCCAGTCTGGCGGACGACACACAGTCGTCGCTGTTTGTTGCCTTTCCCGTTCCGCGGACTATCGTGAGCCATACCGGACAGGTTAAACGGTTTCTATACACATTCTCTTCCGGCCTGCCGGTCATCACAAAATACCGAAGATCCATTATAGCGCTCCAAACTGTAAAATAGGTTTTGCTGCCGTTTTTTTTCACAGCACAACTCTCTTGTAAGGATTTATAATGGATTTACAATTTCATGACTGGCTTCTGCCCTCTTCTGTCACAGCAGAACTTGAAGACGGGACTAACAACGATGTTTTGACTCAGCTCATCGGTCTCCTGGAAAAAACGGGATGTGTTACCGACAGACAACGGGTTCTTGCGGATATTCTGACCCGTGAAAAAGCGGGAAGTACGGAGATCACCGAAGGTATCGTAGTGCCGCATGCAAAAAGCAGCGGAGTTTCGTCTCTGTGCGCGGCAGCGGGGGTTGTTGGGCATAAAACTATTTATATGATGATAGTGTGGCCGGAGAACACGGCACTGTGCCTGAAACGGCTCTCCGCTCTTATCGAGATCCTGCTCAACTCTAAAACCGACCATGCGCTGCTCTCTTCCAGAAACAGTGCGGAAGTATACGGCTGCATCGCCGAGAATTTAAAACGCTATGACATTTCCTGCTGACAGGAAAATAAACTGCGCGGCAGCGTTCCGTCTGCTTGTTGTTCTCATGTTCCCGCTGTCTTTTTTGGGACTGTGGCGGGACGTATGCGTCCCCGGCGGAACTGTATGCGGCGAAAGCAGCGGCAACGGCGGTGTAGTTTTTCTGTACGCTGCACGACGAATTCGTTCAGTTTTCCGCCGGTAGTACGGAAAGCACTATAAAACGGCAATTCAGGGCAGGAGGAAATTTTTCTGCCTGCGGGGGCTTTTTCCGGTTCCCGGCCGCAGCGCCCGCCTTTTGTCTGTCCGTTCCCGCACAGGTACAACCGCGTTCTGAAATTAATAAATATGTACGCCGCCTCATTTTTCTTCAGACGGTAAAATAGCCGTTCCTTCCGAACAATTTTTCTTCTCATAATCAGTTTGTAAAGGATGGCAGTATGAATTTTAAATTATTAACGTATATTCTTGGCACAAAACAGGACCGTGACACAATGCGGCTCCGTTCTGCGGTCGAAAAGATCAGCGAAAGGGAAAGCTGGGCGCGCTCGCTTCCCGACAATGCGTTTCCCGAAGAAACGGCGAAACTGAAGGAACGGTTGTGCCGCGGAGAAAAAGCCGAACTCGTACGAACGGATGCGTTCGCACTGGCGCGCGAAGCGGCTTTCCGTGTGATCGGCGAGCGTCCGTTCGACGTACAGCTGATGGGGTCACTGGCGCTTAACGAAGGAACTGTCGCGGAAATGAAGACCGGCGAAGGCAAAACGCTCGTCTGTGTTCCAGCCGCCTATTTTAACAGTCTGTACGGGAAAGGCGTGCATGTTATCACGGTGAACGAATACCTTGCGAAACGCGACGCCGAATGGATGGGAAACATATACCGCTTTCTGGGCGTGAGCACGGGCGTCGTCGTATCTGACATGAACACAGCACAGCGGAAAAAAGCGTACGCCTGCGACATAACGTACGGCACTAACAGCGAATTTGCGTTTGATTATCTGCGCGACAACATGCAGTACACGCCGGAAGACATTGTTCAGAGGGGGTTTTATTACGGCGTCGTCGACGAAGCCGATTCCATTCTCATAGACGAAGCGCGGACTCCGCTCATTATTTCGGGGGAAGGCGGCGACGATTCCGCTTTCTGCCGCGCGGCAGACAGTATCGCGCAGAAACTGAAGGAAGTAAAGAAACTTCCGGGGACGGACAGATATCCTGACGAGCTGCTGGACGAAAAGCAGGACGGCGACTACACGATCGACGAAAATCATAAGAAAGCGTCTGTCACGAAAGACGGCATGGCGCACGTAGAGCAGATGCTGCATCAGTCGGGATTAATAACGGGCAGTATGTACGACACGCAGAATTTTATTTTTGTGCATTACGTTATGCAGGCGCTCTGCGCACGGTACATATACCGCAGGGATAAAGACTATATCATACAGGACGGCGAAGTGCTGATCGTGGACGAATACACAGGACGCGTGCTCACCGGGAGGCGGTACAGCGACGGACTGCACGAAGCGATAGAAGCGAAAGAGCGGGTGCGGATACGGAAACAGACCCGCACGTTTGCAAGCATTTCCTATCAGAATTTTTTCCGCATGTATGAAAAACTTTCCGGCATGACCGGTACGGCGCTGACCCAGGCCGACGAACTCCGCGCGATCTACGGACTCGACGTTATTGTCATTCCCACGAACCGACCGATGATACGCCGGGACGAAAACGACGCGGTGTTTGAAACTGAATCAGAAAAATGGAAGGCAGTGTGCACTGAAATCGCAGAAGCTCACGAAAAGGGGCAGCCTGTTCTGGCAGGAACGTCATCAGTGCAGAATTCAGAGCTGCTGTCCTCTCTGCTGACAATACGCGGCGTTCGGCACAGCGTGCTCAACGCCAAGAACAATGCAAAGGAAAGCGCCGTCATTGCGCAGGCGGGAAAGAAAGGCGCGGTCACTATCGCGACCAACATGGCCGGACGCGGTACGGATATTAAGCTCGGCGGAAATCCCGAAGCGTATACGGGAGCGTACGACGACGTGAAACACACCGGCGGGCTGTACGTTATCGGAACGGAACGGTATGAAAGCACGCGGATAGACGATCAGCTGCGCGGACGTTCGGGACGTCAGGGAGACCCGGGACGGAGTAAATTCTTCATCTCTCGGGAAGACGAACTGTTCAGGCGTTTTCCGAACAACGGCAGGATAAGCGCTTCGGCGGCGCAGAGCCGTATTGAACGCAATAATTTTGACGTGCGTATGCGCCTGCTCGATTTTGACAACGTTTTGAACGACGAACGGAACACACTGTATACATACAGGCGTTCCATCCTGACGTCTGACCGGAACGACGCTGTAAAGATCCCGCTTCTTGCTGCCGCCAGCGCAGCGTGGTCCGATCATCTTGAGTCGCTTGATTCGCTCAGGGAAGGAGTGTACCTGAGAACGTACGCCCAGAAAAATCCTGTCGTCGAGTTTAAAATCGACGCATCGGAAATGTTCAGTGAAATGATGGAAAGTCTGAAAAAAACGGAAGAAGAACTTGAAAAAACGGCTTCCGTTACTCAACACGCAGAAAAAATATCATTATAATACTAATAATCACACGGAGGCTTTTTTAATGATATCCCGAAAAACCAAGATTGTCTGTTCTATGGGACCAACTACAAACACCGACGATATAGTCCTCAGAATGGTACAGGCAGGCATGAATATTGCCCGTTTTAATTTTTCCCACGGAGATCATGCCGGTCATAAAGCGATGATGGAACGGGTCAGAAGAGCATCAGCAGCAGCCGGGAAATCGGTCGCGCTCATGATGGATTCCAAAGGCCCCGAAATCAGAAGCGGAACTGTTGAAGGTGACGGCAAGATCACCATAAGCAGCGGAGACGCCGTTATCGTCTCTGTCGACGACTGCCCCGTTACTGCCGTAAAAGGAAAAGAACCCGCACATATTTCGTTAAGCTGGAAAGAGCTTCCCGCACGCGTAAAGCCCGGGATCAAGATACTCATAGCCGACGGACTGCTGGAACTTGACGTAAAATCTACGGACGGTAAAAACGTGGTCTGTAAAGCCGCCAACACAGCGTCGATAGGCAGCAAGAAAAACGTAAACCTGATAGGACTGCACGCGGGTCTTCCGATCATGAGCGAACAGGACAAAGACGACATCAGGTTCTGCGTCGAAATGGACTGCGATTTTATTGCGGCAAGTTTTACCAGCTTCGCGAGCGAAGTGCACGAAATCAGGCACTTCCTTGACGCGCTCGGCTCCAACATGAAAATAATCGCCAAAATAGAAAACGAGGAAGGCCTTGACAACATCAGGGAGATCGCGGAAGCAGCGGACGGTATTATGGTCGCACGCGGCGACCTGGGCGTTCAGCTGCCGACCGAACGAATTCCGCTAGCACAGAAACACATCATCGAAGAATGCCGGCGGGTTGGAAAACCGGTTATAACGGCGACTCAAATGCTTGATTCCATGATCGTAAACCCCCGCCCTACCCGCGCGGAACTGACAGACGTTGCCAACGCAATATTCGACGGTACAGACGCAGTCATGCTTTCCGGAGAAACAGCTAACGGTGCGTATCCCGTTGAAGCAGTCGAAACGATGGCCCGGATCGCACAGACGGTCGAAGACAGCGCAGAATACTGCACAAGAATGAAGGCGACGATACCGGAAATGGATAAGAACCTTACGGTCGGACGTACGATGGCACGCATGGCGTATGAAACCGCCGACCGGACAAAGGCGATGGTTATCGTCGTTCCGACGATGAGCGGCAACACGGCGCGGATGATAAGCACGTTCCGGCCCGACCAGGCGATTCTTGCCGTTACACCGGACCCGCAGGTTCAGCGGCAGCTGCTCCTTAACTGGGGCGTTTTTCCGTTCGTTTCTCCTATGGCAGACGACAGCGAAGAAATGGTACAGAATGCCGTAAAGATCGCGCTTGACGAACAGTTTGTGCATCTGAGCGACCGTATCATTCTCTGCGCGGGTATTCCGCTCGCTAGTCCCATTCCGGTAAACACTATCAGGATACTTCTTGTCGGAAACGTGCTTGCCCGCGGTCATTCCGGCGGACACGGCAATCTGAGCAGCGGACGCATGACAGGCCGCATTGTACACGCCTCTACGCCGGAAAAAGCGCTCGTCCTCATCAGGCGCAAAAGCGCGGAAATACTGCTCTGCCCCTGCCTCACGGAAGACTGGATACCCATTCTCCGCCTTGTAGACGGAATTGTCTGTGAAGAGCCGAACGAAATTCCGGCAGATACCATGAAGCTCGTGAATCAGAATCTTGTATGGATTTCAGGCGCAGGAAAGGCTGTTCACACGATAGAAAACGGCCTTACGGTTACGATCGACAGCAAGGATCTGCTTGTATACGAAGGAAAACTGTAGTATTCTCGACAGCATGTACCGAGGAAAAAAAGTTAAGAGCCGAACGAAATTCCGGCAGATACCATGAAGCTCGTGAATCAGAATCTTGTATGGATTTCAGGCGCAGGAAAGGCTGTTCACA
>Ga0183099_1002007_pt1 | contig 10896 bp, 9 predicted proteins | sample Biomet1_FD_127788 | JGI IMG/M metagenome (GOLD analysis project Ga0183099, IMG submission 127788) | Microbial communities from bioreactor (seeded with anoxic lake sediment) at LBNL, California, USA - Biofuel metagenome 1 | ecosystem: Engineered > Bioreactor > Anaerobic > Unclassified ... | reverse complement strand
TTGAAAAATAATTATCTGATAATTTCACCAAAATTAATTTTCTATATTTTTACAGTTCAAAGCTCTTCATATCCCTTTTTAAAACTATTTATGCAATATCTAAAATTTATAAAGGAATTTATCCTTTTTAAAAGAATATATAGTTTGAAATTTTCTTTTTAGGAGGTTAAACCATGAATATTAGAAACAAAGTTACAATGGCCATTTCCACAGTAGCTGCAATAAGTTTGATAGTAGTTGGATCTATCATGTATTATTTTATCTCTAATCTCATAGATAAAAGGGTTAGTGAGAACTTGGAAAATACATTGAATGGTAATATTTCTATTATGGAAGAATGGGTAAAAGGAAAAGGAACCGCTTTAAAAATGATAAAAGATACTGTTTTATCTGTTGCTCCAGAAGGGTTATCTGATCCAACTATGTTACTTTCATATAAGAATGACCCAGAAATTACAGCTTTATTTATTGCTTATGATGATAAAACTCTTGTTACAGAACAAAAATTACCTCCAGGATATGACCCAACAATTCGTCCGTGGTTTATAGGAGCAAAAGAAACAAATAAAGTTTTTGTTACAGACCCTTTTATAGATAAAAGTAATGGTAAAAATGCAACTTCAATATCTCACGTAATAAATTTTCCAAATGGTAAAAAAGGTGTTATTGCTGAAAACATTGGCCTTGCTTCTCTTATAGAGAAGTTTAAGGAAATAAAATTGATTGGTGATGGATATATTATAATTCTTGATAAAAAAGGAACTTTTGTATCTCATCCAGATAAAGAAATATTAGGTAAAAATATTTCCGAAATATCAGGATTAGAAGAATTATCTAAAAAAGTAATTGAAACAGAAACTGGTTATGAAAGATATAACTATAAAGGTAGTAATAAAATTATGATATGGAAAACAGTTCCTGGAACTACATGGAAAATGCAGGTTGTTATTAATGCAGACTTAGCTTACAAAGAAAAACAAGCTTCTTTATACTCACTTTTAATTATACTTGTAGTAAGTATAGCTGTTTCTATTATAATCGGAATAATAATAGCAAAAAGTATAGGGAAACCCCTTCAACAAATTACAGAAAGTTGTGACACAATAGCTTCTGGAGATTTTTCTAAAGAAATTGACAATAATTTGATTCTTAGAAACGATGAAGTAGGTTCTTTAGCAAAAGGCTTTAAAAAAATTGAAGAAAGTATAAACAGTATTTTCCGTGAGATAAAAAATTCTGTACAAATTATAGCTGATTCTTCTAAAGAATTATCCTCTAAAATTGAAGAAATTAGTAATGGGGCCCAAAGTCAAGCAGAGAATACAATGCATGTATCAGAAGCTACTATAAGTTTCAAAGATAGTATGAATAAGGTTTTGGACAATATTAGAAATCAAGTTGCAGGAGTAGAAGAAACCGCTAGCTCAATTTCTGAAATTTCTAATATAGTTACTGATGTTTTAAAAAATACAAGTATAACAAAAATTATTTCAAATAAAGCTACAGAAGCCTCAAAAAATGGAAACATTAAGGTAGAGGAAGCTTTAAAAAGTATGGGAGAAATGGAAGCTGTGACTAAGCAAATTGAAGAAGCTGTAAAAGGAATTAATGCTATATCAGAACAAACAAATCTATTAGCATTAAATGCAGCCATTGAAGCAGCTAGGGCAGGTGAAGCTGGAAAAGGATTTGCAGTTGTAGCAGATGAAGTAAAAAAATTAGCAGAAAATTCTAAAAAATTTACTGAAGTAATTGTAAATTTAATTTATAATTTAAGAGAAAAATCAGAAGAAAATTATAAACTTTCATCTTTTGTAAGTGAAAATCTAAAAGGAATTACCGAAAAAGTTATGAACACAAATAAAGAGTTAGAAAATGTATCTAATTCTATGCAAGTTCAGGATACTTCTATAAAAGAAATTAGTGAAGCAATTACAAATATTTCTGTAGGTAGTTCAAATGTCGAAATGTTAGTGACTGAAGAGATAGAAAAATTAGATAGTTCTATAACTTCTATAGAATCAATTTCAGAAGTTGCACAGCAAACATTTTATAATACAGAAAAAATATTAAATGCTTCCTTAGATTTAGCAAAAGAAACTTCAAAAGTAAATGAAGCTATTAGCAAAATAAAAATTAAAATATAAGAGCCTTTCAGAAATTTTGTTTAAATAGAAAAATGATATTCCCCTAAAATATCTTACATTTAGTTAAAATAAATTGTGTAATATTCAACATAATTATTTCATTGATAATAACAGAAAAATTTATAGTAATGAATATAAAATTCAGGCGGTTAAATTGACTACTATTACAAAATCTTTAGGTATTATCCAACTATGTTATGTAGATGTGTAAAAGAATATGAAGATATTTTAGAAAAAATAAAAACTGCTTAAGTCACTGCAACTTAAGCAGTTCAAATATCTCTTAACTATGTGTAATTTTTTTTAGGAAAGCTCGTATTTTTACTAAATTTCTTTGCATTATTCTTTAACTTTAGAAGCCTTTTCTATATAATGTTCTTTTATCCAAACATTAATATTGTCTATCGATTGAGGTTTACTGTATAAATATCCTTGAAGAAAATCGCAATTATATTCAATAAGAAGGTTTTTTTGGGAACTAGTTTCAACTCCTTCTGCTACAATAGTTAATCCCATACTATGGGACAGATCTATTATTGATTTTATAAAAAATTTATCTTTATCACTTATTTCTATTTTTTTAATAAAACTTTTATCAAGTTTAACTTTATTTATTGGAAGATTTTTTAAATACAGTAGAGATGAATACCCTGTTCCAAAATCATCTAACGATATTTTAAATCCCATTAATTTTAAAACTTCCATATCTTTTATAACCAAATCTAAGTTTTCTAATAGTGATGTTTCAGTTATTTCAAGTTCAATTTTTTTAGGACTTACTCCATATCGGTCTATCAAATCTTTTAGATAGGGTATTAAAGAATCTCCTATTAACCCTTTTGCAGACAAGTTTATGGATATAAATAACGGCAAGTCTCCTGACATTACCCAGTCTCTCAAATTTTGAAATGCCTTGTTTAGTATCCAACGTTCTAAATTTTTCATTTCACTATATTTTTCTGCAATATATATAAATTCATTGGGTGGAATTACTCCTAGCTTCGGGTGATTCCATCTAATAAGAGCTTCTATTCCTTTTAATAACCCTGTTTTTGAAGAAATAATTGGTTGATAAAAAAGTTCAAATTGATTTTTTATTATTCCATTTTTTATTTGATGTGAAATATCCAACATCTTATATACTGACTGAATTAATTGATTATTATATAAATAATAATGATTTTTCCCAAGTGATTTAGCTTTATAAAGAGCCGTACTTGCATACTTTAATAGCTCTTTAAAATTTTCATTTTTATATGTAGAAACACCACAACAAACTGAAATAGTTAATTCCAAATCATCTAAATAAATTTCATTTATAGAGGAAAACAAGCATTTCAATTCTCTTGTTATCTCTTTTTCTTCATTTAAAAAAGAAATAATCAAAAATTGACCTTCATTTATTTTAGAAGTAAACTGTTTTTTATATCTCTTCTCTAATAGATTTGATAATTTTCTCAGTAATTTTTCTCCAACTTCATAAGAAAACATATTATTAATATAGTCAAAATTATCTATCTCAAGTAAAAAAAAAGAAAAATTACTTTTTTCTGAATTAACAAGATTTAGAAATTCTGAATCTATTTTTTCTCGATTTGGTAGTCCAGTCAATGAATCGTAATAAGCTAAGTCATTTATCTTCTTTTGCATATTCATTTTTTCTGTTATATCCAAATGTGAGCCATATATTTTAATGATATTATTTTTAAGTCTCTTAACTCCTCTACTATAAATCCAAACATACTCATCTCTATCATTTTTTACTCTATAGATACTTTCATATTTTTTTTCTGTTCCAGTAAGAAATTTATTAAATAATATCATTGTATTTTCTCTATCCTTATCATGAATACTCAAGGTAATCTCATTTATCGGCATATCTTTTTTGTTTAAATACGACAATCTCGGATTTTCAGAATAAGAAGTATACTTATCTTCATTTACATTGTATACCCAAAGACCATCTTGAATAGTATCAACTAAATCTTTAAATACACTATAAGGAATTTCTATTTCATCTATTTTTTTTGATTTATCAATTTTTTTTAACATATTTAACTCCTTGCTTTACTAATAACCCTAAAATCATTCAAAAGCATAAGTTTTTACACTATTCCAATATACTGTCCATACGCTTTCTAGTAACTCTTCCTTACTTATTAAATGATTATAAAAAAGAGCTGTATCGAGTACACCATGCATCATAATTAAATATGTTTGGTATATATTTTCAATACTTACAGCTTCCATTTTTCTTTCGTCAAATTTTTCTTTAAAAACAGAAGAAATTTCACCTATAAAGATTATTTCTGCATCTTTAATAATTTTAAAACTGTCTTCGCTAAAATTATTATTTTCTAATATTAACAATACTCGCCAGAATTTTAATTTTTCAGGTGTATTGAAATGATTAATTATAGAATAAAATAATTTTTTAAAAAATAGCTCTGTTTTTTCACTTTTATACATATTAATTTCTTGCATCAAAAACTTCAGATATGTATTTATTTCATACTTTACTACTTCTTTAAAAAGAGCTTCCTTATTTTCAAAATAATTATATAAAGACTGTTTTTAATTCCTACAATATTTGAAATATCGTTGAGGGATGCATTATATCCTTTTTGTGAAAAAACTGCTAATGCTGCATTTATAATTTTATCTTTCATTTTTCTCCTACGTCCAATCGATTATTAAAATATTTTTACATCTTACTTACATTCGTAAGTATTCACAATATAATTATATCCTAAAAATTAATAAAATAAAAGAAATGCTCTTTCTTAATTATTTTAAATTTATTAATGTTAATAGTTATTTTCTATAAAATTTAACTAATAAATATTAATAATAATGTAATTAAAGCAGGTAATCCCTGCTTTAAAAAAATTTTTTTATCTGAAGTAATTGCTCCATATATTCCAGCAATTATTACACAAGATAAGAAATATATAGAAATATTCTTTGACCAAATATTATTTTGAATTATTAATGACCACATAAGACCTACAGATAAAAAGCCATTATATAACCCTTGATTTCCAGCCATTACTTTTGTTTTTTCAAATAAGTCTTCAGGTATAGACTTAAACATTCTTTTCCCTTGTTTAGTCCAAGAAAACATCTCTATCCACAAAATATATAAATGCTCCACTGCTACTAAAAATATTAGAAATTTTATAATCATAAACTCTCCCATCTTAAAATTATTTTAAATTTATCAATTCTTACTCAATTTTTAAGATTTCCATTTTTTCTTCCATAGTTAATTGTTTCCAAAGTATAAAACTATTCACTAAACAATAAACATTTTTTTTCAATTCTAAAAAAAATATGCGTGAGTCCACCACAGAAACTTTTTCTGTTTCAAATAAATCATATTTATTACTATCTTTGAGAAATCTATTTAATAAATTTGGATACAAAGACTTCAAATATACTTTTTGAGAGGCTGTATAATGGTTATAAAAATCAGCACTAATAACTACAGCAACTCTTTTATAACCACTTACATATATGTGTACTTCATTCTCCATAGATTACCTCTTAATATATTTTATTTGAAATTAAAATTAATTATTCTAATGAAAATTTTCATTAATTAGAATTTAAATTTATTTACTTCGTTTTGTAATTCTTCAGCTAAAATAGCTAATGCTGTACTTGATTCTGAAATTTGTTCAATTGCCTCTGATGTTTCTTCAACGGCTTTTGATGATTTTTCAGCTCCAGAAGCATTTTCTGTAGAAATAGATGCCAAATTGTTAATAACTCCTGTTATTTCATTCTTTTTTGAAACTAATTCTTTTATTGAATTCTCAAATTCTATTGCTGTATAATTTAAATTTTCTATAGACTGGGATATTCCTTCAAATTTTTTGTTTGTTTCATTTAAGCTCATATTCTGTGAAACCACAATTTCTTCAGAACCTTTCATTTCTTGAACTGCAAAATCAGTCTTTTCTCTCAGTTCATTTATAATAATATCTATTTTTCCAGTAAAAATATTAGACTGTTCTGCAAGTTTTCTAATTTCATCAGCAACAACAGCAAATCCTCTTCCAGCTTCTCCTGCTCTCGCAGCTTCAATTGCAGCATTTAATGCAAGTAAATTTGTTTGTTCTGCAATATTCTTAATCATTTTACTAGCTTCCACTATTTTTTGAGTGCTTTCACTTGTTTCACCAACTATTTTTCCAATTGACTTAGCTGCTTCACTATTTCTTTTGGATTTATCTGTTAAATCTTCTAATATTAATAATCCTTCATTTTTCAATTTACTAACATCATTAATAGAAGCATTTAATTTTTTCATTAATACTTCATCAGTTTCTATTATTTTTCCAAGAATTTCTACTTCTTCAGCACCTTTTTCTGTTTCAATTGCTTGATTATTTGCTCCTATAGCAATTTCTTGTACTATTCTTGATACTTCTTCAGAAGCTGCTGCTGATGTTTCAAGAGTTGCTGTCAGCTCTTGAGCTGCTGCTGCAACTTGTTCAGCGTTACTGCCAATAGATTTTATAAGAAGTATTAGATTAGATTTCATTTTAATAATCGCATTCGCAATATCTCCAATTTCATCACTTTTTTTACTATAAATGTTTAATTTAGAACTATGATTCTCTTCTAAATCATAATTAGAAAGTTTTTCAATTTCTTTAGACATTTCTATTATAGGTATTCCAATTTTTTTCCCTATAATTGCTCCAATTACTGCTGAAATAGTTAAAATTATTATTAAAGTAAATAAAATATTGTATAGCATTTTTGTCTTTTGACTATATGCAATATCTGCATTAATGACTGTTTCCATTTTCCAAGTTGTTCCTGGTATTGTCTGCCATTTCATTATTTTATTAGCATTTTTATAATAATATTTTTCAAATCCACTATTTTCATTTAATACTTTTTTAGATAATTCTTCTAAACCTTTTACATCCATTATATTTTTACCTAATAATTTTTTATCTGGGTGAGAAACGAAATTTCCATTTTCATCTAATATAATTATATATCCTTCTCCTATTAGTTTAATTTTTTCAAATTTATTCAATAAAAAAGATAGTTTTATATTTTCAGCAATAACTCCTTTTTTTAGATTCTTTTCATAAACTGGCATTGCTATTGAAACTGATGGTTCTTTGGTTTTTACATCTGTAAATGGTTTAGTTATAATTAATCCTTTTTTTTCTCTAGCTTCTATGAACCAAGGTCTAGTAGTTGGATCAAAATTCGGTGGTAACTTGTTTTCTGTTATTATTGACTTATCATCATAGGCTACAAATAAAGCTGAAATTTCAGAGTCATTTTTATAACCTAAAAGATAATTAGGGTTATTTACTCCATCTGGTTGGGTTCTTTCAATAGTTTCTTTAACTATTTTTAAAGTTTTAGTTTTTCCATTAATCCACTCTTCTACGATACTTACATTATCTTTAAGTGTATTCTCCAATACTTCATCAACTCGAGATGTAATAAGGTTTGATATAAACCAATTTGAAATTAGTCCAACAATTAAAATACTTAGTGCAGAAATTGTTACAATTGATATTGTTATTTTTTTTTGAATTGTCATTAGAAATATTCCTCCATTTAATTTTTTAATCATAATATCATCTAGAGCAATATATGTCAATTGTTACATGTTTATAGTTATATTGATTCTATTAGATTTTAAGAAAAAAGTCATAAAAGACTTTTCTCTATAACCTAAAAAAATTTAACTGCCTTACGTTCGTAAGTTAGTTTAATTATAAACATTTATAAAACAAAGTCAACTTAAAAATTAAATTGTACGCAATTTAATTTCTTGACTTTTATTTTTTTAGTGTTATTATACTTATATAAAAATAAATTTGGAGGTAATGTTTATGATAATTAAAGCTTTAGAATTTTATGAAAATGGAGAAATGAAAGAATCCTTTGCAATGGGTGGTTCTATGAGTAAAGACGAAATAAAAGAGGAAAAAGTTTATCCTGCAAGTCTTCAAAATTACCTTATAGATACTGGAAATGAAGTGATTTTAGTTGATACAGGTTTACCTGTTGAAACTCCTGATTTTAAAAAAGATCCTAATCAAAAAATTTATACTGGGGAAAAAATTGCTAATTTTACTGAAGCTCTAAATAATGTAGGGTATAGTGTTGAAGATATTGATATCGTTATTTTAACTCATAAACATCCTGATCATTCTGGTGAATTAAGACTATTTAATAATGCCAAAATTTTTGTTTCAAAAATCGAGGCAGATGCCATGAAGTTAGAAGGAAATAATATTATAAGGATTTCATTTAAAGATGGAAAATATAAAAATTTTGAATCAAGTGAAAAAATTGTAGAAAACGTTATAATGCTTCCTGCTTATGGGCATACAAAAGGAAATTCTATTGTTGTTGTAGAAGATAAAAATGTATCATATATGATTCATGGAGATGTTACTTATACTGATGAAGCATTAAGAAAAAATCATCTTTCTGTTGTTTTTGAAGATATAGAAAGTGCTAAATCTACTTTAGAAACAGTTCGTACATTTATCAAAGAAAATGATACAATTTATCTTTCAACACATACTCCCGAAGGTGTAGAATCTCTTAAAAATAAAACTATAATGAAATTATAATAAATACTTTTTTATGTATTTATTTTTTATATTCTAAATGAGATAAGTCTTTAAATAGGTTAACTCAGATAAAATTTCGATTTTTTTTTTATAAAAAAAGGACAAATTGAAAATACTTCAAAATGTCCTTTTTAACCTTATCCTATAATTTAAAGAATTTTAAATCTTCTTCTAATCTTTCTACTAACTTATTTAAGTTATTAACCATGTCTTGATTCTTAATAAGAGCTTCTTTTATATTTGTAGAAATCTCTGTTGTCTCTATACTTAATCCTTCAATCTCTGTTGAACTATCTGTTATACTACTTATCGCAATTGTTATTTCTGAAGATGCTTGAGATTGCTCATTTATAGAGTTTGACATATTTTCTATCTCAACATTATTTTTACGAGTATGTTCTTCTATTTGTTTCATGCTGTTTGTAGATGTTTCAGATAATTCTAGTCCTCTTTTTACTTTATCTTTTACATTTTCACTACCATCTTTTACTGCGTTTACACCTCGTTGAACAGAACTAATTAAATCATCTATTTTACCTGTTTCTCTATTAGTTTGCTCTGCAAGTTTTCTAATTTCATCAGCAACTACACTAAATCCTCTTCCTGCTTCCCCTGCTCTTGCTGCTTCTATTGCAGCATTTAATGCAAGAAGATTAGTTTGTTCTGCAATACTGTTTATTGATGTAACTATTGCACCTATATTATTTGAAAGACTCTTAAGATTTTCTATTTCTTTCCCTGTACTATCAACACTATTTGTAATTTCACTCATACTTTCAGCCATTTCATTCATGTTACCCATACTTAGTCCACTTATTCTTAGAGTTTCTACAAATGAATCTTTTGTTGATTTGATATTTTCTCCCATAAAACTACTTGTAGCGCTTATCTCTTCCAATGCTGCTAGACTTTCTTCTGTTGAAGCAGTTTGATTTCTTACATTATCAAGGATTACTTCTATAGAGTTATTCAATTGAATAATCCCTTTATCAACTTTCTCACTTACTTCATGATAGTATTTGCTATCTTCTCCCTTTACCAAAATATCTGTAGATTTTGTAAGAGTATCATTGGAAACAACTACTTCCTTTGCCAAAATTTGAATATCATTAAGAGTAGTATGTATTTTTTTTACAAATTTATTAAAACTATTAGATAAATCACCTATTTCATCTTTAGATTTAATATCTAGAGTAACATTTAAATCTCCATTAGATATTACCTCTAAACTTTCAATCATTTTTTTAATTGGAGTAGTGAAAGACTTTGCAAAAATCAATGAATAAATTGTTCCAAGAATAAGAACCAAAATTGTACAAACAATAATGAATAATTCCATTGCTTTTGTTTGTTCCATTAACTCACTCATTGTAACAGCAGAAGCTAAAATCCAACCATTAGAAAGTTTATTATATGCGATAGCTTTCCTTACTCCATTTAGTTTATAGAAAAACAATCCTGTATTTTCAGCACTACTTTCTATATGAGCTTGAAAATCTTTAGCAACTTTTTCATCAAGAGCTTCTAAGTTCTTAACATCTTTATTTGGATGATAAATAAAATCTAAGTTAGGATTCATTAGTATTAAATATCCTGTCTTTAAAATCTTTATTTCCGATAACATTTTTCTTAAATCATCAATATTTATTTCAACACCTACAACACCTATAAATTTTCCATTGTAATCCAATCTTTTCCCATGACTTACTAAATCGGCATTCCAATCATCAAAGTGATATGGTGCTGACCAATTTTCTCCTTTTTCTTTTGGTCCTTGCCACCATTCGTCCTTTTCAAATTCACTTCCTATTACATCCCATTTCTCATCTTTAGTTAAGTTTCCATTAGAATCCTTATATGAAATCAACCCTACTCCACCATATTCAGAAGTATTAGCTTGAAACCAACCATTTTTTAATCCAGATTTTTTTATAGCATTTTCAATTAGTGGACTTATTTCTTCCTCATATTGATTGATTTTTTCTTGATTGTTAAACTGTTCATTTAATTTAACAGTTTTTTCTACGATATTTGTCATACCTTTTCAAATTCACTTCCTATTACATCCCATTTCTCATCTTTAGTTAAGTTTCCATTAGAATCCTTATATGAAATCAACCCTACTC
>Ga0183099_1002006_pt1 | contig 10899 bp, 6 predicted proteins | sample Biomet1_FD_127788 | JGI IMG/M metagenome (GOLD analysis project Ga0183099, IMG submission 127788) | Microbial communities from bioreactor (seeded with anoxic lake sediment) at LBNL, California, USA - Biofuel metagenome 1 | ecosystem: Engineered > Bioreactor > Anaerobic > Unclassified ... | reverse complement strand
TTTACGACCATGACCTTCTTTACTTGAGAGAATAGTGTATAATTCTCCTGAGGTAAGCGCTGTTTCATCAATACAAAGGTGGTAAGACAGGTTTTTTGGAAAGAGAATGTAATCTTCTGCATGGGACAACTGATCCCATTCCCGGAAATCGCTCAGATTTTCTTTATAATACTTTTGAATGAGCTTGCCATCCAATCCATAGTGTCCGGCCAAAGATTCGCTGCTGACAGCATTATTGTCTAAGTAATTCTTTTAAAAAAGCACCGAACTCAGCGGTTATGCGAGTGCCGGTGGCAACCAGATTCCAATCACGGCTATATGTTTTACCGGTTTGAGTATCTTCCCAGCGGCGCCGTTTAATCCGAAGATAGACTGCCTTACCGCGTACAGGAAAATCCTGAATTTCGATCTCCGGCATAAATCCTTTTGAATGAAGAGGAAGTGTCTTGCATTCTTGGGGAATAAGATTCTTCTCTTCAAGGAACAGAATAAAACAGGTTTCCAAGGATTCACTGTTGACTAAATCAAAATAATCTAGCAGGCCGGAAGGTAAAAACATGCCTAAAATATCAGGCGGATTTGGTTTATCAAATCCGCCTGCTGTCATAAATATAAGTACGTAATCAGTATTGTATATGCAGCTTCGTTTACGATTTATGTAGCACTGGTTTTATATGTATTTATTTTTTATCTTATTGTTTGTTATTGCTTTTATTAATGAAAAATTGAAGCATATCCAATTTTTCATTCTGTTGGTTACCATGCTTTGCCGACTGTTCGACATATTCTTTTGGTGAAACTCCGAAATATTTTTTAAATGCAGTAGAAAAGTTTGACTGGCTTGTATATCCTACCAAATATGCAAGTTGGGACACATTTACTTGTTTTTCTTTCAACAGTTGGGCAGCTTTGGTCAGCCGCACAGTTCGGATAAGTTCACCCGCTGATATACCGGCTATTTTTTTTAAACGTCGATGAAGATGTGTACGACTTATCCCTATCTCCTGTGCTATTTTTTCAACCGAAAGTTCCTGATCTCCTATATGCTGGTCAACTACCTCCATGATTTTCTGCATTAGTTCCATGTTATTATCTTTTACATCCAGTGAAGCTTTACTGTTATCTTGCGGGTGTTTTCCTGCGTATTTTCCTTTTAACCGTAAGCGGTTATTAATTAAGTTAGCTACAATAGCGCCTAGTTCATCAATATTAAATGGTTTGGGCAGATAGACATCTGCTCCCTTTTCAAATGCAGTTATACGATCAGTATGTTCGGTTTTCGAAGTAAGTAAAATCACGGGAATATGGTCTGTGTCATAATTGTTTTTTAATGTTCTGAGCAGTTCGAAGCCATCCATTTCGGGCATAATTACATCCGAAATGATAATATCCGGATTATGCTTCAATGCCATTTTTATGCCTTCTTTCCCATTACATGCAGTATATATCCGGTACAAGTTCCCCAGTTCTTCAGTAATATAATTACGTATTTCTTCTTCATCGTCCACTATAAGCAATGAGAAGCTTGTCCGTTTTCTTTGTTTAACATCAGGGGTTTCTTTATTATCCGTGTGATTAATCCTTGCTTCCAGAATAAACGGAGTTGTTTCATTGGTGGCCATTTCCTCTTCGCGTAGATGTTGATTACCTAACGGCAAACACATAATAAAGTTACTTCCGCTTCGATCTGTCCGGTTTTTCACTTCAATTGTTCCATGATGCAGATGCACAAGCAGACGGCATAAATTCAGTCCTATACCGAAACCTGTTGGACGACATATGGTTGCTGATTTTGGTATCTGGTAAAAACGTTCGAATATTTTTTCGCGTTGAGCCGGATCAATTCCCGTCCCCGTATCTAAGACTTCAATACGCACGTATGATGGTTTACCTTTTATAGATTGAATTCCCATGCGTAAGGTGATCTCTCCACCGTCTGGAGTATATTTCAGCGCGTTTTCCAGAAGATTAAGGAACACCTTGTCAAAGTTCTGCGGGTCAATCCATGCTTTAATCTCTTTGTCACAATGTTCGAATGTCAACTTAATATTGCGTTTCTTTGCCTGATATTCCATATATTGTATTTGCTCGTGAGCAAAAATAATAAGGTCAGTTTCGGAAAAGGTAAGCCTCATCTGCCCCTTATCAATCTTACGTATATCAAGCAACTGATTCATCAGACGGATAATACGGTTGGTGTTCCGATGTATGGTATCCAGAGTCTTTAGGGTAATTGGGTCCTGCTCCCTTTTAAGAAGAGTCTCAAGAGGACTTATTATAAGTGTCATGGGCGAACGTATTTCGTGGGCAATATTTATAAAGAATTGCAACTTGGCTTCGTTTATTTCATTATGGTGCCGTTTTTTCAATACATAAAGAAATTGTAGAACCATAGCAATGGCTATCAGCATATATACGGCTTTTGCCCATCCGGTTTGATACCATGGTGGTGCAATTATTATTTTTACCTGTTTAATTTCTGATCTTGCTTTGTTTTCACAGGCGCGAAGTTGCAACGTATAACTTCCTGGGGGTAGATTGTGGTATATAATCTCATGGTTGCCAGGGGCCGTGGCATTCCATTTGCCGTCAAATTCATAAATACGATACTCATAGTATATATTTTCAGGCGGGCGGAAATCCATTGTTGACAAGTCAAAAGCCAGTGTATTGTCATAATAGTTAAGACGGAATGTTTCGGCAAGATTAATTGTTCGGGTGATTATTTGTTGTCTTCCTGAATATGTGGTCGTGTTCACTTTCTGTCCATTGACATACATATTGGTAATAGTAACGGGTTTAACAAAACCGTCGAACATAATCTTTGCTGGATCAAAGTCTGTTATACCCTTGTATCCACCAAAATAGATATGCCCTTCATTATCCCGACATCCAACAGTATAGTAAGTATTATCTTGTAGGCCATTGCCTGCATAGTAACAAACGATTTTTTGCCCTTCGTTCATGATTTGATTTATGCCGTTAAGGGTACTGCACCAGATGTTTCCCTTTGAATCTTCTTGCAAATTACAGATTACATCATTCGATAATCCCTCGGTTGTGGTAAAGCGTTTTATAGCTTGCTTTCCGGGGGTGTACATGTATAGCGCGTTTCTGGTGCCGATCCATATATTTCCCTTATGGTCTTCAAGCAGGGTCTGACATATTTCTGAAGATAACACATTGCCGAAAGGCAATGTGATGAATTTTTGTTTATGCGTGTCATAAATGTTCACGCCGGTGTGATGACCAATCCAAAGCATGCCACGACTATCGCGCAGCAAAACATTGATCCAGTCATTGTTCAAGTGAGGTTTTTGCGGCCCGCTCTTTTCATTATTCTTAAACGTATATAATTTATGTGTTCCCGGATGATAACGTTTCAGGCCTTTTCCAAAAACCGATATATACATATTGCCTTGTTCGTCATCTGCAACAGCATTGATCCGTTCACCATATAAAACAGGTACGCGGGTCACTTTGGAATCACCTGTCCGCCAGGTAAACAAACCTCCATAGTATGTACCGATCCAGAATGTCTGGTTGCGGTCGGCAAACATTGTCCGGATACTTGCTGAAATTGTCACTTCTTTTTTTATATAACTCTTTTTATCGAAACATACGAGTGTTCGATATGATGAGAATCCGCATAGTATCGAATTGGATGTAGCGGCGATGGCTGTAATAGGCTGAAAATTGTTCACCGGTATGCTGTAATGACGGAAAGGCGTTTTTTTTCTGGAAAATTTGATTAATCCGAAGTGTTCGTATGCAATCCACAGATTATGCAGTTTGTCTTCCATTATCATATTACACACACCTTTCTTTCCTGCATAATCAGGTAACTGGGAGCCTGCTACCGCTTGCATTCGCTTCATTCTGGGAGCAATGTATTTTAATCCTTTTCCGTTTGTTCCCAGATAAACAGTGCCATTTTGTGCTATGCACATTTTCATCAGGTATATTGAATCGGTATTCAGTATTTCTTCAAAATACAGATTCCCAGCCATATCTTTTAATCGCAGCAGTTTTAATGAAGATATCGCATAAAGTGTGTTGTCTGCTGACTGGCCAATGCCTGAAACAGATTCATTCAAGATCACATTGCCGACGGATATGTTAGTTTGTGTATCTACATTGACGCAAACAAGTCTCCGGCTGCTGCCCAACCAGACACGTGCTTTAGTATCCTGATAAATATAACTGTAATAATTTTCGTGATATAAGTCATTAAGCCATTTGACAGGGGATGCGCTTTGGCTCTTTAAATCGACTTCCCAAACTCCGTATCCGGAAGTGATGAACCATATCCGGTTGTTATGCAGATGTACTATGCCTTTTACGGAAAGGGATTGGTTCGTATTTATTGTAATGAAATTGTCCTTGGCTGGATCATAATATTGCAGCCCATTGTTTGTTCCTACCCAAAGCCGTCCGCCACGATCGGTTAGCAACGACTGGACGTCATTATTTAATAGAGATGACTTATCATTTTTGTGATAATTGTAGCGTACGATATGTACACCGTCGAAGCGGTTCAAGCCATAATCAGTACCTATCCATACAAAACCTGTACTGTCTTGGGCTATTGTATTAATGCTGCTACAATTAAATTGACTTAAATCATAAATACGAATGTTATCAGCCTGTGTAGGAAGAATCATCAAACTAATAATAATAATTAGCAAAAAGTTTTTCATGAGTATTAATTCTATATAGAGATATGCAAATCTAATAAAAAACAAATGGTTAGCAAAATGTGAAACAAGGTATGTAACGCCAGGCCGCAACTTTGTTACATATATGGGACGTGTGAGACGAATTCAAATGCATATGCAACACTTGGGGCAGCAATACAAAAAGTTTTAGACTAACTTTGTACACTATCCATTTAGGTTTAATAATTATGAAAAAGATCACCTTATTATGTTTTTACTTCAAACTTTTCAAAAGAGAATATTATGTGTTAATTTAATTTTTTAATATTATGGATTACATTAAAATTAAGCACCAAAGCTTATTGTTTTTGTTATGCCTGATACCTGTGTGGGGATTCTCACAAAACATTGCGGTAAAAGGTATAGTAGAAGATGCAAGTGGTGAACCGATTATCGGTGCCAGTGTATTACAAAAAGGTACTACCAACGGTGTCATCAGCGATTTCGACGGGAATTTTAGACTAAATGTACCCCGCAATGCGACGATAGTCGTTTCCTTTGTGGGTTACCGGTCTCAGGAAATTCCGCTGAAAGGACGGAATTCACTGACTGTTGTGTTGGCAGAAGATACAAAAATGCTGGACGAAGTAGTGGTAACGAGTGATGGTTACGGCACCATGCGTCGCAGCGACCTCACGGGTTCGGTGGTTTCAGTTGGGGCAGCGAGTATTGAGAAGTCCGTACCGACTACCATCGATCAGGCGTTGCAAGGTAAGGTATCCGGTTTGATCATGATGCAGAACTCTGGTGTGCCGGGTGGCGGAAGTTCCATCCAGATTCGGGGTGTGAACTCTATCAATAGCTCTAACGAACCCATTTACGTGGTGGACGGCATGATTATAAGCGGCAGCACAGGATCGAACCAGACTAATGCCATTGCCGACATCAACCCTGCCGACATCGAAAGCATGGAAGTATTGAAGGATGCTTCGGCTACAGCCATTTACGGTTCTCAGGCGGCCAACGGCGTTATCATCATCACCATGAAAAAGGGAAAGGAAGGACAGCCGAAAGTCAACTTCAACACCTATTATGGATATCAGGAACTACCGAACAAGATAGCAATGATGAAACTGCCTGCTTATGCGGCCCACTACAATGAACTGCAATCTGCTTTCGGCTATGATTCTAACCGTAAAGATGCATTTAGCCACCCTGAAACACTAAGTGACGGAACAGATTGGCAGGATGCCATCTTTGGGGGTGCAGGAATGCAAAGCTATAACCTCTCGGTACGTGGTGGCAATAAGACGAATAGTTATTCCATATCGGGCGGATACATGAATCAGGATGGCATCACCGTAGGATCAGGTTTTGAGCGCGTCACGCTCCGCGTTGCATCGGACGTGCAGGTACGCAACTGGCTGAAGGTGGGTGGTACAGTCAATGTGGGCTATACCGAACAGGAGACTAGCATCGCTAACTGGAGCATTATTCCAAACGCTTTGTATCAATCTCCTCAAGTACCCGTACTGAATGCTGACGGATCGTATGGCGGACCGGATTCTTCATTCGACAGCAACCTGAGCGGTTACAATAATCCGCTGGCTATAGCTAACTTAACTGACAGGGACAACAAAAAATTCAATGCCCGCAGTAACCTTTATATTTCCGTACAGCCCGTAAAGTGGTTCAACTACCGCACGGAATTTACCGGTGAAGGGGCTATCGACAACTACCAGTACTTTCTTCCTGCCTACGAGATTGGATCATCCATCAATTCGTATGCCAACACTCAGGCATCCAAGACATTTTCCCTCTCATGGACATGGAAGAACTTGTTCAATTTCAACTATACTTTGAATAACGACCACCGTTTCACGCTAATGCTGGGTCAGGAGATGAATTCCTATCACCGCGAATATTTGCAAGGACAGCGTACGCACGGAAGTAACGATCTCAAGGGACTGGATGCGGGTGACGCCAACTATGCTACGAACAGCGGCAATAGCAGCAACAACCATTTCGTTTCGTTTTTTGGTCGTTTTATGTACAATTACAAAGACCGGTACCTGTTTACCGGGACATTCCGCAACGATGGTTCGTCCAATTTTGCCAAAGGCTATCAGTGGGGTACATTTCCGTCGGCTGCCGTGGCATGGCGTATGTCGGAAGAACCGTTTTTCAAACCGCTGAAAAAGGTTGTCAATAATCTCAAGTTCCGCTTGAGTTATGGCGAGGTAGGTAATTCAAATGTGAGTGCGTTTGCCTACGAAAGTATCCTTGGCAACGTACAGTCCAACTGGGGTATCGGCCTGAAAACAGGAAATATCCCCAACGAACAGCTGACATGGGAAACCACCCGTTCATGGAACGCCGGTATCGACCTCAATTTCTTCGATAACCGCATTGAGTTTATTGCTGATGCCTATATCAAGAAAACGGATGACTTGTTGATGCAACTCGATCTTCCTGGCTATCTTGGCACCAGCGGGCAAGGAGCTGCATCCCCTCCGTGGTACAATATTGGTTCCATGGAAAACAAGGGAGTAGAATTTACCTTGAATACAACCAACATTGTGACGAAAAACTTCAAATGGGACACGAGTGTATCGTTCAGCCTCAATCAGAACGAAATTACCAGTATGAACACGGAATCGGCATTCATCAATATGTCCTATCAACTAGGTGGAGCTACATCAACCGTTACTCATACAACAGTGGGGTATCCCATTAGTCAGTTCTAGGGCTACAATGTTATTGGAAGAATCAACTCGGCAGCTGATTTTCTTACCAACAACGGCGATGGTACCAGTACGGTGAAAGTGGCTACGGTGAAGTACAAGAAAGGAGCAATCATTAATAACACGGCAAGTAATCTTCCTTCATACACTTATATAGGCGACTTGCTTTATGAAGATGTGAACGGTGATGAGATTATTGACGACAAAGACCGTACCTATATCGGAAATCCATTGCCAAAATTCATCTTCGGATTCACCAACACGTTTACTTGGAAAGATTTCGATCTGTCCGTGATGCTCTATGGTTCAATAGGTAATAAAGCATTTAATTGGTTGCGCCGCCGCATTGATGATCCGCGGAACACGGGTAATCTGCGTAATGCGACGGCAAATTACTGCAAACTTGATTATATGGACGGCAATTCCGATAATAAAGATATTTGGAATGTCTATGTGCTACCTGGCGCCGATCCTTCGCAAGTACGTATGGGAGCGACGGATGCCAACGGGAACAGTGATGTGAGCAGCCGATTTGTGGAAGATGCCTCGTACCTGCGCATCCAGAATATTTCACTAGGATATACTTTTCCAAAAAAATGGAGCAAGAAAATCAAGCTTGAAAAACTGCGCTTCTACGCCAACCTTCAGAACGTCTATACTTTTACCAAGTATCTGGGCTATGATCCGGAAATCGGTTCTACACAAGGGCAGTACTCCTACTCTGGACAGAGCATGTTGATGTACGGGGTGGATACGGGTCGCGTTCCTGCTCCTCGAATTTATACCATCGGTTTTGATTTAACTTTTTAATCCAGTAGAACAATGAAAAAGAAAAATATACTTACCGGAATGGTTGTCGTCATGCTGTTGATGACGGGATGCGAAGACTTCCTGCACGTGGCTTCCGACACCCAAAAAGAGGCAAGTGAATCGTTTCGCGACATCGAAGACTTGCGTGCGGCGACTGCTAACCTTTACACGCAACCCTGGTTTGACTTCAATTCAAATTATAAGGTGCTTGAAGCCCGCGCCAATAACATTGATGCAGACGGGACGAACAGTGACTTCCTCACTTATGCCATGTTTGCCGAAACCAGCGGTACGCCAGGACTTAATGATATATGGAATTCGCTTTACAATGTCATCACACAGTCAGACTATGTGGTAAACCACTATGCGCCGGTTGCCCGTGAGAGCGGAGTGGAGGAGGTAAAAGCCAATGCCTGCGAAGGGGAAGCACGCTTTATGCGCGGCACGGCCTACTGGTATCTGGCCATGATATGGCATGACGTACCCATCGTTGACAGACCTGAAGACCTGGTAATCAATCCGCTCATCAATTGCAATCGTTTTGAGGACGTGATGCAATATGCTATCAACGATCTGGAATATGCCGCCCGGTGGCTGCCCAAGACGGACGATAAAGGACGCGTGACAAAATACAGTGCTGAAGCCATGTTGGCACGGTTTTGCCTTACAGCGGCCGACTTCGCTTTGGGTGGACATTTTTCTCCCGAATATTTGCAAAGGAATGAAACGGGAAGCAATGACGCATTGGCAACGAAATATTTTGACCGGACCAAAACACTCACAAACGATGTGATTACCAGCGGAGCGCAATACGGAATACTAGATGATTACGAAGACCTGTTCAAGGTGAAGAACAATAATAATAAGGAAACGCTTTTCGGCATCCAGTTTATTCCGGGTGTTACCACGTATGGACTAGGAAACAGCCGTCAGGATGGATTGGCAGGTTCGTCCACCCTTACAGGAGGTCTTAATGCATGGGGGGGTAGCGTATATGGCTCCTATGACCTAATTCATCTTTATTACCTCGACGGCGGACTGTCACGCTTGCGTGGTAACCTTTTTGTGGCAAGTTACAATTATCCGTACCTGGGCATGCATACCCCGGAAGGCAGTTGGACGGTAACAAATGAGAAATGTAACATCAAAAAGTTTGTTGTGGGAAGCAGCCAGGATACAGAGGGAATTGCCATTAACGGAAATACCGGTTTAGTAACCCCAATTATCCGTATGGCGGAAGTTTATCTGATGTATGCGGAAGCCGTGATGGGAGAGACAGATGGAACTACCGACGCACTTGCCTTGGAACGTTACAACAAAATACGTGAAAGAGCCTTCTACATGAATCCCGGTGATTATGTGGCGAAAGAGAGTGTTACCCGTAACGACCTGTTCAAAGAACGCCGCATGGAGTTCTTTATGGAATTGTTGTTCTGGCCCGACATCAAACGCCGTTCTTTTTATGATAACGACTGGGTGGAAAAATACTTAAATAACGAGTTGAAAAGCCAAGATGAACAGACTGAGTTGACCAATTGGATATGGTATGCCTATACTTATAATCCGAGTAAATATGCTGCAAACCATGGTTGGGACAGGTCACCACGCTCCGCAGGCATTGTCCCACAGACGGCTGTACACGACATGGGCTCCACCACTTTTGTCCATTCCGTTGATGCCAATGACAATATCTGGGCATTGCCTTATCCCGAAACGCAGGTCAGCAAGAATGCCCTGTTGGATGAAGAACCAGTTCCGTATAATTTCTAATATTGACTACAATGAAAAAGAGAATGAATAATATACAGTTTCGATTCCTTTTGGGAATCTGTCTGATTGTTTCTGTCTTCTTTGTTTCCTGTGAAGACAATGACGGACAGGGTGCAGTCACTATCGACAGCGTGTGGACGAACCAGCTCGATGTGGAGTCCGCACCCATTTCCGCGAGCTATAACGGCCTTTGGGTAAGACTGGAAGGTCGCGGTTTTTCCGGTCTGCAAACTATTTATTGCAATGGAGTAAAATGTGATTTTCAACCTACGTTTGTTACAGAGAATTACATCACGTTTCAAATAGCCTCGACCGTCCCTCAAAACAGTGATGTGGAGAACGAAGCCGAGCGTGGAACCATCCGAGTAGTAACTAGCCACGGGGAAGGTATCTATCGCGACTTCCTGTTTAAGGACAAGAACAAGATGCCGGCAATAAGTGGCGTGTCGTACACGCTGCCCGAAGTTGGCGATGTCATTACTATTGAGGGTAACAACCTCGAAAATACCACCGAGGTTTACTTTCCTGCTGCTACGGGTGAAGTGGCGGCCGATCCATCAACCATTGTGCCCAAAACCCGTAGTGTGCAGGTAACTGTCCCGGTCGGTACAGGCGATGCCAGCGGTGCCATCCGCATTGTATGCAACGGTGACCCCTTCTATTCGCCAAGCTATATGTTCTTCCGCAAGGGTGTGTTCTTCCATACCTTCCAGGAAGAGGGCATTAAAACCGGCAATCAAGGCAATGTTAAGTACTATGACAGCAAAGAGAAGGTAGCAACTGCCACCGGCCTTAGCCAAAACCCCGAAAAGGCCATATCCTGGGGCGCTTCTCCGGCAACGGTCAACGTAGGCAGCGGCTACTTTGGATACGTTAGGGTATTGGCTAATAAAAGCCTCCCTTTGGCTCTTTGAAAT
>Ga0183099_1002005_pt1 | contig 10904 bp, 11 predicted proteins | sample Biomet1_FD_127788 | JGI IMG/M metagenome (GOLD analysis project Ga0183099, IMG submission 127788) | Microbial communities from bioreactor (seeded with anoxic lake sediment) at LBNL, California, USA - Biofuel metagenome 1 | ecosystem: Engineered > Bioreactor > Anaerobic > Unclassified ... | reverse complement strand
CGTTTACGGCTGCTAAGAAACAGCGCTTGCTCACCATCAACGGCAAAGGTGGGTCGAATGTGCAGCCATTTTTCCAGCCACTCCAGCGCCAAGCGGCCTATCGGCAGAATACGCTCTTTATTTCCCTTCCCGATCACCCGAACTTGCCGCGAGTCGAGCTGGATATCCTGCAGGTCGAGGCCGACTAATTCCGACAAACGCATACCGCAGGTGTAAAACAGCTCCATGATCGCCCGATCACGTATCGCCAGCGGATCTTGCTCATCGGTGATATTGAGCAGTTGATGCATCTGATCAACATCGAGATTTTTTGGCAACGGACGGCCGAGTTTCGGTAACGCCACACCGCGTGCAGGGTTGGCCGCCAGAAAACCACGGATCACCAGCCAATCAGCAAAACTGCGCAAGGCTGACATTTTGGTACTGATGGTGCGCGGTGAGGTCTCTTTGTGTTTGCGCAGCGTGTGCGCCCATTGTCGCACCAGCGAGTTATTCAACTCACGCCAGTCACGGACCTGCTTTTCCTGCAGCCATTCCATCATGGCTTGCAGATGACGTTGATAATTACTGAGGGTATGCGCGCTGAGCTGGCGTTCAACACGCAGGTATTCCAGATAGGTGTGCACGACCGCCGCGAGGGGTTCACTCACAAGAGCGCGCCAAGGTTGGTAATAACAGGGTGACAAAGCGGCCTAACTGCTCAAGCAGCAAGCTGTCCATGCCCGGTTGATAATGTTGCGGATTCGCGTGGCCAAAGGCCAAAAAACCCCATTCGCCATATTCGCCCAGCCGTAACAGCGCCATTGAGTGCACCAGTGAGCCCTGCCCGAAAATTAACTCACGATCGCAATCATTCACACGGCCAAAATAGACCAGCTGATCGGCCATCGGATACAGACATAAGCGCTGGAACAGTGGATATTCCATCTCATAGGGCTTATCAAAGCGTTTGGCTTTCACCCGTGCCTGATTGACCCACAAGGCACAAGCCGGGATCCGCAACCGTTCGCGGAAGGTGCTGTGCATACACTTCCACAGTTGGCGCAATGAAGTGCAGGCAAATAACGCCGGATAAATATCGGTATAGACGCGGAAAATGAACTCGTTGCGACTGGCATTGGTCAGCAGCTCTTGGCGTTCCTGTTCCAGTTGCTGTAAGCGTTCGCGCTGCCGCTCCAGTTTTAAATCGAACAACGACACCGCGCCGCGTTGTTCATGGGGCACCGTCAATTCTTCCAGCAGCGCTTTATGCCGCAGGAAAAAATCCGGATGCTGCTTGAGGAAATCGACGACCTGATTTTCCTGCAGCATCGCTTCCAGTGCACCCATGTCGATACTCATAACTCGATTTGTCCGTCAAATACATGCTCGGCCGGGCCGGTCATATATACCGGTGTGCCGGGGCCATTCCAGGAAATGCTCAGCGAACCGCCGGGCAAATTCACTTTGACCCGACCTTTGAGTTTTTCCTGCTGGATACCCACCACCACTGCGGCACAGGCGCCAGTACCACAGGCCAATGTTTCACCAGCACCACGCTCATACACGCGCAGATTAATTTCATTGGCCGAAACCACTTCCATAAAGCCAACATTGACTCGTTCCGGGAAGCGATCGAACGATTCAAGTTTTGGCCCCAGCGTTTCAACTGGCGCGGTTTTCACGCTCGGCACTTCCAGCACACAGTGCGGGTTGCCCATCGACACCACACCACACATCACGGTTTGTTCTGCGACACGCAGCAGATAGAGTTTTTCGGCTTTCAGCGCCCGGAAAGGCACCTTCGCCGGTTCAAACTCCGGTACACCCATGTTGACCGTCACCTGATCATTATCTTCCAGCTGCAGCACGATGCGACCACTGACAGTGCTAACCGCAATGCGATCTTTATTGGTCAGCCCTTTCAGACTGACGAAGCGGGCAAAACAGCGTGCGCCGTTGCCACACTGCTGCACTTCTGAACCATCGGCATTAAAAATGCGATAGTGGAAGTCGAGATCAGGATCATACGGTGGTTCGACCAGCAACAACTGGTCAAAACCGATACCAAAATGGCGATCACCGAGGCGTTTCAGCGTTTCCGCATTAAAAAATACCTTCTGCGTTACGCCATCTACTACCACGAAGTCATTTCCCAGACCGTGCATTTTGGAAAACTGGATCAACATGCAGCCAAGCTCCTGTTACGGCAACAGATGTTCAAATTGCCACTGTGATGCCAGCGGTTCACGCTCACGCACCAAATGTGGCTGCTCACCATCCACCAGCACTTCAGCAGCACGGGAACGGGCGTTGTAGTTAGACGCCATAGAGAAACCATACGCGCCGGCAGAGCGGACTACCAGATAATCACCCGGCTCAATGGCTAATTCACGATCTTTACCCAGGAAATCACCGGTTTCGCAGATAGGGCCAACAACATCGTAGCGTTGCGCAGTACGTGGCAGTGCACGATTAACCGGCACAATGTTCATCCAGGCACTGTACAGCGATGGGCGGATCAGGTCGTTCATCGCTGCATCAACGATGGCAAAATGACGATCTTCACCCGCTTTCAGATATTCGACTTTGGTCGCCAGAATCCCGGCATTCGCCATGATGGCACGGCCCGGTTCAAACATCAGGGTCAGATCACGATCTTGCAGTTTCTGTTTCAGTGCGGTGGCATATTCGCTTGGGTGCGGAGGGGTTTCGTCGTTGTAATTGACGCCCAGACCACCACCAACGTCCAGATGCTGGATCTTAATGCCGGCTGACGCCAGCTCATCAATCAGCGCCAGCAGCTTGTCTGCCGCTTCAAGGAACGGCGCAATTTCGGTCAGCTGCGAGCCGATATGACAATCAACACCATGAATGGCCAAATTTGGCAGGCTGGCCGCGTATTTATACACCTCTGGCGCACGCTCAATCGGAATACCGAATTTATTCTGTTTCAAACCAGTCGAGATATACGGATGCGTACCGGCATCGATATCCGGATTAATACGGATCGAAATCCGCGCCACTTTACCCATGCTGCCTGCCACCTGATTCAGGCGCTCCAGCTCCGGCTCTGATTCCACGTTGAAACAGAGAATGTCTTGTTCCAGCGCATAACGCATCTCAGCTTCGGTTTTGCCGACACCCGAGAACACCACTTTTTTCGCATCACCACCGGCGGCGATCACGCGCGCCAGTTCACCACCAGAAACGATGTCAAAGCCAGAGCCCAGACGCGCCAGTACATTCAGGATCGCGAGGTTGCCATTGGCCTTGACCGCGTAGCAAATCAGATGCGGCACATCGCCGGCAGCGGCATCAAACGCCTTCCAGTGACGTTCAATGGTGGCACGGGAGTAGATATATAAAGGGGTGCCGTATTGGGCAACTAACTCGCTGACAGTACATTGTTCCGCCAGCAGCTCGCCGTCTTCGCGATAATTGAAATAATCCATGGCGCCATCGTTTCCTTATGATTGGGTCTGGTGGTTGTCGTTCTGATTTTGCGGCTGGGCAGTCTGCTGTTGCGCCGGTTTTTGCTGTGGCATGTATAACGGCCCTTTCAAGCCGCAACCACTGAGTAAACCAGCTACTAACAACGCTAAACCCACACTGTATGTGCGCATTTTCATGATCTTGTGCGATTCGGTAATTTGGCCCACTATAATCTCACTCATCGCAGTAAATGCAAATAGGACAAGCCGTAATGAAAGACAGTGAATTTCACGCGCTGGTAGAAGAGCGCTATCAGGTTATTGAAGAAGCTATGGATAATTGCGATGCCGACATCGATTGTGAACTCAATAGTGGCGTGGTCACACTGAGCTTTGTCAACGGCAGCAAAATCATCATCAACAAACAAGAACCCCTGCATCAGATCTGGGTCGCCACCCGTGAAAACGGCTATCACTTTGACTGGAAAGATGGGCAATGGATCGAGAATCGCGGTGGTCGTGAGCTGATGGCACTGCTGAGCGATGCCTGCAGTAAACAATCCGGCGAAACAGTCACCTTAGGTTGATCATCATGGATAAACCGATCATCGATATCTATTACTGCCGCCAGTGTAACTGGATGCTGCGCGCCAGTTGGATGGCACAAGAGCTGTTGCATACCTTTAGCGAAGAGCTGGGTAGCGTGAATCTGCACCCGGATACCGGTGGCCATTTTGAAATTCTGGTCAATGGCGTCACGATTTGGGAACGTAAAACCGACGGTGGTTTCCCCGATGTCAAAGCGCTGAAACAGCGCGTGCGCGATCAGATCGCCCCGGACCGCGATCTCGGCCACACCGATAGAAAAGTAGACGAGTGAACCAACAAAAACGGCGCCAATCTGGGCGCCGTTTTCCGTTAAACCAATTACTCTGCTGCATCTTCCGGTGGTTTGCCACCCTTGGGCGGATGCCCCATGCCGCCTTTCGGGCCACACACTAAAGTGCTGTCACCCGGCATTGCGGAGCAAGTGCCACTGAATGATTTGCCATCTGGCGCACTGAAGCTGCAACTGTCGTTAGCCGCTTTACTGGCACAGGCATTCACCGCTTCTTGCGGTGGTGCTGGTGGCTGACCACCTTGTGGTGGTTGATTGCTGTCAGTCGCCCAGCTGGCACCGGCAAACAGCACCAACGAAACTAATGCGCTTAATTTAAATGACGTTGCCATGGTTATTGATCCTGATCTTCGTCGTCAGCGGGCTTTGGTGGTTTTTTCTTGGCATCTTTCGGCGGCTTTTGCTCATCACGCGCCGCATCACGGTCGTCGTTCTCAGCACGCGCTTTCATCGCTTTGGGTGGCGCTTTGCCATCGCCTTCTGGTGCAGCGCGATCATCGTCACCTTTCGCTTTCCGCGGTGCTTTGCCTTCTGGCGCGGCTTCTTCACGACGTTCTTCGCCTTTTTTCAGTTTTTTCTGATCCGGCGCCGGACGATCACATTTTTCGCCTTCCGGGCATTCCTGTTGTGCTCGATCATCATTTTCCGGTGCCGCTTTCGCGTTAGCCATTGCCATACCGCTGACGGATACAAACGTACACAGACCTAAACTCAACAGAACTTTTTTGATACCCATACTATCTACAACCTCATATGTCATTTGACGAAATGCGAGGGCGATAATAGTCCTTCAGAATTTGTTCTCATCCTGATTTGCGATTCTTTACACAGCTAAATAAGACAAAGGAAGGGCGGAGTTTTAACCCGAAGCTTGCTGCGGCATTTCCCGCATGATGGAGCGATATGGCATCACCTGCAGTGTGTCTGCCTCGGCCACCAGCTCATAAAATTGCGGTAAATTGAAATTGATCACCTGCTCGGTGAAATCAAACCGTTGATGCGTCATGGTGTAGTAACGATTGACGTTTTGCACCAGATCTTCTTTGCTGCCGGCGTATTCGTGGTAGATCTCCACCTTGTTATTTTCATCCAGAATATAGACGTTAAAACCGTTGTCATTGTCCTCAAAGAAATACTGGATCAAACCTTCACTGGCATACGCATCGACAATCGGCGGCACATGCAGGCCATTATCTGGCTCAGCGGTTTGACGCTCTAGTTTGTTATCCGACACCTGACGGTAGAAATCGATCGCACTGCTCAGTTCACGCACGGAAACACCGCGGCGCTCCAGGAACAAGGCATAACGATGTTCACCCACCGACAGTAATTTCACCATACGCTGTTTATCCAGCGCCAGACGCAGTGAAATACAGGCGTTCACCAATTCAGTAAATTGCTGACGGATATCATCACGGTAATACTGGCTGTAACAGAATACGTCGATGGCATCCGGTGCCGCGGCATCCTGATGCATCTTACTTAAAATCGTACTCAGCGCTTCAACCACCGCATCTAAGCCATTGAAATGCAGGGTTCGAACTTCATTCCACGAGTTACGATACACCAGATCAATGGTGCCAATCAGACACTCTTGGCGCAAACCAAAGCAGAGCATATCTTCGCCATGCGCCAGCACCGGCGGCATGTCTTCCGGCCAATCGGAGGTTGGATCGCGCTCCAGATTGATGAAAATGCCCAGATGCCGGATCTCACACGGACGGCTCAGCGCCAGATTCCCCGCTGGCGGTAATTCCACCGGGAAAGTATCCGCCAGATCCTGACAGAACTGCTGCAATGATGAATGGGTAATATCGGAACCCATCTGGCGCAATGCTACCTGGGTGTCAGCCACCAGCAGACCATTAAAATAGGCCCACGCCACCAGTTTGGAGAGATAACCGTTATATTCCAGTGGTGCACGACCAATGATGTCATGCGGATCCAGCGAGTGTTTATACAGATACCAGCCCTGACGATTCAAATGTCCCGGCGGCACTTGGATCAGGCTTAAATTTGCTTCGCGCAGATCGGGCGCAATTTTCAGGTTTATACGCTGCACTTTGCCCGGTAACGCTTCAAACGCGGTGTAAAGTTTGCGTGACAGAATACCGATGTCTTCCGGGTTAATAGATTCACTGATGTTATTGCGCCGCGCAAACTGGATCAGCTTGCTGTAGCTTTGCATCAGCGCGCTTAACAGCTCTTCGTAAGCGACTTTAACCTGCTCAACCTTCCACTGCGCATGGCTGTCGAGCTGCTGCAGAATGGTCTGATTCCAACCCCACTGCCGCACCAGTTTCACTAACAATTCCCGCCGCCAGCGACCGTGTTGTGGCGGTTCATTGCGACTCAGCGCATCGCAGATCTTCAGATAAAAACAGCGCCGTGCCAGATCAAGCCGCTTGGTGTCACCCAATTTGGTCAGATAGTCGGTGACCTTGTCCAACATCAGGAAATAGGCGTCGAGCGATAAACCAAAATCATCATTTTGCTGGAACCAGCGTTTGGCCTGTACGGCCAACAGTTCGGTGTGCGGAAACTCGGAAGAATAGGCTTCCATTACCAGAATTTTTAATACCGCTTTGTACGGCGAATCCAGCCCTTTATAGAGCAACCACAAGGCAGAGCCGAAATACTCTTCCGCCGGAATATGGCTAACGCCACCCAGATCCAGCCAGTCGTCTTCGGAAATCATGCCGGTGCTAAACAAAGCCGATGCCAGAGCATCGTATTCATCTTCCCGTTCCGCCGGGATCAGCGGCCATAACAGACGTTTACCGGCCACGCGGGTGGCACTGCGGTAAAACTCTTCCAGCAACAGCAAATGTTGGGCACTGCCGCAATTATCCAAGCCCACTTGCGCGCGATTACCGACCCGAAATTTATTTTCCGGGATCAGGAAAAAATTCATCTCCACGCCGTGCTGTTCCGCCAGACAGGAGATCAGCTGACATTTTTGCTCTAACAGCGCCAATCGTTCCAGCGACAGCTCAGGGTTATGACACACCCAGATATCGAGATCGGAGCTGATGCTTTGACCAATCGAAGAGGTGCTGCCCATGGTATACACAGCAGATAAACAAGATCCGGTAACTTCAGGCTCGGCGGTGTGGCCGCATTGGGTAAACAGGAATTTGCGTTGCGCCGCGTCGGGCTGAAAATTGGCAATACCACAAGGCACCTCACCCGAGATATAACCCGGAAGGTGTGGATGATGATAATGCAGCAAAACCGGCAGCATGGAGAGCATGCGTCGGCCTGCTTCGTTCATTGCCTCCTGCGCCCGTTCCATCTTGATTTGATTGATGGCATCCGCGCGGGCAATCAGCAACTCAAACTGTTTAAACAACCGTTTGGCCTTAGTTGATCAATATTGGACACTTCGCCGGCAAGGCGAGCGTAATCTCCCCATGTTAGCACAGCTGACAGCGCGGTAAACCTCCCCGCAATGGTGCGATGTGATGCTCACGGTTCAACCAGCGTTATCAGCCATGCTACTATCAATGAAAACCCATTGGCACAAACTGTTATGACCGAATTGCGTATCGCCACCCGAAAAAGTCCGCTGGCCTTGTGGCAGGCCAACTTCGTTAAACAACAGCTGGAATTACATCACCCCGGCTTACAAGTCACGCTGGTGCCGATGAGTACACAAGGTGACAAAATTCTCGATACGCCACTGGCGAAAATTGGTGGTAAGGGTTTATTTGTCAAAGAATTAGAACAAGCCATGCTGGAAAATCGCGCCGACATCGCCGTGCATTCGATGAAAGATGTGCCGGTCGATTTTCCGGCGGGATTGGGTCTGGCGGTGATCTGTGAACGCGATGATCCGCACGATGCCTTTGTCAGCACCCGCTATGCCAATCTCTATGAATTACCGCAAGGTGCCATCGTCGGCACATCCAGCCTGCGCCGGCAGTGTCAGTTACGCGCCCTGCGCCCGGATCTGAAAATTCACGATCTGCGTGGTAATGTAAATTCTCGTTTAGCCAAACTCGACGCCGGTGACTACGATGCCATCATTCTGGCTGCTGCCGGTTTACGCCGTTTGGAAAAAGCCGATCGTATTCGTTCGCTATTGCCACCAGAACTCAGCCTGCCTGCCAATGGGCAAGGGGCGGTCGGCATTGAATGTCGCCTCGACGATGCACAAACGCAAGCGTTGTTAGCCCCGCTGGAACATGCCATGACGCGTTATTGCGTGATGGCGGAACGGGCCATGAATCGTAAACTACAGGGCGGTTGTCAGGTGCCTATCGGGGCATATGCGGTGATGGAAGATGATCATATCTGGTTACGCGGTTTGGTCGGTGCGCTGGATGGTCAGCAAATTATTCGCGGCGATGTCTCCGGCCCGAAAGCGCAGGCCGAAGCATTAGGCGAGCTGCTGGCGGAACAGCTGTTAGCGCAAGGTGCGGATGCCATTTTGCATGCGGTGTATAACGCATGACACCGCTGATCCTGCGCCCGCAACCGGCTGCCGATGAATTGGCGGCGTTGTTGCGCCGGCAGGGTCACACCCCCGTCGTCTGCCCTCTGCTGAGTTATCTACCCGGTAGCGAACTCGGCGCCCTGATTGATCGCTTGTCGCAAGCCGATATTGTCATCTCGATCAGTGTGGCAGCGGTGCACTATGCCAGCGAGCAACTGGCGACACAGCAGGTCAGCTGGCCGCAACACTGTATTTATCTCGCGGTCGGTGCTACCACCGCAGCGCAATGGCAGCAGCAGGGAGTTGAGATCATCAGCCCGACCGACGCCCGCAGTGAAGGGCTTTTAGCCTTACCTGAATTGCAATCTGCTACCGGAAAAAATGTCTTGATCTTGCGTGGTAACGGCGGTCGTGAATTACTAGCCGATGTTTTAAGTGAACTAGGCGCGCAAGTTTCTTATGTTGAATGTTATCGTCGTCACTATCTGCATACAGATGGCACCCCTTTATTACAGGAATGGCAGGCAGCCGGTGTCGACAGTGTTATTATCAGCAGTAGCAAATTGTTCCGGCAATTAATACGACTGTTACCTGAAACGGCAAATGACTGGTTATCCTCACAACACTGGTTTGTACCAAGCCAGCGCACAGCGGATGAAATTTACCAAGCCGGTTTCAACAGCGTGACGATTATGTCGGGCGTACAGCATGATGCTGTGGTGGCTGCATTACAGAATAATCCAGAGGATATAACGCATGAGTGAAGCGCAGGAATCATCACTGCCACCAACCGGGCAGGAGCCAAAACATCACACCGTGAGACGCCGTAGTTCATCAAAAACAGCCATCGGCCTGTTGCTGGTGCTGATAGCCGGCATCGGCGGTTTCAGTTTCTATGTTTATCAGCAACAACAGCAATCAGTGCAGGAATTAGCCGCATTACGTAGCGAATTACAGCAATTTCGCAGCGAACAAGCCCCCATTCTGGCCGGGCAACAAACAGTCAACGACGCACTGGCCAACTTCGGCGAACAACAGTTAAAACTGGATGGTCGCCAGCGTGAATTAGAACAAAAATGGCTGGAAAAAGAGCATCAGCGCCCGAACGATTGGATGCTGGCCGAAGCCAGTTATCTGGTGCGCATGGCCGGCCGTAAATTATGGCTGGAACAAGATCTCACTACCGCCAGCGCCTTATTGATCGATGCTGATAGCCGTATTCAGGCGATGTCAGACCCGTCGTTGATCCCATTACGGAAAGCACTGGCTGACGATATTGCGGCTGTAAAATCCGCCCCTGAAGTCGATCGGGAAGGCTTATCGCTGCGGGTAGGCACACTGCTGGATAATATCGATCAGTTAAAAATCAAAGGGCTGGCACCGAAGCTGGAAAATGATCCGGTCAATGCCGAAGTCAGTGACCAACTGAGTGACTGGCAAAGCAATCTGGAAAAAAGTGCCAAACAGTTTGCTGAACACTTTGTCACTATTCGCCGCCGCAGTAGTGATGTAGAAGCACTGTTATCACCAGAACAATCCGCCTATCTGCAGGAAAATCTGCGCCTGCAACTGCAACTGGCACAACTGAGTTTATTGCGTCAGGAACAGGCCAATTTCCGTAATCATCTGCAAAAAGCGCAAAGCTGGCTGAATGATTATTACGAGCCAAATGACAGTGCCACCCAGTTCATGCAAAAAGAGCTGGCCGTGCTGCAGGAAGCCGATATTACCGCGCACTATCCGCAGACGTTTGCGGTACAGCCGCTGCTGGAAAAAACGCTCAGTGAACGCTGGCAAACCGTTCCGGCTGCACGCTAAGGAGAGATAGGATGATCCGTCTGATAGTCTTACTGGTGATTCTGGCTGCGGCGCTGTTATTTGGCCCACAGCTGGCCGATCATCAGGGATATGTACTGATTTCCGTCGCCGATTACACGATTGAAATGAGTGTGGTTACCGCGGCAGTGATCGCGGTGGTGTTCTACTTCTTACTGCTGCTGACTGAAAATATCTTAAGCCGCTTGTTTAGCGTGCGTCGTGGTGTGCGTGGCTGGTGGAGCCATCGCCGTTATGCCAAAGCGCAACGTCAGACCCATAAAGGCATGGCCGCGTTGGTGGAAGGTGAATATCAGCGTGCCGAACATCTGATGCTGCG
>Ga0183099_1002004_pt1 | contig 10910 bp, 11 predicted proteins | sample Biomet1_FD_127788 | JGI IMG/M metagenome (GOLD analysis project Ga0183099, IMG submission 127788) | Microbial communities from bioreactor (seeded with anoxic lake sediment) at LBNL, California, USA - Biofuel metagenome 1 | ecosystem: Engineered > Bioreactor > Anaerobic > Unclassified ... | reverse complement strand
GAATTCTATTCGCGGCAATCTCTGGGCAGCTTGTCAGTACGAAGCCCTTTAAAAACAGGCTGCCTCAGGGATACGCTGATGTTCCTTACGTGATCTTCCAATCGGATTTCCGATAATTCGACGATTGCCTAATTGACCCTTATATTTCGTCTATTCTGAAAAATATCCATGATTATGCACCAGTCTGTGATTTTTTAGCAGAAGTTCTTTTTTTCTTCTCCGGAGCAGCTCCCTGGTTTTGCTCGATACTCTTTTTCAGTGCATCCATCAGATCGATCACATTGTTTGTCTCTTCTTTCTTTGCTGCAACAATTTCCTTGCCTGCAATCTTTTGCTCGATTAGCTCCCGTAGACGTTCCTGATATTCGTCCTTATAAAAGGATGGTTCAAAAGGCCGAACCATTGACTGAATCAGCGTTTTGGCCATTGAAAGTTCGCCTTCATTCAATTCGGGTTTTGCATAGGATTTTGGAATCTCTTTGATCTCGTCTTCAAAAAACATGGTATCGATCAGAATATTATCATCTGTCGGTATGATAGCCAACAGTGCCTCCTTATTTCCCATGACTGTTTTTCCGATTGCGACCTTGTTTTCCTCCTTCATTGCAGTTCGCAGTAATTCAAATGCTTTTTCCCCTCCGGTTTCCGGAACGGTATGATAAGTTTTTTCATAATAAATCGGACTGATCGTATCGAGATCTGCAAAATGGAGAATTTGTATTGTTTTGTCTTTTTCTGTTTTTATTTTTTCGAAATCATCATCCGTAACAATGACATATTTATCCTTGTCATACTCAAAGCCCTTGATGATATCATCGCTTAAGATTTCCTTGCCGCAATGGGCGCAAGTCTTTTTGTATCGGATCCTTGAATGATCTTCCTTATGAAGCTGGTTAAAATGGATATCATTATCCTGTGTCGCCGTATATAAAGCGACAGGAATATAAACTAAACCGAAGGAAATTGCTCCTTTATGAGATACAGCCATTCTTTCATCTCCTTTTTATTTTTTAGTATTTGTTATAAAAGAAGAAATATCCTGTTTTAAAGTTTTAAGCATGTTTTACAGAACGTTACCATGATTTTATTAATTGAAAAATGAAATAATATTAAAAGGAGGTGAAAATATGTATCAATGGACAGAGCAAAATGCATTAAGAGCATTAAACGGAAATGTAAGCATCTATAATAAAGAAATTTCATGTTATGGCGGATTTGACGGATTACGAGCATGTTCAGCTTATGACTATCTTTGTGATCATTGCGGTTATCAAGTGGATGAAATGGTAGCAAAAACAAGCAGATAATTTTTATGAAATCTAAACCAAACAATGAAATATTTACTTGTAATATTAAACCTTCCATCGGTTAAATTAATACCACAAAGGAGGTGAGAAACAATGGCTAACAATAATAACCCAGTAAAACCAAATGCAAAGAATGGACTAAACAACATGAAAACTGAAGTTGCGAATGAACTTGGAATTTCAGGTTATGACACAATGGACAAAGGAAATCTTACAGCTAGACAGAACGGTTATGTAGGTGGTTACATGACAAGAAGATTAGTTGAAATGGCAGAACAGCAGTTATCAGGAAAGTAAAGTCGTATTAATTTAATATAAGAAATCAGCTTATAGCCAAACTATAAGCTGATTTTATTTTATAAATATGACGTAAGGAGAGAGACACTATGAAAATAAATATGGAGCTTGTAAATGAAATCAAAGACAAAGAAGCAGAAATGGCCCACCTTTACGATGTAGAAAAATTCCCGGATATCGACAGGGGAAAGGTGACATCAAGGGCGAACGGAGATATTATAAAAACGTTGGAAGAATTGGACCGTTCCGGTCATTAAATGTATTGTGAGAAAAGCGCGGGATTAGCGCTTTTTCTCTGCTTGATTAGGAAGTGATTTCCACAGTTGAAACTGGTATCAAATATCCATTATTTTTTTGTTTTTTTATTGAAAATAAATGTTCATAGTGCGATAATATGGATATGCTAATATTCTGAAAAATTATAGCCTGAATGCCGGGAATGCTGGTTCCTGAGATTTAAACATGAAATTGGAGTATTGTTGAAAATGAATATAAAAGAAATCGCAAAGATAGCCGGTGTTTCGGTTGCTACGGTGTCAAGGGTATTGAATCATCCTGACAGTGTTGCACCTGAAACAAAAGAGCGGATATTGAATGTAATTAAAGAATCAGATTACACTCCAAATTGGTTTGCCAGGGGATTGAATTTTAACAGAACAAATACAATCGGCTTGCTGATTCCTAACATACTGAACCCGAGTTATATGGAAATCGCTAAGGGTGTAGAGGATGTTGCCCACCAAAAGGATTACACAACGTTTTTGTGCAATGCGGAGAATGCGGTGGAAAAGGAAAGAAGATATGTTGAATCACTGATGCGAAGAAAAGTTGACGGTATTGTTCTGGTATCATCGCTTTTGGAAAGCGAAGATGTGGACGCTGTTATGAAACAGGGAGTACCGGTTGTACTGATCGGAGAAAATCGGAACATTTCAGGCATTCCGATCGTAAGAATCGATTGCCATGGAGCGGCGGCGAAAGCAGTAAGACATCTTATTGATATCGGATATCGGGATATTGCAATCATTTATGGAACCACTCCCGAAAGAGAAAACATGAGAAAAATCGAAGGCTATAAACAGGTTTTGACGGAAGAAGGAATACCTCTCAGGAACGATTACGTAATGGAAGTCGCAAACACTGTGGAAGGAGGCTATATTGCAGCCAGAAGGCTCATCGGTATGGTGAAGAGGCCTCGAGCAATTTTTACTTCCTCGGATCTGCTGGCTTTCGGTGTGATCGATGCAATGAGAGACTATAGCATCCGTGTTCCTGAGGAAGTTGCTATCGTTGGATTCGATAATATCAGGATGTCCAATTTGATTGAACCGAAGCTGACAACGATTGAGAAGCCAATGCACAAAATGGGCCTGGTTGGCGCGAGACTGTTATTTGATATCATGGATAGTAAAGAAGAAGAGGACACTTCCAGCAGGGAAATACTGCTGCAGTCCAAGCTGAAAATTAGAAAATCCTGTGGACACAGGGATAGAATCGGGGAGATATTCTAATGAAAACAGATTTTATGGGATTAAAATTGAAAAACCCAATTATCGTTGCCGCGGGACCTTGGAACAGGGATGGTAGAAGCATCCGAAAAGGAATCACGGCCGGAGCCGGCGCAGTTATTACAGAGTCTATCGTCAGTGATGCGCTGTTCGATGTGAGACCAAGGGTCGCATATAACGGATCTGGAGTGCAAAACATCAGACTTTACAGTGACATTCAGGTAGAAGGCTGGCAGAGAGAAATGGATATTGCGAAAAGCAAGGAAGGTGTGGTCATTGCGAGCGTATCTGCCCATACTCCTTCAGAGTTGGCTTACCTTGCAATGAAAATGGAAAAGTTTGGAGCAGATGCGATAGAGCTCTGCATCTCATCTCCTATGGGTGAATCTCTAGAAGTCGTTGCGTCTGATGCTGACAGAGTGTATGCGATGACAAAAGAGGTTGTCGAGAATATTAAAATTCCTGTGATGGTCAAGCTTTCACAAAATGCCACAAACATTTCAAGAGTTGCCAAGGCGGTAAAAAATGCCGGTGGTGCAGGAGTCAGTGCGATCAATACCGTCAGATGTATTCTAGGTGTCGATATCGAAACGGCGGAACCGAGTCTGCCTACCTATGGCGGGTATTCCGGGCTACCGATCAAGCCGCTTGGATTGGCATCAGTCGCTTCAATAGCGCAGGCTGTGGACATTCCGATTTGCGGGATCGGCGGAATCAGCAATTATAAAAATGCGTTGGAATATATCATGCTGGGAGCTTCTGCAGTGCAGATGGGGACAGCAGTTATGATCAATGGATTTGATAAAATCACCGAAGTTGTTGAGGATCTGGAAGAATGGGCTCAGAGAAAGGGTATCAAAGAGGTTAAGGCGATTCGGGGTAAAGCTTTGGAGCATCTGAAATCTTTTGAGGAAATTAAGATTGAACCGATCGTCAGTAGAATCTCAAGTGATATTTGCACCTTGAATTGCGATGCATGTGTGAAGGGCTGTATCTACGAAGTAATTAAAAAAGAAGGAACCAAATTGATTATGGATGTCGATAAATGTACAGGCTGCGGACTTTGCACCTTTTCTTGCCCTGACAAGAAGTTCCATTTGGACTGGTAACAAAAAAGTTAATATGATATAAATTTGCTAAATGCTGCTTTCTATGAAAGCAGCATTTTAATTTTCTCAAAATTTAGAAGATTTAATTTTGAAAAACTATTGCAATATTCATAAAAGATGTTAAAATGAAAATGTACTGTAACTGGTTTCAACGGTTCTGTGCGAAAGTAAAAAATGAATGCGTCGTTGCATTTAAAAAAACGAATTTAAGAATTAAAAAAGAAGGAGTTGAAGAATTTGAGTAAAGTAGTAAAAGCGAAGTATACTGCTGACGCTGTGGCTGGATTCACACCAAGAACAGCGATGGAAGAAGCAGCCAGATGCTTACTATGTGTTGATGCCCCATGCAGCAAAGGCTGTCCAGCAGGTACAGATCCTGGAAAGTTTATCAGATCAATCAGATTCAGAAATGTTAAGGGAGCAGCTGAGACAATCAGAGAGAACAACGTTCTCGGCGGATGCTGCGCTAGAGTATGCCCTTACGACAGATTATGTGAAGAAGCTTGCAGCAGATGTGGCATCGACAGACCAATTGAAATCGGAAAATTGCAGAGATTTGCAATTGAACAAGAAAAAGCTTTCAAGATGAAGACTCTGACAGCTCCTGCTAAGAAAAAGAGTGCTAAAGCGGCTTGTGTTGGCTCTGGCCCTGCATCACTTGCTTGTGCTGCTAAACTTGCTCAGGTTGGCTATCAGGTTACGATATTTGAAGCAGCTGAAAAAGCAGGCGGAGTTCTTACATACGGAATTACTCCGGCAAGATTGCCTCAGCACGTTGTAGATTTTGACATCAAAGCTGTAAAAGACCTGGGTGTTAAATTTGTATTCGATACAAAAGTTGGTGTAGATATTACGATTGACGAATTAAAGCAAGCCGGATTCAAGGCCATCTTTATCGGCGCAGGATTATGGAATGCAAAGATTCCTGAAATTCCAGGAAATGGTCTGAAAGGCGTTACAAATGCAATTGATTTTCTAAAGGCAGCTCGAGAATCCAAGGGTACTTTCGATCCTGGAAAGAAAGTTGTTGTAATCGGAGGCGGAGACGTTGCTATGGACTGTGCTACGACTGCTAAGCTGTTAGGCGCAGAAAACGTAATGATCTATTACAGAAGAACTCTGGAAGAAGCACCTGCTAACATGAATGAGATCCAGTATGCTACTTCATTAGGTGTTACTATTACTACAAACTTTGCACCAAAAGAAATGATCGGCAATAAGAAAGTTGAATTCGCTGTATTCAAAGGTAGAGACGGTGTTTCCGAAGCTAAGGTTGCTGCAGATACAGTAGTATTTGCAATTGGCCAGGCTCCTGAAGACCTGACAAAGATTGCTCCAGTTAAAGTAACAGAAAAAGGAACAATCTCTGCTAATGCAAGTGGTAAAACAAATGCTGCTGGAATCTATGCAGCTGGTGATGCAGTTAACGGCGGAAAGACCGTTGTTGAAGCAGTAGCAGCGGGAAAAGAAGCAGCAGCTGAAATCATTGTCTATCTCGAAAAGAAAGAAGGTGTAAAGTAAGATGGCTGTTAAGAAAGATTTATCAATAAACTATTTAGGAGTTAACTGTGAAAATCCGTTTTTCTTATCATCATCACCAGTTGGCGGATGCTACGACATGGTTAAAAAAGCATACGAAGCAGGATGGGGCGGAGTATTCTTCAAGACCGTCGGTATCTTCGTAGCTGACGAATGTTCGCCTAGATTTGATCAGACAAACAAAGAAGGCCTTCCTTGGCTTGGATTCAAAAACATGGAACAGATTTCCGACAAGCCAACAGAAAAGAATTTTGAATTCATGTATCGACTGAAGAGAGATTACCCTGATAAGGTTTTGGTTGCTACGATCATGGGAAGCTCAGATGATGAATGGAAACAGCTTGCTAAGATGTGTGACCAGGCTGGAGCCGATCTGATTGAAGGTAATTTCTCCTGTCCGCAGATGACAAGCCATGCAATGGGTTCCGACGTAGGTTCCACTCCTGAGCTGGTTAAACAGTATTGCAAAGCGGTTACTTCCGTTACCAAGACACCTTTTATCGCAAAAATGACTCCTAACGTAACAAATATGATACTTCCTGCACGTGCCGCTATCGAAGGCGGAGCTGCTGGTATCTCAGCAATCAACACGATTAAGTCTATCACAAATATCGACTTTGAAAACATGACAGCTATGCCTGTTGTTGACGGAAAGTCCTCCATTTCCGGTTATTCCGGAGCTGCTGTAAGACCAGTCGCTTTAAGATTCGCTGCTCAGATGCTGCAGGACGAAATATTAAAGAATGTACCAATCAGCGGTATCGGTGGAATTGAGACCTGGAAAGACGCACTTGAATTCTTGGTATTAGGATGCAGAAACGTCCAGGTTACGACAGCGATCATGCAGTACGGCTATAGAATCGTTGAAGATATGATCAGCGGAGTAAGCCACTTTATGGATGAAAGGGGATATGATAAGGTTGACGATTTCATCGGAAAAGCTTTAGGAAACATCATCCCTGCTGAAGAACTGAACAGAGATTACAAGGTCCTACCAAACTTTGATCACAAAAAGTGCATTGGATGCGGAAGATGCTACATCTCTTGCTATGATGCCGCGCACCAGGCTATTGACTGGGATGAAAAGAAGAGAAGACCAAACCTTAACGACGAGTGCGTTGGCTGTCACCTCTGCTTAAATGTATGTCCTGTTCAAGGCTGCATCACTTCAGGCGAAATCAAGTGGAAAGAAGGCAGAAAGCCTGCCGAAATCGCTTTAAAGCACAATTTCGAATAATAATGCATATCCCTAATTTTATAGAATAACCGCCTTAAAAAAACGAATAACCCTGACTGCCGGGGTTATTCGTTTTTTTGCTGTCAACATTACCTACGAAGGCAACATGGTTATAATTTTGATAGCATACTATAAGAAACAGCATGCTATCTTGTTTATTTAAGGGTGTTACGGTATAATACTGCTAAACGGGAGGGTGCTATGCAAAAGGTATTAATTATTGAAGATGAACCGAATATCAGGGAACTGGTGCTTTATAACCTGAGTCAGAACGGATATCAGGGCTTAGAGGCGGAGGACGGCCTACAGGGCTTGTCCATGGCCCGTAGTGAAAAGCCGGGTCTGATTCTGCTTGATATTATGCTGCCCGGGAAAAATGGTTATGATATCTGCAAAGAGCTGAGAGCGGAAGGAAACAAAATTCCTATCATTATGCTGACTGCCAAAAATGAAGAAATCGATAAGGTTTTGGGTCTTGAATTCGGGGCTGACGACTATATTTCCAAACCATTTGGAATCAGGGAGCTTATGGCTAGAATCAAGGCGGTGTTAAGAAGATATGAATCAAATCCGGAAGTTGCCGAGGGGACCGGTTCCGGAAATTGTATCACAGCAGGAGAACTGTTGATCGACATTAACCGTCATGAAGTCAGATTGTCAGGAAAGGACCTTGACCTGACCATGAAGGAATTTGATCTTCTAAGAACCCTTGCTGAAAACAGAGGAAGGGTTATGACGAGAGATCAGTTGCTGGATAAAGTCTGGGGATTTGAATATATCGGAGAGACGCGGACGGTAGACGTCCATGTAAGATATTTAAGAAAAAAACTGGGTGACGAGGACAATGACGGTAAATATATCCAGACCATCCGCGGAATGGGATATAAAATGCCGTAGGAAAGGTAAAATATGAAGAGAAAATTCCTGCTGTTTTCGATATGCCTGATCATGGTAAGTGTCGTAATCACTAGCGTGATCTCGATCAATGTCAATATCAATAATTTTATAAAAGAAAAGGACGAGGACCTGCTGACCTGCTGCAAACTGATTAACAAATCCATCGGAGAAGATTACAACCGTGGAACTAAGGTGGACTATGTTAAGCTTGCTGACGATTTTTCTAAAGAAATGGGTATTAGACTTACCTTTATCGATAAAAACGGTACAGTTCTCGGCGACTCCAGCGAAGGTGAAAATTATATTGAAATGGAAAATCACCTTGGGAGGGAAGAAGTAACGGAAGCGATATTGAATGGAGAAGGAATGAGCCGCAGAGTGAGCAGCACATTGGGAGGCGAGTTTCTTTATGTAGCCGATGGTCTGGAGTATCATGGTAAAATTACACTGATCACAAGGGTTGCAATCGAAATCGACAAGGTACGAATGATTCAGGATTATATCATAAAAACCTCGCTGCTATCCGCCGCTGTCGGGATTATAGTCGCAGCTGTCATTGCCATATTCTATACCAATAAACTGATGGAGCCTATAGGTAAAATGGAAAAGCGGCTGGCTGAAACGATGGAAGAAAATAAAAAAGCAGAAAACATCAGAAAGGACTTTGTGGCGAATGTCACACATGAACTGAAAACACCATTGACTTCGATTTCGGGATTTGTGGAAACACTGCAGGATGGCGCTGCAGAGGACCCCGAGGTACGGACGAAATTCCTTGATATTATTGCCATAGAAGCTGCAAGGTTAAAACGGCTGATCGAAGATATTCTGATCATATCCGATATCGAAAACAAGCGGGAAGTGAATACGGACAGTGATATTAATGTGAGGGCATCCATCGAGGAAATACTGGCATCTATGGAGCCGATCATTGAAGCAAAAAAGATCAAGGTAATCACTTTTTTTGCTTATGAGATCTATATTGGAGGAAACAACGACAGATTCAAACAAATGATGATGAACTTGATCGAGAACGCAGTCAAGTATTCCCATGATGGAGGAACAGTAACGATTACTGCGATAAAGACAGGGGGGAAAGTATCTATCAGCGTGAAGGATGAGGGTATTGGAATCTCTGAAGAACATCTGCCAAGACTGTTTGAACGGTTTTACAGGGTCGATAAATCACGTTCTCAAAAAGCAGGCGGAACAGGTCTTGGCCTGGCAATTGTAAAACATATCGCCGCATTGTTTGAAGCAGAAATAAAAGTTGAAAGTGAACTCGGGAAAGGTTCCACCTTCACCGTAATATTTAAATGAACAGCCAGCTCTAATGATTTAAAAATCGGGTAATGCTTCTATTTTGAGTATTACCCGATTTCATTTTTTGGTAGGCTTTTATTCTCTAAAATGATCCAATTTGAGATTGCGATAATCACTATAGCAGCACCGAACAGAGCCCAAATTCCAGGGGCTTCACCATAAAATAAGAATACCCATACCGGATTTAAAAGCGGTTCCAATGTCCCGATTAATGAGCAGGCCAGAGGCGGACAATATTTGGATGCCACTGAAAACAACACATATGGAATCCCGAGCTGAAAAACACCAAGAATAACGACATACAGCAGTTCTGTCGAGGTAGGCTGAAAGCTGACAAAGAATAAGGAGGAAGTACCGATAATTGAAGTAAACACATGAGCGAGAAGAATGCCGCTCATTCTCACTGAATCGTCATCTGATGCCTGCCCTACACTAACCAGCATGATTGCCAGAAACAAACCGGCAATGATACCAAGAATATTTCCGATAATACTTCCGGGCGATAATTGATCGAAAAAGAACAAAGCGATACCGATAACGGTTAGCAGAACGACTCCGATATCTCTGCCTCTCATCTTTTTCTTCAAAAAGAATGCAGATAAAATCAAAATAAATATAGGCGCTGTATATTGCAGTACGATTGCATTTGCTGCCGTTGTTAATTTGTTCGCTACAACAAAACAGATACACGAACCGGAGAGGCCGATCCCGGCAAGGATTGAGTATTTGCAGATTTTCAATTTCCTTCCGGTATACAGCATGAATATTCCTAAAATAAAAGCAGAAATAATACTTCTGAATCCTGCTATCAAGAGTGGATTCCAGGATATCCATTTAATGAATATTCCTGCTATGCTCCACATAACAGCACATAGTGCCACCATTGCCATTGCCTTACGTTGTTGCCTGATCGTCCCCATAATAATTTCCTTTATCGTCAGCATTAATAAGATGTAAATTAATTATAAACGATTTCTTCTACTATGTACATTGGATTAGCACAGAGACTTGATATATTATCAAGTCTCTTTTTAACATACTTTTAACATTCGCTTTATTGGTATTTAACACAGAGCCTGTATGATAAAACTGAAAAAAGAAAATATTATAAGAAAAGAATAATTGCCTGGGCAATGAAAGAAAGAAGGAGAAGAAGAAAATGAAAAAGATTTTATCGATTGTTTTAGTAATCATATTGGCTCTCGGAGCACTGGCGGGCTGCGGTGCCAAAAACAATGCAAAATCAGAAACAGATAAAGAGGGAGTAACGGGAACTGTAGTAACAGCGGGTTCAACCTCAGTACAGCCTTTATCAGAAGAGTTGGCAGCGGCATTTATGGATGCCAATTCCGGAATCACTGTAGAGGTACAAGGCGGCGGCTCCGGACAGGGAATCAAAGCCATTCAAGACAAAATTGCTGATTTAGGCGCATTATCAAGAGAAGTAAAGCCTGAAGAAAAATCAATCGCAGTTAAAGAATATGTAATAGCAAAAGACGGAGTTGCAGTTATCGTAAATCCAGCATCAAAGGTTGAAAATTTGACCCTTGAGCAGATCAAGAAGATATATACAGGCGAGATAAAAAACTGGAGTGAAGTAGGCGGAGAAAATGCCCCAATCGTAGTAGTCAGCAGAGAAGAAGGTTCGGGTACACGTGGTGCCTTTACTGAAATCACTGGAGTATCGACGAAA
>Ga0183099_1002003_pt1 | contig 10911 bp, 10 predicted proteins | sample Biomet1_FD_127788 | JGI IMG/M metagenome (GOLD analysis project Ga0183099, IMG submission 127788) | Microbial communities from bioreactor (seeded with anoxic lake sediment) at LBNL, California, USA - Biofuel metagenome 1 | ecosystem: Engineered > Bioreactor > Anaerobic > Unclassified ... | reverse complement strand
TCCATTTCACCCTGGAGTTTTTTCTGATAATCCCGTATTTCCTGAAAAATTATATCTGCAAGGCTTAGAGAAGCGTTCATTGACGCGGCTTGTGAATGACTGAAAGTACAACTTTGTCAGGTTCCGGTTTTGACTCTATGATAATAGTGTATATTTTCACTGCCTTTTCAAGGTCACCAGTATTGTGCGCGTGAATAGCGTCCAGTATCATGTCGTCGATCGTACCGGTAACATACGGAGAAACGCGTTCAATTTTTTCTGCTCCAGGAGGAATTTCAGGACTTTGCAGTGAATCTAGTTCGTCGGCCTTTTCATAGAACGATTTTCGCCGTTCCTCCATTTCACCCTGGAGTTTTTTCTGATAATCCCGTATTTCCTGAAAAATTATATCTGCAAGGCTTAGAGAAGCGTTCATTGACGCGAGCTTTCTCCGAAGCGGAAGGTCAAACGGTGAAAATTCGCTTTTGTAGATAAGCTCGTGCTCTACTTCCGCCCACGCGTCCTGGAGTATTGTTCGTATCTGTATTTCACAGACTGCTTCTGACGGCAGAGAAAGTCCTGCATATTCAGGATCCTTCGGAATACAGTCTTCCGGTATGGCGACAAGTACGTGAATTGATTCGTATCCGAATTCTTTAAAATTCTGCGTTGAACCTTTCCGCTCGATTTCTTTTATGGTGAACAGCGGAGGAAGTTCGTCCAGTACGACCGTAAGGTCTTCCAGAAAAGCGCATATGATCCGAATTCCCATCATATCGGTAAGGCAAACCAGTTCGTCCGACGCGGCTGCCTGGTCGGGCTTGATCCGCAGTACTTTTTTATAGTAACTTTCGAATGATTTTATACGCGCTTTGTACGTTGGCTGAGACGAGAGTTTTATACAATTCCTGAGTTTTTCTTCGACGTTCAGCATAATACTGTTCATAAACGGTATATATGTTTCGTAGGTTTGTTTTATGTCCCCTTTTGTCGGTAACTCATTCATGAAAGATGTATTCATACGATTTGCGTTCACTATTGACAGGTAAGCGGGAATAATAAAAAGCGTCCTTCATTGAATTATCAATTGGAAGGACGCTTTCTTTTTTAGTCAGAAAACTGCTTATTGTGCATTCGTTGTAGCAGCAGGCGTTGTTGCCGTTGTCGCACCGGCGGCTGATTTCGTCAGGCTTGATGTGAACTCAGACTCTGAAGCCTGTTTGGCTTTTTCGAGGTAGCGGTTCACCTGTTTCGTGCCGAAACGAGACATCTCGCCGTTCTGGCGGTCAGATTCTTTCTTGCCTACGATTCCCCACAGATCTTCATCAGCGATATCGCGGTCAGAAGTAAGGAGGGCTTTGTCGTAAATGATCTTTACGTCTTTGAAATATCCGATGTAATCACCGCCGACCTGGCTTGCGTCACGTGTGATCTGGAAACCGGTGAACTTTACAAACGGAAGTCCTCTCGGATAAATCGGGTAAATGCGGATTTCGCGTGTGCGGACTTCAGGAATGTAATCCGGGTTTGTCCACGTCAGCGTTTTCCATCCGTCGAATCCGAGGTAGCCCATGAAATAGCGGCGCTCGATTCCGTCAGTATCCTTAAGCATGATGTACAGGCCCTGCGGATAATTCATACCCATTGTCGTAACGGCGATGGATTTGATTGTTCCGACGTTCTTTACGACGCCGTATCCGTCTTCAAACTCTGTCTTTGTCTGTCCTGACGGCTTGTTGACCTTCCATTCTTTATCAGCATCGGTTATAACCGGTTTGCCTTTGTCATCAAGTTTTTTGGAACCGTTTTCGTCTACCGTTCTGAGTTTCTCATACGCGGGAATCTCGAAGGGCGGAACGATCTTCGCGTTTGCATTGGCGTTCCACTCCGGGAAAAGAACACGTACGCCCATGACATTTTTTCCGGCGAACGGAACATCGGCATCACTCTTTACCGGAGCTGCAACTACTGTTGAAAGTCCAACAGCCTGCGGATTTTTAGCAGAAGAGTTAAGTTCAATTTCCCATTCAGGCAGAGAAAGAGATGTTTTCATCAGCTTTTTCTGACTATCTGTAAATGTTGCTCCTGCAGCAGTGGAGTAATCCATCACAGTATGACCGTTTTCTGTTGCATTGCCGTTCGCATCGGAAACGGTGTCAGCATCAAGCAGCGTGAAATCGATGACAGTTGCCTCTTCAGCAAAGAGACTGGCACCGGTCAGCAGCATTGCCGCTGCCATTACTACATAAGTCCTCTTCATATTTGAAGCTCCTTTTAATACTATTCGATGTAGCCTTGTATATGCAAACATTATCTAATAAGACACCCTTTTTGTCAACGCTTTTTTGACCAAATCAGTTGTCCTCATAGGCTAGCCTGCCACCGACAAACACCTCTACAGTACGAATATTTTCAAAATTATGCAGGATATTTTTCCTGAATAATTTTATTCCCTTTTTTATTTCAGACGCCCCGCCCGATTCGGTGAGCAGAGTGTCCGAAAGATCAACGTACAGCGTGCCGCCGCGCCTGAAGCATGACAGTGCTTTCGTTCCCGGAGAAAAAAGCGGCCTGTACCTGGACGTCTCCGGTCCGAGCAGGAGTTCGTCTACGTACATGTTCACGCGGCCCTGCACCGGTCTGAGGGGCAAAAAACGCGATTCCATGCAGATTTTGCCGTTGTCGGACGATTCGAACATGTATACCCGGCGTATTCCGGGAAAATGCACCAGCCAGACGATGCATGATATGCAGAAAATAGCTGACACTATAATAATAAGACATTGCGCCGGTTTTTTCAGGCGGGCAGTAAAAAAATTCATTTTGTGGCCGTAAATCCTCTTGAGCGTTCAAAGTGGGTTATAAAATCCGTTATCCCATTATATATTCCCAAGGACGCCTTTTGCAAGTACAACGTGCTGTTTAAATTCTGCGCCTCGGCGTAGTTCGTCAGGAATCCCAGTTCAACGAGAACGCTGGGCATGTTCGCGTTGCGCACGACGAACCACTCCTCTGCCTTTATGCCCCGGGGTTTCGTTCTGTCGCCTATCTGCGCCTGCAGTCCGTCCATAATAAATTTTGCTATGAGGATACTCTCCTGTGTGTATTCTTCTTCCATCATACCATTAAGTATGGGAAAGAGCACGTTGTCGTTGTCTGCGTCCGATTTGTCTATGACGGTACGTCTGTAGCCGGGGGACAAATACCACACTTCGTATCCTGACGCCTTTTTGTCGAGAGACGCGTTCACGTGTATCGACACGTAGAGGATCGCCTCGTTGTCCTTGAGTTTTACGGAATTGGCGATATCGGTCCGTTCTCCGAGCGACAGGAATGTGTCGGTGCTGCGCGTAAGAATTATCTGCTTGTCGGGATAGGCTGTTTTGAGCCGCGCATAGAGCATTTTCCCAACGGTGAGCGTTATATCCTTTTCCCTGATGGTGAGCGTCTTTCCGTCCTCGTGAAACGTCTGCATTGCGCCGGGGTCTTTTCCTCCGTGGCCGGGATCCACAAGGATCGCGCCCACCCGGTACGAGCCGGTGCTTTCCTCTGTTTTAAAAAAGGACTCGGCATCGTCGATAAATTTCTGAGATACGAGCACTGTTCCGTCCTGCACGGCGGGTGCGTCCGTAACAGCCAGTTTTCTGCTGTCCTGCAGGACAATAGTGTCCCCGATGCGGAAACTTATCTGGTGTCCGTTCTTCTCCATCAGTCCGGTCTGGGACAGGCTGTCCCAGTACAGAAGCATTCCTGATTCCTGAGCCTTCGAAAGAAGCTGAACGGTTTCAGCACTGATCGCGGACATGCCTGATGTAATAATTAATAATGCAGCGGCCAGCAGGCAGCGTTTCCCTGCTCTCATCGGCGTTCTCCTGCAGCGCAGTCGGAAACGTACAGTGCCCCCTGTATACCGCCCCTGACGACGCTGCTCCAGAATTTTCCGGCGTCCAGAGCCGGATGGTCCGGACAGACGGCGTCGAACAACAGGCATGTGGCGCGAAGGGTGCGGTGATTCCAGTCCTCGTCATCCGATTCGGCCAGCGCGTACAGCTCCTGCGGTACGGCATCGCTCACGCGGGTGCCGGCCGGGATCGTGCCGCCGACGCTGCCGGTACCGGAAAGAACGATATATGCCGACGGCGGAAATCCGTTTTCATTTTTATCGTGCCCGCCGGAAAGAAAATCGTCGGTTTCGGCGCAGTCAGGTTCAAGTCTCACGATTATTCCGGCAACGGCTTTCTCTGCCGCTGCGACAGCGTCTTCTCTCGTTCCCGCAAGCGCAAGCACGTTTCCGCATTTCTGCACGTTGTTGCGCGGGAAGGTTACGTGAGAGCCAAGATGTGCGCGGGGGAAAACGTTCATCACACCGTTAATGGAAGCGGCGTGGTCTATTCCGATAACGTCCGAAACAACGCCGGGGATGGATATCCACGCGCGTTCGGCGCAGGTTTTTACACACGGCAGCTCGTACAGGGTAAACGGTGCCGCCTGTCCGCGGCACGAGGCGGGCGGTTGGTACGAAACAGGAACGCGGTGCCGTTCAAGATACGCCGGTTTCTGTCCGCACGCAACGAGAAGCGCCTGTTCGGTAAGATTGCACTCCGACGCATACGGATACGTCCAGCCGGACATATACCCGCCGGAAAGACGTGCGGCTATTTCGCCGATCATCGGACCTTTCTCCGTGTATTTTATATCTGCTTTTGCCGCTCCGCACGTAAGACCGAGCGCTTTTACACCGAGGGCGAAAACGGCGATAAGTTCGTTCCGTTTTGCAGCGCTGATTTCCGTCGGTATCGTGTGTCCTGTTTCGATAAAATACGGGGGATAATAAATATGGCGGTCGGCGAATCCGGTGATTGTCACCGTTCCGTCATATACGAGCGCATCTATTGAATACTCAGGACCGTCCATATATTGCTCAAGTACGGCCCTTCCCGTCCGCGAATTGGCGACCGCCGCAAACGCAGCTTCTTCCACTTCCTCGCCGCGGCGTATCATGCGGCAGCCCCTTGCTCCCATGTTGTCGGTCGGTTTTACGACGCACGGAAAGCCGAGCTTTGCAGCAAGTGCGTAAATCACTCCGTTTTCGATCTCTTTTTTCGTCACGCTGAAAAATGACGGCGACGGCACGCCCGCTTTTGTAAAACACGCGCGCATACGGGTTTTACTGCTTGCGTTGAGTGCGGCTTCCAAGCTGTGGCACGGCAGGCCGAGTTTCTCGCCGGTATACGAAACTGAAGCGGAAAAGTCTGTTCCCGCTGTAAACACGCACTCAAGACCGCCTTCCGCCTCAAGTTTCTGTGCAAGCGCGTAAATACCTTCGGTATCCTTTAAATCAACGGGGAAAAATTCGTCCGCCAGCGGAACACACGCAGCGTTCGGATCAGCGTCGACGGCGACTGTCGTATATCCGAGTTTTTTTGCAGCGGTCACTGCCGGTTTCTGTAAAAAACCTGCTCCCAGAATCAGTATGTTTTCTTTCATTCTTTTGTTCCTATTTTTCTGCAGTACACTTCAAACGTATCTCCGAGCCGGAGCAGCCGGCTTCTGTATTCGTACATTTTATACATCGGCGAGTCTTTTTTCCAGCCGTACTTTTCCACCTGGGGGAACCGTTCAGGATGATGACCTGTGGACAGTACCTTTATGACGGTAAATCCGAACCTCCTGAGTATACTGTCGGCTTTTGACGGTTCCCACAGCGTATAATGGTCTGACGGACTCTGGGCGTAGAACTGTTCGGGACGCTGTTTCGCGGAAACACCTTCCGCAGACGGAGTCGAAAACGCAAATATACCGCCGTCCTTCACGAGTGAGGACACGAGCGTGAGCACCGGAATAAGATCGCGGAAATGTTCTATCACGTACCACATCGTTACCGCGTCAAACTGCTGTACGCCGAATTCCTGCGCCGCGTCAAAATCGGGAAAAGAGGCTTCCGCTGCGGGATATAATAGTTTTGACTGGACGTACGACACGGCTTCCGACGAAATGTCGGTGCCGAACACCTGCCATCCGTCGTCTGCAGCGGCGGAAAGGAACGGACCGTACGCGCAGCCGACGTCGAGCACTGACGGTTTGGACGAAATCCGCCGCCGGTTTCTGACCACGGAATCTATCTCGTACACTCGGCGGATACCCTGTTTTTTTATGCTGTCAAAATCTTCAAGGTATGTTTTACCGTACTGCGTTTTATACTGTTCGGCAAAATAAGAACTGTCGTAATACGCGTCCTTTCCGTCTATCGTCCACGACATATAGATCATGCCGCACGACGGACAGCGTCTGAACGTACGCTTTTCTGTTCGGGCAATGATTCTGCTGCGTTCCGGATCATCCGTTCCGCACACGGGGCACGGAAGTCTGCGGCCGCGTGATAATATGGAAACGTATCCGCCCAGCGATTTTCCCTCTTTGCGTTCTGCGGACGGCAGGTACAGTTTCTGAGGCCGGGACATAATCGTCTCGACGTTCTTTTTCGTCAGCCCGTCTCTTGCAACACAGACGAATCCATGCCTGCGGGCAAGCTGTTCGTGCAGGGGCGTCGTAGAAAGCAGCACGACGGCACAGCCGGCGTACGCCGCTTCGTACGCCGTAAGCCCGTAATGCGTTACAACAAGATCATACCCGGCAAGTTTTTCGCGCAGCTGCGGAACGGGTCCGCTGAATTCTACGTTCTGAATATGCTCCGCATGTTCGTGTTCCTGCGGCATAATGACTGTAACCTTTCTTCCTTCTCCTGCGAATACGCCCGCCGCAGGAACGCTCAGGTTCGCAGGATCCTCGCCTCCGAGACAGATAAGAATATCCGTTATGTCGGCTTTCGACGAACACGGTTTCTTTGTGCGGCGGTGTTCCGGCATTTTCATAAACGCCGGATCGGTCATATTTGCTTTGCGGGAAAGTCCGTATGACGGAATGACATCCAGTAAATAATCGCAGTATGAGGTGTACGCGGATCCTTCGTCTATCGCAGCAAGCGGCGCGCAGTCGTGAAGCAGTTTTACTTGTTCCCTGTCGAGCGCGAAACAATCGGCGACTATGAGAGAATATTCGTTTTTTTCAGGAAAATCATGCGCTATCTGCCACTGAGCAAAACCGTATGTTTCCGACTGATTAATAATTTCAGGTATTTCGGCAAGCTCCGCGTCGGCGGGAATATACACTGAAGCGCCGGTCTTTGCGGCTGCTTCAAGACAGCGGCGCAGATGTCCCGTCCCCCGCCCGGCTTTTACCGACGGTACGTACAGCACAGGATCGGTAATGCCCGGATATTCCAGCGCAGAAAGGATCTGCTCCGTCGTGTACGGTTCGGACGGCGCTTTTCCGCCCGACAGATGCTGAACGATGCTGAGCGCGCGCCGGTAGTCGGCGGGTGTGTCTATTGTCGTGCGGTATTCGGGATGGTAAAAACGGGCCGGAGCTTTTTATTAACAAAGCCGAAAAATGGGTACGGTGGTTGTACAGGGCGGGACCCACGTGCTCGTGATCGTACGGAAGATCAGTCAGCCGTTCGGCAAACAGGAGGGAATCCGCGTTCAGGATTTCAATGCCCGATCCGTGGGGTAAACCTGTCCATGTAATATAATCGCATTTTGAAAATTCACAGCGTTTATTATATTCTTCAAGCAGTACCTGCGCCGCTTCGTAAAACAGGAACGGATTGTCTGCCGTAGCGCGCACGACCGTATCCGCCTTAAGTTTTCTTACAAGCATGCAGAACCGTCCGAGCACATCCTCAAGCGGACCGGCAAAAATATTCCATCCGCATTTTTCGGCAACGGGCGCGAGGCGGGCCAAAGAATCTTCGTCGGTCGCGACATAATATGAATCCGCTTTTACTTTTCGCATCGCGTTCAGCGTCCATGCCAGAACCGATTCTCCGCCGAGATTCTTTAACGCTTTTTCAGGCAGACGTGTGGATGAAAGCCTGCATTGTACGATCACAACTGTCATTTTTCAATTACCCAATTTTCTATAAGATGTTGTATATCCGTCTGAAAACGGAATTTATTTGTATGTACCCACCGCTGCGCGTCTTTGAACTGCCGGAGGGTTTCAAAAAAACCGCATGATGAATGGAAAAGAAACGGTATGAACGACGCGTCTGGGATAGTACCGTGATCCAGACGCATACGGGGAAGAAGATTCTTCAAATAAAAATGAAGGTATGTCAGATCAGCTGTCGTATCTTCGATCGGAACGCTTTCCGAATACGACAGCAGGAACATTGTAGAAAGACTTGTCTCGTCGCCCCACAGCCACGCCCGGAGCGCAAGATCCAGGTTCTGATAATACGCGGATTCTATCGTATAATCAAAACCGCCGAGCTGTATGAATTTCATCCGGTTGTACAACCCGATGTAATCGAACGGATAGAGCGTGTGCATGCCGTCTGTTACAACTGACGATTGAAGTATCTCCAGATGACCGCGCAGTGCTGACGGAGAAAACTGTACGGGCAGCGCGTTTTTTGCATTGTCGAGCAAACGCGGGACGACGCAGTACTGTCTGCCGGCAGTCAGATGTTCAACCAGGCGCGGCTGCAGTATGCCTGGCGGTATGTACAGGGAATCGCGCAGAACGAGCACGTACGACGACTGCGCTTCGCTCATTCCGATATTTATCATATCGCCGTCTGTCACTTTCTCAAGCGGGATAATGAATTTTACCGACGGCATTCTCCGGGAAATTTCTTCTATATTAAAATTTCCGGAATCGGGTTCGACGGAAATAATGGAAGCAAACCCGCATTTTACGAGGGTTTCGAGCGTCTGCGTGCGGAAATGACTGCCGCTGGAATTAAGCAGTATGACAGACACATCCATCGTCACGTCTGACGGCTTACTTCGTCCGCCTATCACCGTCCGGTTGATCTGCCTTTCATTAAAAATTAAAGGTATAGTATTCATCACACTTCCTGCAAGTTTCGTTATACCGGCCGTTCATGTCGGCCTCTGCGTACGGTGTTATCCTGTTCCAAACGTCTGCAACGCGCTCTGTGAACACATTACCGATTACATTGTTAAACATATATTCCCTGCACAACGGTACAGCTCCGTCGGCAAGAATCGTCATATCGCGGCGAAGGTGCCAGCACGGATTGCGTTCAAGCGGCGAAAGATCGGCAGGTTTGCAGTCGGGCAGCAGACCGCCGAATGAATCATACTTCTGAATGATCAGTTTTCCACCCGACGGATTTTTCTCGTCCTTCCAGTACCGGTAAAACGCTTCAAGTTCGCGTTCATTCGCGTTCGTTCGTACAAACTGCGGATACACGCTGCCTGCAAAATATGTCTGAAGGAGCGTTACGGCCGCAGCAGCCTGCGGCAGCGCCGCGTTTCCGCCGCGCATACTCCGGTACGTTTCTTCGCAGCTGCGTCGAGCGTATACGATCCATATCATTTTTCCGCCCGCGGCTGCACGCACGCTTTTGCACAGTTCTTCTGCACAAGGAGCCCGTCAGTCTCCACCATAACGGACAGTCCGTCTTCTTCCGCAGCAGCCCGTACAAAATCAACGAATTCCGGATGGAGCAGCGGTTCGCCCCATGCAGACAGCGATACTACCGCGCTGCCGGACAGTTCCGCCATCTGCCGGACAAGCGGTTTGAACTGTTCCAGAGTCATGCGCGAAGCCTGACCGGAGGACGGAGCATATCCGTATTTTTTCTCGCATTCACGCGGATACGGACAGTACGTGCACGATCCCGGACACCCCTGCTCTATCTGTACGTTGTAAAAACCCGGTACCGTTTTAAGCACGGATACCAGACCTGCCGCCGTTTCAGACAGACGTTCCGCGTCCTGTTTTTTTCCTTCGGACGCTGCGTACATCGCGCGGCAGGCTGCAAAACCAGCCGTTGTTCCGCACGCAAATTCAAACCGGTACAGACGCCAGTCGCGCGGTGAAAGCACCGTTTCTATTTCAAACGAATTAATGTCCGTTTTAAGCAGCGTCATTATGCCGTTCCGTGTCACGGCAGCAGCACCGAGTTTCTGCTGCGCTGAACCTGCCAGTGACGAAAGAATCGCCGCTGTTCCCCTGTCCAGCACTTCCGGAGCCAGCCCGTACGGATACCCGTCAGCAAACGTGTACTCGGCAGCGTATTTTTCGTGGGTTAACGTAAGTTCTGCGGTAAGCGCTGTGTCAAGAAACGGACAGTCTGCAAAAGCAAAGACAGCGGCCTCTGCGTCCACTTCGGCAGCGGCTGCAGCAAGTGCGTCGAGCAAGCGGGACAGCGTCCAGCCGCCGTCCTCTTTCAGAATTACCGGTACACCCGCGTTCTGCGCTTCACGCCTGCATACGGTGCTGTTCAAAGGCGAAGCAAAGACAAATATTCCTGAAGCTCCGGGAACGGCGGAAGCCCATGAGAGTGTACGTTCATATGCCGATCTGCCTCCGAAAGCTTTCTCAAACAGGAAGCGCGAATCGGAAGCGGCAAATAAAATAACTGCGGTTTTCATCTCTTAGTTTATCGGCCAGTCCGTTGAACAAATTGAAGGTTATGTATAGAATTATATACATGACACCGCCCGTTCTACCGGAAGATACCGTATTTACCGTAACACAGATAACCGACCTCATCAAAGAAATGATAGAGGGTGCTTTCCCGTCAGTTATAATAGAAGGAGAAATCTCCAATTACCGGCCGGCAAGCTCAGGCCATCTCTATTTTACGCTCAAAGACGCCGATTCACAGATAAGCGCCGTCATGTTCCGCAGCGCGGCGTCAGCGCTCAAATTTACGCCTAAAGACGGAACGCTCGTACGATGTACGGGAAAACTCACTGTATATCCCGCGCGCGGCAATTACCAGATACTCATTACCAGAATGGAGATCGCAGGAACCGGCAATATCCTGCAGATGCTCGAAGAGCGCAAAAAAAAGCTTGCCGCGGAAGGACTGTTCGACAGCGGCAGGAAACG
>Ga0183099_1002002_pt1 | contig 10918 bp, 9 predicted proteins | sample Biomet1_FD_127788 | JGI IMG/M metagenome (GOLD analysis project Ga0183099, IMG submission 127788) | Microbial communities from bioreactor (seeded with anoxic lake sediment) at LBNL, California, USA - Biofuel metagenome 1 | ecosystem: Engineered > Bioreactor > Anaerobic > Unclassified ... | reverse complement strand
AGTACGGTCGATGGTCACATCAGTGTGGCCAGTAGCCGCTTCACCGATGCCGCGGGGAATGCCAATGCTGATGGGGATGACGTCAACAACGCGCTGACCTTGCATATCGATACCGCTATTCCGGTCGCGCCGACACCGTCTTTGAGCACCGACAGTGGCAGCAGCAACACCGACAAACTCACCAATGTTGGCACCCTGTCTTTAAGTGGGGTGGAAACCGGTGCACTGGTGAAATACAGCACCAATGGCACCGACTGGACTGACAGTTTCACACCAGTCGAAGGTACTAACACCGTCTACGTACGTCAGACCGACCTCGCCGGGAATGTCAGTGCATCCAGTGCTGCCTTTACGTTTGTACGCGATACCGTCGTTCCAACCATTGCGCTCACCAGTAACGTCACCAGCCTTCATGCCGGTCAAACGGCCACTGTGACCTTTACCCTCTCGGAAGCGGCCACTGATTTTGATATCAACGATATCGTGGTCAGCGGGGGCACCCTGAGTAACTTCGCGGGCAGTGGTACCACCTACACCGCCACCTTTACCCCGGATACATCCAGTACAGCCGATGGTCACATCAGTGTGGCCAGTAGCCGTTTCACCGATGCCGCGGGGAATGCCAATACCAACAGCAATCAACTGACCTTGAATATCGATACCGCTATTCCGGTCGCCCCAACACTATCTTTAGCCACCGACAGTGGCAGCAGCAACAGCGACAAACTCACCAATGTCGGCACCTTGTCCTTAAGCGGGTGGAAACTGATGCCGTCGTTGAATACAGCACCAATGGTACCGACTGGACTAACAGCTTCACGCCGGTCGAAGGTACTAACACCGTCTACGTACGCCAGACCGACACCGCTGGTAATGTCAGTTCGCCGAGTGCCGCGTTTACCTTGTGCGCGATACCACCAATCCAAATAATGCGACTGGCTTGCTTTCTGTAGCCGAAAGATCGGCAAACGGCACGGTTGTCGGCATCGTTTCAGCAACCGATAACATTGGGCCGGTGACTTACAGCCTGAGTGATAATGCCGGCGGCCGTTTTACTATCGATAGTAGTACTGGCGCGGTGACTGTAACCAACGGCACCTTGTTGGATGATGAGATCAATTCAAGTCATAACATTACAGTCACCATCACTGATGCGGCAGGCAACCAGACCAATACCGTCCTGTCAGTTGCGGTTACTGCTGTCAATCGCACACCTATAGCAGTAAATGATACGGCTTCTGCTCATGAGGCTGGCGGTACAAACAACACGACTTTAGGTCTCAACCCAAGCGGTAATGTACTAACCAACGATCTTGATCCCGACAGCGCAGACAGCAAACAAGTCAGTGCAATTTTTTTTGGTAGTAATACTGGCATTGTTGGGCAGGCACTTGATGGCAATTATGGTGCGCTGACATTACTGAGTAACGGTAATTACAGTTATGTCGTTAATAACGCACTTGCTGCAGTACAGGCATTACACAGCAATTCTGACGTATTAACGGAAACGTTTACCTATACCGTACAAGATGCTGGCGGGTTAACCAGTACAGCAACATTGACGATCACTATTAATGGTGAAAATGATGCACCCGTTGTATCAAATGATAGTCAGGATTCCAGTTGGAATTTTGGTCGGGATTACTATAAAGACATTTCAACTCTGTTTACTGATGTTGATAGTTACGGCGAGAAATTGGTTTATTCCATCTCTGGTTTACCTGCCGGATTAACCTTTGATCCAGTCTCCGGAATCATCAGCGGTCAGCCTGTTAACGCGGGTAACTTTAATATCACCATCAGTGCGACCGATTCGAGTGGTGCAGTCGTAAGCAAAAGTTATGCATTAACTATCATTGCTCCTGCGCAAACAGTAATACCCGTCATTGTCCCAACGCCGACTGAAATTCAGCCGACACCGGCACCACCTGTTTTCATTCCGATTGATACCGTTGAACCCGCTGCACCAACGTTACCAAGCGGCGTGATCACTAGCCCAGGAATGTCAGAGACCTCTGGTTTCATTCCATCCAGCGCTGATTTACCGATCACAGCTGATACGGTTGCCAACACAGAAACAACCACAGATGACCCGGCGCTGAACCCGCAAAAAATTGATGAGGGAGCTAATATTGTTTCGGTGGATGTGAATGCTGACGGCAAAGTGATCATCTCTGATATACCACAGCAAGCGAATGATGCCGCAGGGTTAAGTATTAAAAATGTTGAACTGAGTAATGGCGATATTCAGGTCTACATCATTGATGCCAAGCCATCGCAAAATTATTCTGCAACTCTATCTGATGGAACCGCTTTACCTGATTGGGTCAGTATTGATCCTGTAACAGGCGCTTTATCGATCACGCCACCACCGGGCGAAAAAGATCTCGTCATTAAAATTTATGCCACCAGCACAGATGGTGCTATCCGGATATTAGAAGTCAAACTCAACGTCGAGGATCTTGCCAAGCAACAACGTGTCGCCAAAACCAGCCCACATGCTGAATTTATTCCATTAGAACAACAGTTTAGTATGGAAACCGCCACGATTGACGGCTATGGTGAGCGTATCGCTTCATTGTTGGTGGTGTAATGGATACACAGCAGTTATCAGCACTGTTACAAATCGAACACAGCGTCCGCCGGAGCGAAACTCTGGCGGAGCTGCTTTTTGTGGTAACGAATGAAACACGAAATTTAGTCCCCTATGATCAGGCCGTGTTCCTATTTGGTAATGACGTCGAATCATTAAAAGTAACCGCCGTATCTGATCATCCCACAGTCGACAGAACATCACCGTTCATTGCATTTATCGAACGCATTGCGAATAGAGAATCCAAACTCGCAACGGCGAATAAAACGCATCCGGTAGACCCTGCAGACTGGCCGCAAACCGATCAGAAAGATCTGTCTGAATTTAGCCCCAGACACATGCTCTGGTTACCGTTTATGTTACCTGCGAATAACCATCAGCGGGTTGGTGTCCTTTGGTTGGCCAGATCACAACCTTGGACTGAGCATGAAATTAGCCTGCTCAATCACCTTGCTGGCACGTTTGCACATGGCATTCATGCCTTTGCCAAACAAGCTATCTGGAGCAAATTCCTGCGCTGGTTTAGCAGCAGTAAAGCCCCGCGCTATATTCTAATATTGCTCATTCTCCTGATGTTCCTGCCAGTCAGAATCAGTGCCATTGCTCCTGCGGAAGTGGTCGCGAAAGATCCTACCGTGATTGCATCACCATTAAATGGCGCAGTAAAAAAGATTGAAGTGCTGCCAGGGCAACAAGTGAAATCAGGCGATGTATTAGTCAGACTTGAAGATACCGAATTACTCAGCACCACCGAAGTTGCCGAACAAGATTTATTACGCACCAAGGCAGAGCTTCACACCACTCAACAAGGTGGTTTTTCTGATATCAGACAAAATGCAAAAGTGTCGGAATTAACGGCACAGGTTGCCGTCAAAGAAGCTGAACTTAATTTTTCCCAAAAGAAACTGGAAAAATCCGTGATGACAGCGCCCAAAGCGGGTGTTGTTATTCTTAAAGATCCAAAAGATTGGGAAGGAAAACCCGTCGTTGTTGGTGAGCGAATTTTACTCTTAGCCGACCCGGCTGAAATTGAACTGAAAATAATGGTGCCAGTGAAAGATGCCATCGCCTTAGACGAAGGCGAAGAAGTGAAACTCTTTCTGGATACCAACCCCATCAATGCCATTTCCGCCAAAATAAAATATGCCGCCTATGAGCCAGAAAGAACACCGGATAATGTCATGGCTTACAAATTGATCGCCAGCTTTGTCACTGCACATGAATCGGCCCAATTACGGATTGGGATGAGAGGAACAGCGAAACTCTACGGAGAATCTGTCAGCCTGTTTTATTACTTATTCAGACGCCCGATCACTGCAACCAGACAATGGTTAGGCTGGTAAATGCAGATCTTAAGCGAAAATTTTACCCTTCCACGACTGCGGCAAGATTTGCGTTTACTCAAAGGAACCGCAGATGAAGACGGCGCACCACGCTGGATGATTTTTGATGCGGTAGGTAATAAATATTATACCATCTCGCGGCAAGCCTTTGATTTAATAAGAGCTTGGCAACCGGGTGTCAGCAGTAATGAGTTTTTGGCTCACCCGGCAATAGCAACACAATCGTTAAGTCATGATGAGTTAAAAGCCTTTGTCGATTTTTTACAGGGAAATGCCCTAACACTGGCTCAAGATGCTTCCGCCACAAAACGCTTATTAACGCAGTATGAAAAATCGCGCCGAGGATGGCTAACCTGGCTGATTCATAATTATCTGTTTTTCCGAATTCCGTTATTACGTCCCGACACTTTTTTAACCAAAGCATTACCTCATATTAAGTTTCTATTTCAAAAGAAAATAACCGCCACGATTTCAGTCATCGGTTTAATCGGAATTTTTCTTGCGGCTCGCCAATGGGATAGTTTCGTTGCCACATTCATGCATTTTTTTTCCTGGGAAGGTTTATTACTTTACGGCTTAACGCTGGCCGCCGTAAAAATTACGCATGAATTCGGACACGCATTTGTAGCAAAACGTTATGGCTGCCGAGTGAGTTCCATGGGTGTCGCATTTATCGTTCTCTCGCCCATCCTATATACCGATACCACCGATGCATGGAAATTACGCTCCCGTTACCAACGCCTAGATATTGTTACTGCGGGTATTCGGGTAGAAATCTATCTCGCCTTGATCTCCATTTTCCTCTGGAGCTTTTTGCCTGATGGCGCTTTACGCAGCATGGCATTCTTTATTGCCACCACCAGTTGTGTCACTTCGTTGATGATCAACCTAAGCCCATTCATGCGCTTTGATGGTTATTACGCATTCTCCGATTGGCTCGGTGTCGAAAATCTGCAAACCCGCTCTTTTGCGATGGGGCGTTGGTATCTGCGAAAATTACTGTTTGGTTTTGATGATCCGGCACCAGAACCTGTTTCGGCGAAACGCCAAAAAATATTTATTATTTATGCGTGGCTTACATGGTTATACCGCTTTTTTCTTTTCTGCGGTATTGCATTACTGGTCTATATTTTTACGTTTAAAATACTTGGGATCGTGCTGTTTTTAATTGAAATTGGCGGGTTTATCGCGCTGCCAATTTTCCGCGAATTAACTTCCTGGTGGAAAATGAAGTCAATGCTTAAATGGAACCGGCATGTTATTACCACTTTTTCTGTTCTGGTTATTAGTCTGACAGGGTTGCTATTTCCCTGGGAAACATCAATTTCATTGCCCGCTATCATTAAGGCGCAAAATTACACGCGGATTTATTCATTAGAAGACGCACAGGTAACTGCTGTACCAGTAAAAATCGGCGATAGCGTACAGGCAGGGCAACAATTATTAAGTCTCACCTCTGATGATATCGACCATCAAATGCATAAGTCACAACTGAATATCGCTGTGTGGCAAGAAAAGTTGGCCAAAATAGCCGGCTCTCGTGAAAATTTAGATATGAATTTGGTATTACACCAAGCGCTTATGCGAGAGCAAAAAATTCTGACCGGTCTACAACAGAGAAAAAACAACTGTCGGTCAATTCGCCATTATCCGGCAAAATAGTCGATATGCGACCAATCAAATCAGGGCAGATGATCAGCAGAAATGAGCCGTTAATTTCTATTATCGGCGATCAAGGATACGAGATAGTGGCTTTTTTACCGGCACGCGATTTTGATTCCATCGCCCTTAAAGCCCATGCCGTATTTATTGGCAATAATGGCCATAAAACTCCGGTTTCATTTCGGGTAACTGATATTAGCCAAATGACCATTCCATCGTTGCCTTATCCAGAATTAGGCTCCGATTATAATGGCCCAATTGCCGCCAGACAGGAAAAAGAGCAAGAACTTATTCCAGAGCAAGCATATTACAAAGTAACGCTGTTACCTGACGAAACGATACAACCACCGTCATTACGGACGTTGGGATTTGTGGTGATTGACGGTAAACCCAAAAGTTATCTGACTCGCATTTGGCAATCAGCCGCAGGGATATTTATCCGCGAAAGCGGATTTTGATCTCCGGCTAATTCTAGAATTTATCTTATTGGATAAAGACCAGACTTGGTGCGTCATCTTTCATGACGTGCCTGTTTTTGATCATCTGAGTAACAATCACCCGCCTACCCCACCAATAAAGAGCAAACCCCGCCCTTAGTAAGCCCCATTAGCGTGCAGCCATTCCAGCACACTGACAAAAGATGCCTATATCTTAGAGATTTATAAAGATGTAACAGGTATTTACCTTAAAATTGAGATTCAAGCTGCTCTGGCATGACCCTTGCGTTAGCTTTCGTACAAGGAAGTCCCGAGGAGACAGTTATGCTGAAAGTCCACCTACCGGGTCCCGGGTTATACGATGAAATGTTACAACCTGACGGACAATGCCGAAGCCATTACGAGACCTACTGGCAATGGCTGACCCGAACTGACGAAAAAACGATTAAACAGAAACAAGAAGAAGCAAACCTGCTGTTCCACCGCGTTGGCATCACGTTCAACGTTTACGGTGAAGAAGACGGCGCCGAACGACTTATCCCTTTCGATAATATCCCACGCATCATTCCTGCCAGCGAATGGCAACAGCTCGATAAAGGCATTCGCCAACGCGTTACCGCGCTGAATGCATTCTTACATGACATCTATCACGAACAACACATACTAAAGGCTGGCGTTATTCCTGCCGCCCAAGTCTTAGCCAACGCACAATATCAACCCTGCATGCAAGGCGTAGATCTGCACCGCAACACCTATGCGCACATCACAGGTGTGGACATGATCCGCAACCATGATGGCAGTTATTACGTGTTGGAAGATAACCTGCGCACACCATCCGGTGTCTCTTACATGTTGGAAAATCGCAAAATGATGATGCGGTTATTCCCTGAATTGTTCCGCCAGCAACGGATTGCACCGGTAGAACGTTACCCTGCCTTACTGTTGCAAACATTGCGCGAAAGCAGCCCAGTCGATAACCCTAATGTCGTGGTAATGACGCCGGGCCGCTTCAATAGCGCTTATTTTGAACACAGCTTCTTAGCACAACAGATGGGTGTTGAGTTGGTTGAAAGTGCCGACTTGATGGTGCGTGATGGCAAAGTGTTTATGCGCACCACCACCGGCCCACAGCGTGTGGATGTCATTTATCGCCGCATTGATGATGCGTTTCTCGATCCGCTGGCGTTTAACCCAACTTCACTGATCGGGGTGCCGGGTTTGCTGTCGGCTTACCGCTCTGGTGGTGTGGTGTTAGCCAATGCGATTGGTACAGGTGTCGCTGACGATAAATCGATCTACCCGTATGTGCCGAACATGATCAAATTCTATCTGGATGAAGAGCCGATCTTGCACAACGTGCCGACCTGGCAATGCCGTGAGCAAGATGATCTGCGTTATGTGCTGGAGCATTTAGATGAACTGGTGGTGAAAGAGGTTCATGGTGCCGGTGGTTATGGCATGTTGATCGGCCCCTGTGCCAGCAAAGCTGAAATTGCCAAATTCCGCGATTTATTAAAAGCGCGCCCCGATAACTATATCGCGCAACCAACCCTTTCTCTTTCTACCTGCCCGACGTTTGTCGATGCCGGTGTGGCACCACGTCATATTGATTTACGCCCATTTGTCTTAAGTGGTAAAGAAATCCGACTGGTTCCTGGTGGTTTAACGCGCGTTGCGCTCACTGAAGGCTCGCTGGTTGTGAACTCCTCTCAGGGTGGTGGCACAAAAGATACCTGGGTTATGGAGGACAACTTATGTTAAGTCGTACCGCAAGTGAACTTTATTGGATGGCCCGCTTTCTGGAACGCGCTGAAAATACAGCACGTATGCTGGATGTCACGCAAACCATGTCGCTGATGCCGCTGATTGATGCCGACAACAGTGAATTGATTGCCCCACTCACTATCACCGGCACGCATGAACCGTTCATGGCGCGCTATAAAAATGTCAGCATGGATAATCTGCTGGAATTTTTTGGGCTGGATGAAGAGAACCCAAGCAGCATCTTTAATTGCATTCGCATGGCACGTGATAACGCCCATTCTGTACGCGGAAAAATTCCTTCCGAAGTCTGGGAAAGCATCAATGCGACCTGGCTGGAAATTAAAGCCTTACGCAAAAAAGGCATTAGCCATAACAGCGCTCAGGCTTTCCTTGATTGGGTAAAAGAACGTTCGCATCTGTTCCGTGGTGCTACATTCGGCACCATTATGCGTGGTGATGTGCTGTGGTTTATCCGTCTCGGTACGTTCATTGAACGTGCAGACAATACCGCCCGCATTCTGGATGTGAAATATCAGGTCATTCAGGAAGATGAAGACAGCGTGCGCGAGTTCTACCGCTGGAACTCATTACTGCGTTCCGTCGGCGCGTATGAATCACATCAGACGTTGTATAAAGGCTTATCACGCCAATCGGTTGCAGAGCTGCTGATCTTACGCAATGAAGTACCACGCTCGCTGCGCGCCAGCCTTGAAGAAGTCGAGCAATTGCTGGCACTCATCGAAGGGAATGCCGGTCATGAACCACGTCGTCTGACCACCGTTCTCAATGCCAACTTACGGTTTGGCAAAATTGAAGAAGTCTTCGCGGAAGGTGTGCATCAATATCTGACCCGATTCCTGAATGACATCGGCGCCATTGGACAAAGCATCCACAGAGCCTATCTGGAGGCCTTATGAAATTAACCATCGATCATCATACGCAATATCATTATGCCGAGATGGTACGTCACAGCACACAATATCTGCGCCTGACACCACAAACGTCACAGCGCCAGCGCATTGTCAGCTGGCAATTAGATCTGCCGGAACAAGCCACCATCACCACCGATGGTTACGGTAACATATTGCATGTATTGAGCCTCGACACCCCGCATGAAACCATTCAGATCCATGCGCATGGCGAAGTCGAGATTCTGGAAGACGAATTAGATGATGCAATAGAGCTCATCTCACCGCTGACTTATCTGCGAAATTCAACGTTAACGAATGCAACTGCACCCATACGCGAATTAGCACAACAACATCATGACGCAAGCCAGCCATTGATTGGTTTGCAATCGCTGATGCAGGCGATTCTGGAAAAAATGCCGTACACCCCCGGTGCCACCGATGTTTCATTTTCTGCCGATGAAGCATTGGCCGCCAGAAATGGCGTGTGTCAGGATCACACGCACGTTTTTCTGGCTTGTTGCCGCAGTGTTGGCATTCCTGCCCGTTATGTCAGCGGTTATCTTTACACGGCTGATAGCACACATGTAGCGATGCACGCCTGGGCCGAAGTGTGGCTAAACGATCGCTGGAACACCTTTGATATCACCAATAATACTTGCTCACCTAACCAGCATCTAAAATTGGCAGTCGGTATGGATTATCTGGATGCCTGCCCGATACGTGGTGTGCGTTTTGGTGGCGGTAGTGAAGCCATGCAGGCAAAAGCGGCGGTAAATTTACTCGACGTTCAGCCACAACAATGATAGAAAGCTGGCACGCTGATAGTTGATGTATTAAGGGAAGCGAAATGACTTATTGTGTTGCCATGCGTCTTGCAGATGGCGTGGTATTTGCGTCGGATTCACGCACAAATGCGGGCGTTGACCATATTGCCATCTTCAAGAAATTACACGTTTTTGAGAACGACGATCGTGTATTGGTGCTGCAAAGTGCCGGCAACCTGGCAACCACACAAAGTGTGCTGACCTTACTGCGCCAACGAATCAATCAGGATTGCCCAAATCTGATGAACGTGAACTCGTTATATGACGCTGCCGCATTAGTCGGCAATGTCATTCGGGAAGTGATCCAGCGTGATGGCGGGCAGCAACAGGGGCATATCAACTTTGGTTGTAATATCCTGTTAGGCGGTCAAATCAAAGGTGATGTGCATCGGCTGTTTCATATTTATCCAGAAGGCAACTTCATCGAAGCAACCGAAGATACCCCCTATTTCCAGATTGGCGAAAGTAAATATGGCAAACCGATCATCGATCGGGTGCTAAATTTTAACACCTCACTGGAAACCGCCATGCAGTGTGCGTTGATCTCTATCGACTCAACGCTGCGCAGTAATCTATCTGTCGGCTTGCCATTGGATGCGCTGATTTATCCGAAAGATTCGTTCAGTGCAGCGCAACAATACCGCATTACCGAAAAACACCCGCACTTTCTGGCTTTACGTCAGGCATGGGGTGAAGGCCTACAAAAGATCTTCAGCCAACTACCACCGTTTGATCTTTAAACTGATTTTTTGTCGCTATTGCCAGATGCAATCACACTATTTGTGTCTGGCGTAGCCACTCGTGTTACCAGCAACTGATCGATTTTGTAACTATCGATATCAACCACTTCAAATTTATAGCCGGAATGAATGACATAGTCGGTACGCTTCGGAATTTTACGCAGCATAAACATCATAAAACCCGCGATCGTTTCGTAGTTCTCATAGTCAGGAAACTCTTCGATATTCAGCACGTGCATCACATCATCGATAGGCGCAATACCATCGATCAACCATGAATTTTCATCACGCTGTACGATTTGTTCTTCCTGATGCTGATTCACCAAATCACCCATCAGCGTATTCATGATGTCGTTTAAGGTCAGAATTCCCACCACCAGCGCATATTCATTCAGTATGACCGCAAAATCTTCACGGGAGCCTTTAAAGCCTTCCAGTGCTTCCGTCAGTGTAAGCGTGTCAGGAATGATCAGCGGCGTCTGGATCAACTTATCATCGGCCAGTGAAATAGGCTGTTTGTCAAGACCCGAAACAGAATATCTTTGGAACTCGACATAACCCAGCACGGTATCAATGTTGCCATCACAGACCAGAAATTGGAATGGGGATGCTCAGAAATGATCTGTTGATCTGTTCTTCTGTTT
>Ga0183099_1002001_pt1 | contig 10921 bp, 7 predicted proteins | sample Biomet1_FD_127788 | JGI IMG/M metagenome (GOLD analysis project Ga0183099, IMG submission 127788) | Microbial communities from bioreactor (seeded with anoxic lake sediment) at LBNL, California, USA - Biofuel metagenome 1 | ecosystem: Engineered > Bioreactor > Anaerobic > Unclassified ... | reverse complement strand
AAGAAAAAGGTGATAATTAGTTATTTCTGTAAAATAAATAATTATTGAATTTTCTTGATTAGGAGAAAATATGGAAAAGGTTGCATTGTTAAAATGTGATAGTTATGATTTAGATTTAGTTGAGAAAAAGATAAGAGAAGGCTTTGATTTATTAGGAGGTAACAGCTTTATAAAAAGTCTGATACCCTATAACAGCAAGCTGCTTCTTAAACCCAATATGCTTAGTGTAGAAAACAGAGACTCTATTGTTGTTACCAGCCCTGTAATATTTGAAGCCGTTATAAGAATATTTAAGGACTATACCTCAGACATAAGCTTTGGAGACTCTCCTGGTTTTGGCGATTCTAAAAAGGCGGCCATAAAGATAGGTCTTATGGAGATTGCCGAAAGATATGGAGTTAAGTTTGATGAATTCAAAAACGAAATTCATGTAAGGCTCGATGATTCTCTGCTTATTAAATCCTGGAATGTATCTAAGGCAGCATATGAATCTGACGTACTTATAACTCTTCCGAGAATTAAGACTCATGCTATGGCTCATTATACAGGTGCCATAAAGAATCAATTTGGCTGCGTGATAGGTACCTCAAAGGCATCCTTTCATACCAGAGTTCCGGAGGCAGAAAACTTCAGTAAGATGCTTCTTGATTTAAATAAGGTAGTTAACACTTCCTTTGCTATTTTAGACGGAATAGTTGCCATGCAGGGAAATGGTCCTAAATCAGGGACTCCCTATAATTTAAAAACCATAGTTATGGGAAATAATCTGCCCTCAGTAGACTCTGTAGGATCTTACCTTATAGGTTATAAAGACCCTTTGGATATTCCTGCATTGAAAGAAGCCTACAATAATGGCTATAAGGGGGTACTTCTTAATGATATAGATGTATTAGGAGAAAACATAGAATATATTAAAGCATCTGATTTTAAGCTGGCAATCGAAAGAAAGAATTTTACCTTTGGAAATAGTTTTTTGAATAATACTCTTAGAAATTTAATAACTCCAAACCCATCTCTGATTAAGGAAAAATGTATAAGCTGTAAAAGGTGCAGTGAGGTTTGCCCCAAAAGGCCAAGAGTTATAACTATGAAAGAGGAAAATGGAAAAGCGTATCCTGATTTCAATTTATCCAACTGTATAAGATGTTTCTGCTGTCAGGAGTTATGTCCGGTTGGTGCCATAGAACCCAAATATTCATTAGCTGCAAGAGCGCTAAAATTGAACAAGAGGTGATATTTTGAAAAAGAAAACTACCATATCAATAATCGTTGGAATTGTTATATTTGCATTGTTTTTTATAAGCAGTATTGTAAATTTTGTTATTAATGTGAAATGGTATAGTGAGGTTGGCTACCTGTCAGTTTATTTTACTAAGCTGCTTGCAATAGTAAAGCTTATGGTTCCTTTATTTCTAATCAGCTTTCTAGGCATCTGGTTTTACTATAAGAGCATAAGACTCAGCATAATTAAATACAAAAAGGTAGTTGAAATAAGTGCATACAAGAAGAAAACAGAGAGAAAAATAATATTTATCATAGATGCAGTTTTATCCTTCTTCTTATCTCTTTCTATAGCATCTAGCTATTGGTATAAAATACTTATGTTTTCAAACTCTGTGAATTTCAATGTTAAAGACCCTATTTTTGGTCTTGATGTTTCGTTTTTTGTATTTAAGCTGCCCTTAGTTGACTCAATATATGGGTTTATTATGTCATTTTTGGTATTCTTAGTGTTTATTACTGTATTTCTTTACATTATATTATCTGCTAAGGACAGATTTATTGAGGGAAAAGCGTTTAAGCTTAATATAGATTTCAAGGGGGGGCTCACCAAGTTTGCAGGAAGGCAGCTGGCAGTTGTATCATCATTGATTCTGCTTTTTTAAGTGTGGGATATTATATTAAGTCTTGGAAGTTAGTATATAGCCCAAGAGGAGTTGCCTTTGGTGCTTCCTATACTGATATTCATGTAACTTACCTGTTTTATAAGCTTATTATAATTGCTTCACTAGCAGCCGCTGTGGTTGTGTTTATAAGTGTTTTAAGGACGAAAATAAAGCCTATAATTATCTCAATAGTATTTATAATTGTATTAATTGTAGTTGAAAATGTGTCTGCTATATTTGTTCAAAATGCTGTAGTTAAATCTAATGAGAAGGGTCTGGAAAAGACTTATATCCAATATAATATTGACTACACAAGAAAAGCCTATAACATTGATACTTTAAAGGAAGAAAACTTCAAAATAGTTGATGACCTGACAAAAGAGGACATTGGAAAGAATAAAGAGATAATAAGCAATATTAAGATAAATTCCTTTGCCCAGTCTTTAGAGTTTTATAATCAGGCTCAGGTTCTAAGATATTATTATACATTTAATGATTTGGATGTGGACAGATATAATATTAATGGAAAGTATACTCAGGTATTTATAGCACCAAGAGAAATAGACTCTAACAGCTTAGTTGAAAATGCAGCAAACTGGCAGAATAAGCACCTGGTATATACTCACGGCTATGGGGTTGTTATGAGCAATGTAAATACAGTAACCTCAACTGGCCAGCCGGATTTTTTAATTAATAACATTCCTCCAAACAATAAGAGCGGAATTTCACTAAAAAACCCAAGCATATATTATGGAGAAAAGACAAATGATTATGCTATAGTAAATACCGGCATGCAGGAGATAGATTACCCCAGCGGAGACGGTAATAAATATACTGATTACAAGGTAGAGTCTGGGATAAGTATGACCTTCTTAAATAGAATTATGTTTGCAATTCAGTACAATAATATTAACTTCCTGCTGTCAAGAGACATAAACAGTGACAGTAAGGTATTGATTAATAGAAATATAATTGACAGAGTTCAGAAAATAGCTCCATTTTTAACCTACGACAATGATCCTTATATTATTATGAATAATGATCAGCTTTACTGGATTATAGATGCTTATACTACATCAGACAAATATCCATACTCACAGCCTTATAATGGGGTTAATTATATAAGAAATTCTGTTAAGGTTGTTATTAATGCATTAAATGGTAAGACAGACTTTTATATAGTAGATAAAACTGATCCTTTGGCAGAGAGCTACTCAAAGATATTCCCTAATCTGTTTAAGAGTATAGATGATGTTGACCCTAATATAAAGGCACATTTTAGATATCCAGAAGGGCTGTTTAAGCTTCAGGGCGAAGTTATAGCCAAATATCATATGACAGATCCAGGAGTTTTCTTTAATTCTGAGGATTTATGGCAGATATCAACGAATGATAAAGAGGTTAAGGGGGAAGTTACAATAAATGACTCCTCATATTTCACAACAAAGCTTCCAGGTAGTTCCAAGGAGGAAATGGTTTTAGTTGATTATTTTAATATGAGAGAAAGGCCAAACATGGTATCCATGCTGGGAGCCAGAATGGATGGAGATAACTACGGCAAGCTGGTTTTATATAGATTCCCAACGGATCAGTCCATAGACAGTCCTTACCTTTTCAAATCAAAGATGAATCAGGATACGAAAATATCACAGGAGATAACACTTTGGAATAAAGAAGGCTCTCAGGTAGTTTATGGAGATACGATTATTCTTCCTATAAAGAATTCTCTTCTCTATATTGAGCCGCTGTATCTAAGGTCAAATGGGAAAAACGCCATACCAGAGATGAAGAGAGTCATTATGATGTATGGTGACAAGATAATAAGTGCCCAGAGTATTGATGAGGCTTTGGCAGGAATATTTGAGTATAAGGCAGATACCGGCATAACTAAGCCTGGTACCGTTGATGGAGGTACCCTATCAAAAGAAAATGCAGCATCTATAAAGGATTTATATGATAAGGCAATAGCAGCTCAGAAAAATGGAGACTGGGCTTCTTATGGAGATTACATTAAGAAATTAGGAGAATTAATTGACCAGTTAAATAAATAGAAAAAAGGATACAGAATTCATATATTCTGTATCCTTTTATATATTTAATAAGTTTGCGGATTTAAATAGCATGGGTACTTGAACGAACCTGCAGGGTAGGAGTTAATACTATCTTGGAAATTGGTTCATTATTACCATTAATGCGTTCAATGATTCGTTTTGCTACCAGAGATCCAATCATTTCATAAGGATGGCAAACTGTAGTAAGGTTTATGAAACTGGACTTAGAGAGTGGAATATCATCAAATCCAACGATACTTAAATCTTCCGGAATGCGAACTCCGCTTTTAATGCATTCATCCATTACGCCGTAGGACATTAAATCACCGCCTACAAAAACAGCAGTTGGCGGGTCATCAGAATTAATCAGTGTTTCACGGGCAAATTTCTGGCCGGATTCCATATTTAATGAACCAGAGATTATATACTTGGGATTTGGAGACAGCCCGTATTCCTTCATGGCATATAAATAACCATCATATCTTCCCTGGCTTGTTGTAGAAATTTGTGGACCCCGAAGCATGGCTATTTTACGATGTCCCAGTGATAATAAGTGATTAGTGGCCAGATAACCACCCATTTTATTGTCAATTGATATACTATCATATTTGGAAATAAATCCTATTTCTCTATTTACTAATACGATTGGACAATTAGCGTTTTTTAGAATATTACTGAAAGAAACTTCATTTCGTGCATCCGCTATAATAATACCTGAAAAACCATAATCAAGTAGTTTTTGTAAATGCTGATCATTTTCGCCTTCAATCTGTGAACTATTGTATAGTGTCATCAGATAACCTTTTTCCCGAAGATTATTATTAATAACCCATACCAGTTCAGAATAAAATGGATTACGAATATCACTGACAATGAGTGCAATTATATCCAGTTTCCCAGTAGCCAGCCCTCTGGCCATAATACTGGGATGATAGTTAGCTTCTTTCATTACCTCCAGGATTTTCTCTTTTGTTTCCTCTTTTACATTGCTGCTATTGGTTAGAACACGTGATACTGTAGATCGAGAGACCCCTGCAGTTTTGGCTATATAGTCAATACCAATTTTTTTTGACAAATAAGCACCTCTTTTCTCATAATGAACCTATGAGTTTGTCTATTTTCTAAATTATAGCATAGATAGCCCATGTATAAAAGATATTTCTAAACAATAATGGGATCGCTACCATTAAAATTATATGATAAAAGGGTGTAATTATATAAAAATACATAAAAATAGTGGAGAATAAACGAATTTAAAAGTTGACAAGTACATATTTATAAGTATATTATATGTTTATGATGAAATCGCTCCCATAGAAATGAAAGGTGATAATAATATGATAAAAGGTAGTAATTTTTGGGATAGTCTTATAATGAAAGACATGGAAAATAAAACATTCAATGAAATTAGTGTATTCTCATATAATACACCTCCTAGCCTGTATCATGCTTTACAAGAAACAGCTGCTAAATTTCCTGACAAAATTGCATTTTATGATAATTGGGAGCGCTCCTATAAATACATAGTATTTCTGCAGATGGTAGATTCCATGGCAGCTTATTTAAAGAAAGTATTTAAGGTAACAAAAGGGACACATGTGGGTATTCTCCTTCATAACAGCATTGAGTTCTGTGTTTCTTTTTTTGCTCTGGTAAAATTAGGAGCTGTAGCAATTCCGTTTCCAAGTAAATATAGAGAGCCCGAAATAGAAAAGCTTATTCATAAAGCAGATCTTTCAGTACTTTTATATAGTGAAACCTTTAAGCAGTGGATTAAAGATTATAATCTGGTAGGGGTACAATTATTGAAATCCGAAAATGAAGAAACAGGGTATGGTTTCCGCCATGTATCTTTTGAGGGACTGCAAATTGATGAAGGAGCCGGAAGTCTTGAGGATCAGGTCATTATTATGTTTACTTCCGGAACTACATCTCAAAGTAAAGGAGTAGTCCTTTGTAATTATAATATTATGAATGCAGTTGCAGTTTATAAAAGAATCCTTGGAATTACTCCGGAAGATAAAACAATTATTCCAGTACCTATTTATCATATTACAGGGCTGTCTGCCCTTTTGGGGTTATTTGTATATACCGGAGGAACGGTGTATTTGTACCGGCGTTATGATGCAAAAGGAGTTCTTACTTGTATACGTGATAATGAAATAACGTTCATGCATGGCTCTCCCACGGTATTTGGATTAATGCTTGATTACAAAAATCAATTTCCTAAACTTCCAAGTCTGCGTATGCTGGCTTGTGGAAGCAGTTATATGCCAAAGGAAAAGATGAAGGAGATTCACAAATGGATTCCAAATACTAAGTTTCAGATTGTCTATGGTATGACTGAAACTTCATCACCGGCACTTATTTTTCCCGCTGATGCACCTACCAGTATTTATGCAGGAGCCGCTGGAAAACCCATTCCAGGTATTGAATTTAAGTTCTTAGATGAACAAAAGCAGGAATTAGGCTGTAATGAAGCAGGAGAAATATGGATTCGTGGTAACGTGGTAACCAAGGGATATTACAAAATGGACACAGAATTGATAAGTCATGATCACTGGTTAAATACCGGGGATATGGGATATTACAATGAGGATGGATATGTATTCATTGTAGATCGCAAGAAAGACATGATTAATCGGGGAGGAGAAAAAATCTGGTGTACTGATATAGAGGAAGAGCTTCTTCTAATTTCAGGTATAAAAGATGCAGCAGTTGTAGGAATTCCTGATGAAGTTTATGGAGAAACAGCAGCAGCTGCAATTGTAAAAAAACTGGGAGTAATCATTACTGCAGAGGAAATTTACAAAGATTTAGAAAAACGGGTAGCAAGATATAAAATACCAACTAAAATTATTTTCCTTTCAGAAATTCCCAAAACTGCAGGTATGAAAATAAATAAAAAGTTAATTAAAACTATGTTTAAAGAAGGAGATTTTACATGTTAAAAGCAAATTTTGTTACCGCTAAAGAAGCAGCAGCAATGGTTAAAGATGGTAAAACCATATGCCCCATTGCAATGACATTGGTAAGCGCCTGTGAATCAATATTAAAAGAGTTAGAAAAAAGATTCCTTGAAACAGGACATCCAAAAAATTTGACACTTCTTCACTCCTGCGGACAAAGTGACAGAAAAGACGGTATTCAGCATCTGGCTCATGAAGGAATGGTGAAACGAATCATTGGTTCCCATTGGGGACTCCAGCCAAGATGGATGGAGATGATTGCAAACAGTCAAGTGGAAGCCTATTGTCTTCCTCAGGGTCAAATCGCCCAGTTATACAGAAGTATGGCCTGCGGTCTGCCTGGTAAAATGTCAAAAGTAGGTCTTGGTACTTTTATTGATCCAAGATATGAGGGCGGTAAAATGAATAACCGCACTAAGAATCTGGAAGATATTGTGGATATTATTACATATCGGAATGAAGAATATATGTTTTATAGAGAAATTCCTATTGATATTTGTCTGATTAGAGGAACGGCCTGTGATGAAATGGGAAACCTTACAACTACAGAGGAGGCTATGAAGCTTGAAGTACTTCCTGCTGTTATGGCTGCAAAACGCTATGGGGGAAAGGTAATTGCGCAGGTAAAAAGAGTTGCAGCAAATGGAACGCTTAATCCTAAAGAAGTCACTGTTCCTGGAGTATTCATTGATGCTGTTGTAGTGTGTGAAAATCCAGAAGTTGATCATAGACAGACATCTTCCTGGGTTTATGACCCTTCTTACAGCGGACAGCTTCGAGTGCCTCAAAATAATATTGAATCATCTCTATTTAATGAAAGAAAATTTATAGCCAGAAGGGGTACCTTAGAAATAAATCCGGGAGCAGTCATTAATCTTGGAACTGGTATACCAAATGATATGGTTGGTAAGGTATGCAATGAAGAAGGAATATCAGATGATGTAATGATTACCGTAGAATCAGGAATATATGGCGGAGTTCAGGCAGGAGGAATTGATTTTGGTATTGGACAAAACCTATGTGCCATGATTGGGCATCATGAGCAGATGGACTATTATAACGGTGCTGGTGTTGATATTACTTATATGGGACTTGGTGAATTAGATGGACAAGGTAATGTAAATTCCACTAAGATGGGACCCAGATGTACAGGAGCCGGCGGATTCATTGATATTACCCAAAATGCAAAGAAAGTTGTATTTTGCGGCACATTTACAGCAGGCGGAGCGAAATACGAATTTAAAGATGGAAGACTTAACATACTTCAAGAAGGAAAAATACGTAAAATGGTATCCAAGGTTGCACAGATTTCTTTTAATGGTCCTATGGCAAGGAAGAAAAAGCAGGCAGTTATTATTGTAACAGAGAGAGCTGTTTTTGAACTTACTGAAAAGGGAGTAATGCTGACTGAAATAGCACCGGGAATTGATTTAAAGTTGCAGGTGCTTGATTTGATGGATTTTGAACCAATTATCAGCCCGAACTTGAAAACAATGGATGCAGATTTATTTATTAAAGATAGAGTATTTGGATTAAAAAATAAAATGAAAAATAGGAAAGGATGATTAAAATGAAAGAATTTAAAGTAGCAGTAATTGGAGCAGGACTAATGGGAGGGGGAATCGCACAAACCTGTGCACAGGCTGGTTATGAGGTAGTAAATATTGATTTGTTTGAACCAGCTCTTCTTAAGGCTAAAAATAACATAGAAAAGTTACTGGATAAAAAAATTGTAAAAGGAACTATGACTGAAGATGATAAATCAGATATAATGGGACGTTTAAGCTACAGCAATAATTTTGAATCTTTAAAAGGAGTTGGAATTGTAATTGAAGCTGTTCCTGAAAGAATGGATATTAAAAAAGAAACCTTTGCTAAAATAGATGCTGCAGCAGACCAGGATACTATAATTGTATCAAATACATCAGGACTCAGTATCTCTGAAATAGCATCTGCTACAAAACGTCCGGACAAAGTAATGGGTGTTCATTTCTTTTATCCAGCACCAGTTATGAAGCTCACTGAGTTAATTAGAGGAATCGCAACTTCTGATGCAACTTATGAAAAGGTAAGATCATTTGCCATTGATATAAAGAAACAAGTTGTAGACTGCCCGGAACTTCCTGGCTTTATTGTAAACAGAATTCTTGTACCGATGATGAATGAAGCAGCTTTCCTTGTAATGGAAGGATGCAAGATAGAGGATGTGGATGCAGCAATGAAACTAGGCGCAAATCATCCAATGGGACCTCTGGAACTGTGTGACTTTGTTGGTATTGATGTTATGCTTGCTACCATGACCGGACTTTATGAAGGTTTCCGTGACAGCAAATACAGACCATGTCCAATACTAGTAAACATGGTAAAGGCAGGACATTTAGGAAGAAAATCCGGAGAAGGATTCTATAAATATAATTAATCAAAAGATAGGAGGAAAATAAAATGTCAAAGTTTAAAGAAGTAGTTATTGTAAGCGGAGTAAGAACACCTGTAGCTTCCTTTGGGGGAAGTTTAAAAGATTTATCTGCAATTGATTTAGGTGCATTAGTAGTAAAAGAAGCGGTAAAAAGAGCAGGAATTAAATCAGAGGATGTTGATGAAGTTATTGTAGGCCAGGTAGGTCAGATTGCTGAGTGTGGTTTTGTAGCAAGAGCAGTAAGTTTAAAGGCTGGACTTCCTGATGAAACTACAGCATACTCAGTTAATAGGCAGTGCGGTTCTGGTCTTCAGGCAATTGCAGATGCAGTTATGGAGATTCAGACAGGAAATGCTGAAATAGTTGTAGCAGCAGGCACAGAAAATATATCTCAGCTTCCCTATTATGTAAAAGATGCAAGATGGGGCGCCAGAATGGGACATAAATCCTTTGAAGATGGTGTCATTGATATATTAACATGGCCTTTAGGACCATACCATAATGGTGTTACAGCAGAAAATGTAGCGGAAAAATATCATGTTACACGTGAAGAACAGGATACCTTTGCACTGGAAAGTCATAGAAGAGCCTTAGAAGCTGTAAAGGCAGAAAAATTTAAGGATGAAATTATTCCAGTTGAATTAAAGGATAGAAAAGGAAATATTACAATCTTTGATACTGATGAAGGACCAAGAGAAGGACTTACTTTTCAAAAACTTCAGAAACTAAAACCTTGCTTTGTAAAAAATGGTACAGTTACAGCGGCAAATTCCTCCAGCTTAAATGATGCAGCAGCAGCAGTAGTTGTAATGTCAAAAGAGAAGGCAGATGAATTAGGTATAAAACCATTATTAGTGATAAAAGGACATGCAGTAGCAGGAAACGACGGTGCTGTTATGGGTTATGCACCAAAGCTGTCCAGTGAAAAATTGGCTAATAAATTGGGATTAAACCTAAAAGAAATTGATATGTTTGAAATTAATGAAGCATTTGCCAGTCAGGCCTTTGCTGTAAGAAGAGATCTGGGACTTGATCCTGAAAAAGTAAATATTATGGTGGTGGTATCTCTATAGGTCATCCAATTGGTGCCACAGGAGTTATACTTACCGTTAAAGCTTTGTATGAATTGCAAAGAACAGATAAAAATGATGCAATGATTAGTATGTGCATTGGTGGTGGACAAGGAATATCCATGTACTTTACTAAAGCATAAACTTTATAAAGCTGCTTCTTCACTGGAAGCAGCTTTTATTATATAATAAGCTAATAGTTCTTTTTAATTGTTGATTTTAAAACGAGGTGAAACAATGTTATTGGAGCGTGAAAAAAGTATTTTAGAATTATTATATGGAAAGAAAGAAGCAATTACAACCAATGAACTGGCAAGTACTCTTCATGTAAGTCCAAGAACTATAAAAACAGATATAAAATGTATTATGGAAGAAATGGAAGAACAAAATACAGGATGCAGCATTAAAACAAAAACGGGACGGGGAATCTGGATTTCTTATGATGAAAAAGGAAGACAATACCTGGATAACATGCTGATGAATGGGTACAATATGTCCTTTCTTTTGCCGGAAACCAGGAAGTACTATG
>Ga0183099_1002000_pt1 | contig 10921 bp, 10 predicted proteins | sample Biomet1_FD_127788 | JGI IMG/M metagenome (GOLD analysis project Ga0183099, IMG submission 127788) | Microbial communities from bioreactor (seeded with anoxic lake sediment) at LBNL, California, USA - Biofuel metagenome 1 | ecosystem: Engineered > Bioreactor > Anaerobic > Unclassified ... | reverse complement strand
CCCGACACTGGAACTGGCACCGACCCCGGAACTGGCACTGGAACTGGAACTGGCACTGGAACCGACACCGGAACTGGCACCGGAACCGACACTGGAACTGGCACCGACACCGGAACTGGAACTGGAACTGGAACTGGAACTGGAACTGGAACTGGAACTGGAACTGGAACTGGAACTGGAACTGGCACTGGAACTGGCACTGGAACTGGAACCGACACCGGAACTGGCACTGACATTGGTGAGAATAGTAATGAAATAATTAATGAAATAAAAACAGAAACAGGAGTAAATATCCCAGTCTTGGTTGAACCAGAAATTGCAGATATGGGTACTGTTACTGAGGACAATAACGCAGAAAAACAAGTGGTAATTAATAATGAAATAATTAATACCAAAGAAGATAAGAAAAACAAAAAGCGTAATAGTTCATATGGAAATGAAAAAACGGTATTATTAAATGCTGGCCTTAAAGGTCCGAATTCAGATGATATTGCAGATGAAATGAATAATTAGTTTAATATGGCTTATTTCCAATAAGCCATAAATATTAAACAAATAACATATTGACAGTTGTTTTTGTTAAATGTATAAATACTACTAAATTAATAAATCATAAACTAAAATGGATAGACTAATAAGAGGAAGCGGGAAAATGCATCAAAAAGATGGTACTATCCCTCCTTGGCAACAAGGTATCCCGCAAAAAACAATGAAAAAAAATATACTAATGTATTCTTCAGTAGCGATGCTTGTTTTTTCAGGAATTGCTTCGGCTCAACAGCCTTTTTCACGAGAAGTGAATGTTAATGGAGGTAAATTACTCCAAGAGATGAAATCAGTAAAAATGGAATTGGAAAATGAGAAAGATTTAATTCCCACTGTTCAACCATCTGTTCCTGTTGTGCAAAAAACAACAAAGAAAGCAGATATAAAACAAATCAGCATAGAGGGAAATACGAAACTACCTTTTTCTGTATTAAGTGAACTTACAAAAAAATATGAAAAAGAAGTAACTATGAGTGAATTGCATGAATTATGTGATTTAATTACTCAAAAATATAGAGAAAAAGGCTTTTTGTTAGCGAAATCATATATTCCACCACAAGAGGTTGTTGATGGAAAAATAAAAATTATTGTTATGGAAGGCTATTATGACAAGGTTAATGTATTAAATAAATCATTAATCGAAAATAGTCATGTTAATGGGTATTTTCAATCACTAAGCAAAGGTAATGCAATTCAAAGTGATGAATTGCAGCGTCAATTACTACTGGTTAATGATTTAAAAGGTGTTTTTATAAAATCAATGCTAAAGCCTGGTAGCGAAAAAGGAACATCTTCTTTGGATATTGAGGTAACTCAAGAAGAAAGAGTTAATGGTTTTGTTACTGTCGATAACTCAAATAATAAATACACTGATCCAGTAAGAACAGTTGGTAGTATTAATATTATTAGTCCATTATCACGAGGTGATTTGATTACATTAACAGGCGCTACAAGTGGTAAGCGAATGATGTATGGACAGGCTAATTATCAAACACCTATCGATTACGATGGAGTAGTTGTTGGAGGTTCTTTATCTGCATTATCTTACAAACTAGGTGATGATTATGAGATCCTTGATGCAACAGGAACTGCAACAACGGAAGGCTTATTTGCATCTTATCCATTAATTCGCTCAAGAGATAAAAACCTATCAGTGCAAATTGATTATAATCACAAAAATATGACTGATAAAATTGGAGTAACAGAACTGGAATCAAAGAAAAAACTTGATACAATTGTTCCTTCATTCATATATAAAGAAAGTCGATGGGGTGGGTTAACGCGAGTAAATGCTTCTGTCTCACTTGGTGTTGTCGGGTTAGATAATGAAAATGCTGATGAATATAATACGGAAGGCTCTTATAATAAGATTTTTGCAGACATTTCTCGTATTCAACCACTATCTAGTGATTTCTTATTATATGGAAAAGTATCGGGACAGACTTCCGGTAAAAATCTTGATTCAGCGGAGAAAATGTCTCTAGGTGGCCCTTATGGAGTTCGAGCTTATCCACAAGGAGAATCATCTAGTGATGAAGCAGTAATGGCAAATGTTGAATTACAATATCATTTGTTACCATCTGTTGATTTCACCTTGTTTTATGATTTTGCATCAGGAAAAACAGAAAAAGAAGTATTATCATCTGATAAAAACAATACTCATAAATTATCAGGGACGGGCCTGGGAGTGGCATATCATGCACCATATGGATTTGAATTCAATGCGACAGCAGCATGGAAATTGGGTGATGAACCAACCAGTGATAACAATAAATCTCCACGCATATGGGCAGGGATCTCAAAAACATTTTAATTAAATAAAAAACCCCACTTTGTGGGGTTTTTTATGAAACATTAAAATTATAAAACTCATATGATGTATTTTTAACTATAATAATAAAAAAAATAGGAGAAATGCAAAAATGGTCCCTGTTGAATTTAATCTCGGTGAAGATGCTTATCTTGGATTGGTAATCAGTCAAAAATTAATTGCCTGGCCTCAAAAAAAAGACTGGGATCCAATTGTCTTTAACTTAGAGGAAAAAGCAGAAAATATTGATATTTGTTTTATTTCTGATGGCGAATTTGACAACAAAATGAAGAATATTATCAGAGAGATAGACTCAAGAAATTGGCGAGCCATATCTGAGATATATTTTAGTGCTGCATCAGAAAGAATATCTCAGGCACTACAATAATCTGTAAATTAACTTAATTTAAACTAAATATTTCAAAATAAATCAAGAGGTCATTGTTTGATACCTTTACTTACAGAACAAATATTGACATTTTCATATAATTTCATATAATTATTATATGATAAAGTAATTCAAAGGGGTTATTTTGTTAAAATCATGTAAATAACTATACAGGAGATACAAATGAGCAATACAAGAAATGCGTATTTAAATAAAACAGAATATGAATTAGCTAGTAAATCTATTTTTGGAAATTTTGTTGCAAGATTCAGGTTTTCTGGAAAAATGACTTTTCTTTTGGTGCTTGTTGTAATTTGTACTGTTGGTGGAAATATATGGACTGCCTTTGCGGCGAGAGACACAATTAAAAATGAAATTGTTAAAGGATTAATTAAACAAGTAACAGCATTACATGGACAGTTAAATGGAGCTTATCAGCGAGAACCAGTTAATTTTTTAACGATTGCCAGATATGTTCTGGATGATACTCGATGGGAAGATGATAGATCTGGATATGCATTTCTTACGGATAAAAATGGTAAATTGGTAATTTATCCACCATCAAAAGACAAAGAAGGCTATTTCTTAGAACCATCTCAAGTTCTTGATAAAAATGAAACAATCAATGAATCATTATCTAGAATTGGACATAGCGGCATTGCGGAAGTGGTAGCATATCCCTATGTAAAACCAGGAACTACTGAAAAGATTTTAAAAGTAGCTTATGTTAAACCATTGGGTGATTTTTTATTGGTATCAGGTGTATATACGGATAATGCAGATAAAGCATTTTATAGTTATTTGCAACAAAGTGCGTGGCTAGTATTGCTTATCATATGTGTTATGAGTATCGCTGTTGTTTCATTTAGCAAAGTTATCGGACATCAAGTAAAAGATGTTTTAAAAGAATTAAAGTTAATTGCAAATCATGATTTAAGCAAAGAGATATGTGTAACTGGTAATGATGAATTTTCAGAAATATTGCTATCAATTGAAGATGCAAGAATAAATATTTCAAAAATGCTTATGCAACAACAATCAGTCTCTTTATCCCTTGCTTCTGCATCAGAACAAATGAATACAGGGATGATGCAGGTTAAAAATGCAGTAATAGAAGAACGGCAACAAATGGATTCCATTGCAACAGCTATGGAGGAGTTGTCAGCAACAGTAAAAGATGTTGCCATTAATGCCAATGATGCTTCTAATGCAACTCGAAATGCAGATGAACTGGCCGCAACCGGTGTTATTCAGATAAAGAATGTAATGAATTCAATGTCTAACTTATTTTTAAATTTAACAAATAGTGCTGGCTCAGTGGACGAAGTCGAGAAAAAAGTAACATTAATTGGCTCTGTTATTGACACAATCAGAGGGATTTCAGAACAGACAAATCTACTGGCACTCAATGCGGCAATTGAAGCAGCAAGAGCAGGTAATGCAGGACGGGGATTTGCAGTTGTCGCTGATGAAGTTAGAAATCTTGCAAATCGAACTCAAAGTGCAACTAAAGAAATTACAGATATGATCAAGATGCTACAAGAAGTAACGCAAAAAGCATCAGTTTTAATGCAAAATAGCATCGATGAAGCAAATACATCTGTTGATTTGGCTAAAAAAGCAAACATCGGTTTTGAAAGCATCGCAAGTCAAACCAATGAATTATCAGCAAGAAGCGAGATGATTGCAGCAGCGGCCGAACAACAAGGCTTGGTTGCTATAGATGTTACAAAAAACTTATTGAATGTTCGAGATTCAATTGAAGAAACAGAGCATGTGGTTGCTGAATTAACTCAGGCCAGCGATATGCTGAGTAAGCATGCTGTTACCATGGACACCATGGTGAAAAATTATCGGTTGGCAAGTTGAAGTTAAAAAAATCTTCAATAGGATTGTTCGTTACGCGTTTTAAAATAGTTGTAAGTAGCCAATACAAAACCATTGGCTACTTACAGACAGGAAAAAATATCCGCTATCAGATATTTAGATGCAGCTTATTATTACAAATAGGTTTGAACAACTTTTTAGCAGTCCATCCTTGGTGTTCCAGCCAAGGATGAATATTCCAGTTTTTCTCTCCTCTCAGGCAAGCATCCGGAATAATAATGAACTCAGAAAAAGAGAAAAAGGATATTGAGAAAGCAAGAAACATAGAGCTACAAATTAGCTCACTATACGAACAGATAGATGTTTTGCTTGCGCCCATTTGCAGAAAAGCGCACAAGCTAAATAATATTGAGTTAATTGATCTAATTCAATCGATGCCGGATGGCTTTTACAGAACAGAGCTCCGTGTGATTCTAAATCAAAACAAAAATAAGCAATTTTGATTCTATTAAAAAAACCTCCTTAATATGAATTGCAGTTTGCAAACATGTTGATTAACATCCGCGTTGCACTGTAATTTTTTAACGTAAAAATCATCTTTAGATATTTTAGTTCACGTGTTTGAATAAATTAGAAACAGAGTTTATTAATAACTTGAAATTTATTTGCTTTTTGATATAATTAATAAATAATTTAAAGAAATGGAACGAAAAGTAAATGGCTTCTTTTACACTTACATCAGGAAAAACAAAAAAATTAATATCTCATCTTCTTGCTCAAGGCGTATCATTTTCAGTTAATGCTTTATCAAAAAAGAAGTTCTGTCTATCTGTGAGTGATGAATTATCGATTAAAGTTGATATTTTCCTTCAGTCAGAAAGGAAAATCGAAGTATCCACTTAGTTTAAATAAAGGAGATAACTAGTGAAAATCATTAGTAAAGAAACCGATTATTATGACTCAATTGTCTACAAACATGGTTTTGATGATTCAGTTTTGTTTATTAGAAAAACAGGTCGTCCAGTTGAGCTATCAGATAAGCACCATGATATTAGTAATTCATTAAAACCACTGACTTTCGAAAAAAAAATCAATATTTCAAAATATGGTTTTTTGAGTGATATGGTCAGTGGGATTATTAATATCCAGCCGATTGTGTTTTGTGGCAAAGTGTTTTTTTGCGAAAAAACTCGTTTTGGAACGATGGACTCTGATAAATTCAGGACTGAAAATGGTTTCTCATCAGAAGCGATTGGAAAAAATTGGTTTCGATTCTTAACAAAAGAAGACTTGATTGAATATCTTGTTCAAGAAGATAAATTAGAAAAAAGAACTAATTTCTGGAGAGGGCACAAGTCAGAAGTACTACAGGGCTATATTGAAATTTATGATAAAGATTTTACAGAAATCTTGATTGAACTAAGAGCCGCCTATTTTACTTTTGAATCTGAATTTTCTTATAAGTATGACACAAGAAAACACGCACCCGATCTTCATCCATTGTTAAAAAAATATGAATTTGCAAAAGCTGTAGAACCATATAGTGCTGCACAGCAGCTAGAACAGTTTATTTCAAGTGCGTTAACAGGAAATAATGAGCCGCCTGTCATTCTTGCTGATAAATACCGGGTTACTGCTCATGGTTTTGATAAGTACTCATTTAGGAATATGCCTGCAAAATAGGGGGTGCTATGCCACCAAAACAACTTGAATTGTTTTCTGTAATTACAGATGTTTATGCATCCTCTCCGGATGAGCCTGTTTTAAATAAAGAGCTGTATAAAAAACTGGTCGATAAACGGTGCTTTTCAAAAGAAGAAATGGAATCCAAAGAGCCCGTTGGTCAATCAAACTCCAATCATAATCTTTCCAAAAGAAAGGTTCGCTGGTATCAGCAGACATTGAAGAAGATGGGGATTATAGAGCGGGTTAATGGTTCAAAGGGGCTTTGGCAACTGACGGAAAAACAGGGTAAAGAACTGCATAAAGCGGCGAGTGGAGTGAAAATGCTCGCTTTTAGCACTGATCTTGGCGTTGCAATATGGGGTGAAAACAAAAGTGTTTTTGCCTCTTTGGATGAGCCGATTGCACTTTGCATAACATCTCCACCATACCCGTTAAAGGTGTCTAGACAATATGGCAATCCAAATATTCAAGAATATATCTATTTTATCTTATCCTCACTGGAACCGATTGTTAGATCGCTGATAAAAGGTGGTTCAATTGTAATTAATTTTGCCAATGATATCTTTGAATCAGGCATGCCATCTCGTTCCTTGTATCTTGAACAAGTGGTGCTAGCTATCTGTGAGGAATTAGGGCTTCACTTAATGGATCGTATTCCCTGGGTAAATAAATCAAAACCACCTGGGCCAACATACTGGACATGTGTGAATCGTTATCAGTTATCCGCAGCATATGAACCAATATATTGGTTTACAAACGATCCACTGAGTATTCGCGCCGATAACCGAAGGGTACTTGAACCGCATAGCGATTCACATATTAAGTTAATGAGACAAGGTGGAGAGCGAAGAAATATAAAATATGGCGATGGCGCTTATCACCTGAGAGAGAAATCATTTAGTCAGAATACGCCCGGGAAAATACCAAGAAACGTCTTAGAAAGAGGGCATTCTTGTAGTGATTCTCGTGCATTCCGTCATGCAGCCAAAGAGCTACATTTGCCAACTCATGGAGCCATGTTTCCATCATCAATTCCAGAATTTTTCATTAAATATCTTACAGAACCAGGCGATCTTGTTGTTGATTTGTTTTCTGGCTCAGGGAAAACAGGGTTAAAGGCAGAAGAGTTAGGTCGCCGCTGGATCATTAGTGAATGGATACTTGAATACATCAGAGTGAGCGCAGAATTATTTAAACAAAAACAAGGGTTTGTAATGAATCCAATACTTTTGGATGTAGCCTAAAAACAAAAAGAAAGGCATAAAATGCCTTTCTTTTTTAAATAAATAATTAATCCATATCTCTGATCTTGCTCGGTAATTGCTCAGTGTACTGGTGATCTTTAAGCCATTTTGAAATCAAAAATAATGTTTTATTTTCGTCGGTACTGTAAAATAATTCTGGCCATGGACTTTTAATATAACGATTAATAAAATATTGACCCAGTCTTTCGTGATACCCGTAACGAGAGCTACTAGAAGCAAAATCGTGTTTTAATTGCTCTATAGCTGGAATATCATTAATCATTTCTTTTCCTTTTTCGTTGCAATTTCTCGTGAACCACCAATATATACACAAGAAACAGGCTCGTCCAATCCGAATTTTTTATATGCATTGGAATGAATTTCTATTATTTGCTTGTCGAATTCACAATAAAGGGGAATTAGTGCGGCAGAGATTATAATGATATCACCGCGTTCACACGCAGAAAGACTATCAAGAGCATCTCCCTCACACAAACCTAGTCCATTATTAGCAAATGAAGAACAAGAAATTAGCATAGATGCTACTAACAATGTTTTTTTCATAAATTTCCTCATCCGTTTAAGTTTAATTAACATATTGTTTTTAATAAAAAGCTCAATTACATAACAAGTGATTATTTAATTTACAGCTATATAATGCCGAATGCATTTTATTATTTAAAATAATTCTTTCGTAAAATCAGTTACATCCAATAAATTACCAACCGCATCTATTTGAGATATTGCATCCAAAGACATTTTTGCTCGATTTGGGGCATATCTTGCCAAATAATGCAATTCATCCCTGAAATACTTATTGAAAACCTTGTTTTTCCTGGATAAAACAATGCGTAACAAGCGAGTATTGCCGAGAATGCTGGATTGTTCAAAAAAGTCTTTTATCTTTTTGTCATCTATTAATTCATCAGCATCTCTTACCGAAATATAATAACCTTGTTGTTTAGGTTTTTCTTTTACTGTTGCTAAAATATGAAAGGCTATTGGTTTATCTTCTCTTTTTAATTTTGCCCAAGTTCTGTTTAGCAACAAAGTAAATGTTTCATGTTTTAAAATCAGCTGCAATAAATCATAGTTTTCATCATCATTTTCACTAAAAGCAGGTAATATGGTGTTTTTTGATACAGCAACATCACTAATGTATCGTGATCGCTCTAATCTTTTGATAAATAATTTAGGATACGGATGATTAAAAGCAAATAGATTTCTAACCACTCTTGATAAACCATAAATGTTATCCCGGCATCCGGCTGTATCAAGGGAGTTCATATTTTCCCATATTACTTTCTTCATTAGCTTACGACCATCATGATATTGTGGATTGCCATAGATACACAGATGAACGTATTTACCTCGGATTGATACTACTCGATAAGGCTGACTAATAAGATATTCGCCAAGTTGATTGGCAAAAGAAGGAAAATCAAGTGTAACAACATCTCCAACCACAACAGGATTTGTCTCTTTTATTTCTAACTGCATCCCTTTGGTGGAAACGTCAACAGTGAAAGCGCTAAAAACTTCTTTTGGTTTTCTATCTGTATGAAAATGAATGGGCATTTTATATGAAAATCGAGGCTCCATTCTTTTGTCATCAATTTCATTTCTTACAATATGTAATTCATTATTGATTAATGCTTTATGAGGAATGTATTTAAACAGCGCACTTTTTGGCATATCCTCTTTGCATTCTTCAGAAAACACATTTATTTTTGAAAGAATATCTGATTCATCAGAAATGGTAATCATTCTTTTATAGCCAGAAGCTAATATTTTTGCCCTTTCAATAGGTGTTTTATTAGCAAGCTGAAACACTTCTCCAGTGCTATCTGGCAATGAACTAGGAATATGACATTCACTAACTGGATCGATTGTCATTCCTTCAATTCTAAACAACAATAGATTTCCTTCGCTTTTTGCGTAGGCTAGTTTTGCAATAGAAAGAGCATCTTTATTATCAACACAATCACTAATAGGAATGCAAATGAAATTTGCGTAATTATCTGGGCTAATAACAGGAGAGAAAAGAAAATAAAATGAAAAACGCTCTCCAGATTTTAATGCTTGTTGAATTGATTTTTGAGCAATAAAATCCTTAATCATTGTTTCATGTTTCTCATCATAAAATTTATGAAAAACAGCATTATTTTCAGGTGTTAGAAAAACACCATCGGGAACCCATTCGTTTTCCTCTTGTCTAATAAAGACAGGAAGTGTATGTAATCTACCAATAACGTATTGTTCATATCCTTTTACTATAACTGCTTCCTGTGTGTTTTCGATAGGAACCTTGTATCGACGAGTTTGAGAATAAATATATTTCTTCAAATACTCTAGAAACTCAAGAATAATTGCAGAAAACTGTCCGTCACTTAATTTTATTTTATAATAAACATATCCATTTTTTTTAATCGACAGTAGAACATCATATTTCGCAATCACTGGAGCGGTAAATGTAAATTCATTTTCAAATCCAGTGAATCGAATGTAAATGTGTTCAATATCCTCGGGCAATGGAGAGGCTGTTTTTATACACATTCCTTCTGGAGATATGTCAGTGGACATCGCTTCGATGGCGCTTTTCTTTGCTCGCTCTGGATTAATGTTTTTAGGGTTTGATAGGTAAATTTCAATTGCTGAAACACAATAAAGCCGCTGTTCTTTTCGGCTATAAAAACGAGTTATGGATGAGTAATTTGCATCAGGGATCACTTCTGCTCCTTGATTAATAACATCGACTAGCTTTTGATTTCTGGCTTTTTTTATTACTGCTTCATAAACACCATGTGTATATCCCTTAAATGCAGCAGCCTCTAGCAAGAAGAACTCTTTTGTTTGTTCATTAATATAGTGTTTTATTCCGTCGTATTCAAAAACAACTGAATCTTGTTGTGAATCACGAAAATCAATCACACGACAGCATTTTTTTGCTAATCTGGCTATCTCCATTTTAACTAAAAAACGACCAGATATGGTCTCATCAGGAGCTGAACGCATTAAATTATCATCAAGATCTGGGTGACCATAGTTATGCCGATACCTTTCGACAAGTCTTAGTTGACTATCTGACAAAGAGATTGCAGCAGGCGCAAGTGAAGATGATGACATGTTTTCTCCGATTTTTGACAAATCTTTATTTTAAATTATACGATAATATTGTTAAGTGTAACACAAAAGAGAAGTTGTGCAATGAATTGATGTGGTTTTAAAAAATATTAATTAATAATTAATAATAAATTAAGTCAATTACACCCCCTAAATCATGGCTGATTTAGAGGGTGCTTAAATTTAGAGAAAACGGAGAAACAGTCCGAGTGGCTAAATTTTTGATCACCGGACTATTAGGCGTCCAGTAACTCGGCAGAAAGACACTGCCACTACGAACTAGGTTTTGTATAAAAC
>Ga0183099_1001998_pt1 | contig 10930 bp, 8 predicted proteins | sample Biomet1_FD_127788 | JGI IMG/M metagenome (GOLD analysis project Ga0183099, IMG submission 127788) | Microbial communities from bioreactor (seeded with anoxic lake sediment) at LBNL, California, USA - Biofuel metagenome 1 | ecosystem: Engineered > Bioreactor > Anaerobic > Unclassified ... | reverse complement strand
GGGGCCCCGTGGTACTCTTCCTGAAGCCGGGCGAGCACCATCGCGCCTGCGCACATGGAGCAAGGCTCCGCCGTTACATACATCTCACAGTTCAGCAGCCGCCAGCCGCCCAATGTCTTCGCCGCATCCCGGATGGCTATGATCTCCGCATGAGCTGTGGGATCCTTTGAGGATTCGGTCAAATTATGACCTCTTCCGATCACGGCACCATCCTTGACAATGACGGCACCCACCGGAACTTCTCCGGCAGATAGGGCAATTTCTGCTTCCTTCAAAGCTTCTTTCATGAATTCTTCAGGATCCATATTCTGCCTTTCGAGCTCCTTTCCCTTGAATTCTTCATATGCCTTACAATATTACCACACTTTGTCCGCTTTATCAATTAAAAAAGAGAATTTCTGAAATGGAAAAAGTCCCGCTGCTGCAGGACCTTGATCTTTGTCATATTTCTTCTATGTTCCCCGTTTCCCCGCCCCCCGCCAATATCCAGTAGCCATAGGATATTTTTCTCGATTGGTAGTCAGTTCTGCCGTTTTCCGTATCTAAGATGTTTGCGCCGCGGATCGGCTGCCAGTAGGTAAAGCCCGATCTCCCGCCGTCAGGCTGCTCTTCATCCAGGAATCTGCCCGGGATTCCGAAATAGAATCTTGAAGCCGTGCCTTTTTCATCAGCTTTTGCACCAAAAAGGTAATGATGATACTGGGTGGCAAAGTAATGGGCACCTGGGGACACCAGCGGAAGGTTCGTAATATTGATAATCTTCTTCCATTTCGCACCGGTCTTATCCTTTTCAAATGGATTGACATTCTCGTAGAATTCCGCCACTCTGCAGGTATGGGCACAGGCATTCAGAATGAATTCATTATAAAAGCTGTTGTAGTTCTTTCTCACGGCGGCTGCATCTTCGTCAGCAGCAACCGCATTGTCGAGGGTGTCCGTGTCTGCCCTCGGATCGGCTTCTGCAGCCTGTTCCTGCTCCAGCTCCATTTCATCATCCCGCTCCCGTTCCTGTTCATTGATCTGCTCCTGCACTTCCTCCATTTCTTCTATTCGTTCTTTCCGTTCATCGACCTGAAAAAGCTCTGCCTGAAAGGGCTCCTCTTCACTAAAGGTAATGCCCTTCAAAACCGGGTGAAGGGATTCCTTTTCATCCTTTGTCGATGCTGCTGCAATAATGGCGGTCGAAAAGTGGTGGAAGCAATTGCCTTTTCCGTCCATATCCAAAGGCTGGAACCGGAAATAGGTCTCGCCGTTTCCCTGCCGGTTGACCAGCAGACTTCCGACGATGGTATGGATCGTTTTTTCGCCCTTTTTCCCGAACAGGATCAGTTTATATATGTAATCACCTTTCTCATAATACCGCAGATTTTGAACGGCGCATCTGAGGGCTCCTTTATTGTTCCCTGTTTCCACCTTCAGATACCCTTTGATGGGTACTGATTCTTTCGCGGCAAATTGATTGCCCTGCTCCTCCATCATTACAAAGGAACGGTTGTATTTGACATAATTCATGTGTTATTCTCCTCCCCTGATCGCTTACCATTTTTTTATTTTAAGGATATTATTTTCCAGCATTCTTGAAATCGGACTTTCAAATTGGTAATATAGATATATGCCAAAGGGATGCATATTATGCAGGGTGAAGGGGGTTAAACAATGTGGGTTGACGCAATTATTGCAGTCATTCTGGTCTGTGCTTTGATACAAGGTTACCGGAATGGATTTGTCCACACTTTTATTCATACGGTAGGCTGGATGCTTGCTGTCGTATTGGGGTTTGTCTGGTATCCCCATGTCATTACATTTCTGAAGGAAAAGACAGATTTTTACGATTTCGTACATAGTAAAATCGCAGAACGCATCGCTGGAAATGCTGATTCTGCTACAAATTCGGCCATGAACGGCATCCCTGATGTGATCAGTGATCTGTTCAGCAAAGCGATCAACGCAGCGACTGATGCCATTGCAACATCCATGGCAGACAGCTTTTCCAACATTATTTTTAACATCATCGGATTTCTGGTCGTTGCCATTGCCATCAAGCTGGTTCTGCTGTTTTTCACCACGCTGTTTTCCAAAAAGTCCAATGACGGGATCATCGGCGGGATCGACGGATTTTTCGGTCTTTTAGCTGGAGCGCTCAAGGGCATCATTATCGTCTATCTGTTGCTTGCATTGATGGTTCCGATCACAAGCCTGTCCGGCAGTATGCGGCTGATCGATGCAATGGACAATTCGGTGATCGGCAGTTATTTATACAACAATAATCTGATTTTTTCTGTAGTAAAGGATTTTCTATAAGTAAAAACCAGGGCCATCTCAAAAAGATGAGTCATGGATTGTTCGGTTATATTTCTATTGTTACTCCGTCCCGATGCAACTCGGCCTTATCGGAAAAGCTCAGGAAGGCTTCCGGGCAGAAGGTGTGGATCGGGATGATCCGTTTCGGGTCAAGACCCCGGATCACTCTTTTGATATCCTCTTCAAACGCATGTCCGCTGGTATGCAGGTAACGGTCTGTAAATCCCTGCGATTTCAAGTAATTCTCAAGCTTAATCTGCTGGGGCTTGCTGCGGTAAGCCCGCCAAAGAGAATAGATATAATCGCCTTGTTTCAGTTTCATTAGCTTCAAATCAAAGAGCATGGACGGCCGTACCGTCATTACGATGCTCTTTTGTTTTTTTGTGATCTGAGATGCAGAAACAGCATACAGCCGAAACCGACTCAGATATTTTTTCCCGAAGGCTTGCTGCACCTTTTTCGTAAGCAGGGAAGGATAAAAGACCCTCATATATGGATTCCTCAGAGACGGAACCGGAAGGTGATGTCCTAACCGGTTCAGTTCGTATAAAAGATTCGCCATGTAAATATCTATGACCAGGATTCTTCCGCAGGCCCTTGCCGCATGGTAAAAACTGATGATTCGATCGATATTCTGGCTCGAAGGCTGGACAAGAACGATCCCCTTGCTCTTTCCGATGATCTTAGCTGCCTCCCGCTGCAGCTCCTCTTCCGTCAGCCTGGTTTCCCCTTTCCGTCCCAAAGTGGTGCCCTCAATCAGAAGAAGATCCGCTTCCTTTGCCGCACTTTCAATGAAACGGTCCAGATACTCCTTCCTCCTGCCGTGTCCTCTGAAATCCCCGGTATAGATCACTGTTTTTCCTTCCGCCCCGATCTCAAAGGCCGCCGCATCAAAAGCCGAATGATCCATCGGGTAAGCAGTGATTGCAGCGTCACCAATCATAACGTTTTTATTGTCTGAGTAATTTTGATTCATTTCAATCGTCTGCCATTTTCGAAGCGCAAAATCCCGGACCGGAAAAGTCAAAGACAGTTCGATCAGCTTCCGCGTCGTTTCTGTACAGTAGATCGGAATGTCCGGATGAATGTAATTCAATAAACCGAAATGATCGCTGTGGGCATGCGAAATCACCACCGCATCAAACTCCGGAGCATCCCAGCGATAAAGTCCCTTGATTTCAGGGATCACTCCCATCTCCAGCAGTTTCTGATACGGCATCTTCACAAGCTTTTCATCGATCAGTTCTCCATCAAGAAACAGCGGATAACCTGCATCCATCAGGATGCGGGTGTTTTGCGTTTTCAGTTCCATCACTGTCCCGCCAACCTCATGAGTCCCCCGGTAAATTATCAGCTCCAACCTCTTCACCCCATATTCTTTAACCATTTATATTTTTTATATATATTCTGGAAAAAATGCTACGCCATTATGTTCAATCAGTAGTAATATATATATGTAGCATTAGGTTACCTCTTGCACTAGTTATCCTAGGAGGGCTTTTTTTATGAGTAGGACTAGTATATTTGTTATTTTATTGTTATTGTTTTTTAATATTTCCTATGCTTTTGCAACACCACGAGACGTCCAATATCATTGGGCAGGTACAGAGATTAATACCTTGTTGGAAAATGGTATCATGCACGGATATGAGGATGGCAGATTTAAACCAAGCAAATACATAACGAGAGAGGAAGCCAGCGTACTTTTTGTTTCTTTCGCGAAATATCAAGGATTGATTTCCGAAGATGATTTACATATTGACAATACAATTCAAATACCTGACGTGAAAAACCAATGGTCTATGAAAGAAATTCAGTATATGTACAGAACTGGAATTATGACGGTTTATTCTGATGGTTTATTTAAACCACAAGCCGACATGACCAGGGAATCATTGACGTCTTTGATTTATAAATATGATCAATACTTTAATTTACCTGCCGTAAAGCCAGACGAAAGTTTGTCATGTCCATTAATAGATATTGCCGATAGTTATGCAAAAGAGCAAATAATCGAACTTTATAAGGCAGGTATTATCAGCGGTTATGCAGACAATACCTTTAAGCCTGAAAATAATATAACGCGAGGAGAGATCGCTGCATTGCTATTTAAATTAACAGGACTTCAGCCGATAGAGCCAACGATAACATTACCGGAATATAATGTTATCAATGTCCCGTATATAAGCCAGGTATACCCGGTATCGGCACTGGTTGGCTGTGAAGGAACATCTTTATTGATGGGTCTGCATGCAAAAGGTTATGCGGCCAATATAGGTTTAAAGCAATTTCTGGACGATATGCCAAGGCATAAATCGAATCCGGCAAAAGGTTTCGTGGGTTCACCGTACATGCCTGACAGGACAAAGAAAACGAGAACCACTATATTTCCAAATATATTAGCCTCCTGGGCAAGCAAATATGGTAATGTGGCTGATTTTTCAGGCAGTTCTCCGGAAGAGATCCAAGCCGAATTGTTGTATGGAAATCCTGTCGTTGTATATGCTACATTACGCTGGGAAGAACCTTTTTACAGAATCTATGATATAGAAGGACAGTACCAGAGATTATTATCCAATAATCATGTTGTTTTAGCATGCGGCTATGACAGGAATACAAACAGATATTATATTTCAGACCCTTATAATATCATGGATACAAGTAAAGAATATAAATATTGGATAGACGGAAATACTTTTGAGAAAATATATAACGTAAGAAAACAAGCAGTTGTCGTGCAGTAATTCTGATTTTGTACGCCTCGTATCGCGGCAAAAGAGCTACTGTACCAGGTTCACATTCAGGAAAGAAAATGTTGAAAGAACAGCTCCATTGTGTTAGAATTACTAATGTTGAATTCTCAAAGATGATTTACCGATATCATTCGCAGTAGGAATCTGCAAATCAACGTTCCGTAAAATCAGAATACCGGAACTCCTCAGCGAGCAAAGCTCGCTACGCTGTCCTTTTTGCTTTTACAGATAAAGCTGTGGTAAAAAGGCATTGATTTGTGATTTTCCTTGCATAAGTTCGCCATAATTTGCTTAACAAATTTAGCGAGCTAGTATTTGAGGTTTTGATGATACTGTGCTCCCGTAGCTCAGGGGATAGAGCGTCGGTTTCCTAAACCGTGCGTCGCATGTTCGAATCATGTCGGGAGTGCCACAAATTTCAACGTTTTCAGCTTCTTGGAAACGTTGTTTTCATTTTTTGCGCTCGTTTTTGCGCTCATGTATTTTTTTACTCTAATTAAAAAAATATAAGCTGTCGTACGATATGTTTGCTTTTGTTCTTTAGTTTGAAGTATATACCTTTATCGATAAATTTTTAGGAGGATAAAAGTATGTATTACAGAATAGGAAAATATGATTTGTTTCTAAAAGAGAACTTCATCATCATGAGTTGCTCTCTAAAAGAACAACTCTACCTTTTTTGATCTTCACCAAATCAAAAAAGAATAGCTCTCATAGAAACCTTCTATTTTTTAACGTCAATGGATGTAATGAAAACGAGGAGGATATTTATTATGAGAATTTTCTACACAAAAAGGTACATCAAAAAATTAAGAAAAGAAATTAAATTGATTATATGTGGAAATCAAATAAGTAAAATGAAAAAGAATTGGCTAATTATCTTGCTTGTATGTATACTCCTGACTGGATGCACGTCACAACCGCCAGGAAATACGGAGCAGCAGACTCAGCAATCAGAAAATACCACCGGGACTGCGATAGAAACAGCTCCGTCTTTTGAAGGGTACAAAAAAATTGAGGTAGATGGCGGAGATATGAGTGGACAGCGTGAGGCAATGGCTGTTGTTGATATTGGTTTTGGGAGTAGGGAATACTGGGCGTATACAAACGAATATGGACAACTGGTCAAAGTTACGGCAAAGGAAATTATCTTACAAGATGATAGGACTGAATCCGTGACATCAGACGGACGTTATTATAACGACGAAGCCGATGTTCCTGGGACGGAACGTGCAGATATGGATAAGGGCCACATCATTGCAGATGCTCTCGGCGGAGTATCCAACGCTTACAACATTACACCTCAGGATAGCGCTCTAAATCGTTACGGGGATCAGGCTTATATGGAAAAGAATATCAGGGTAGCCGGCGGCTGCACAGATTTTGAAGCAATCATAACCTATCCGAATACAACAACGCAAATCCCGAGTCATTACCATTACACTTATACATTAAAAGGTAATAAGATCACGGAGGATTTCGACAATGTGAATCCAGATGAAGTAAATAAAACGATAACGGAGTCAACACAAAGTTCTTCCTCAAATGAAAGTCATGATATCTCTTCCATTGATAAAAATGGAGATGGGCAGGTGACGATTGCGGAAGCTAAAGCAGCAGGTTTCAAAATGCCAATTACAAAAGATAATTGGTTATATCAATACATGGATGATCGTGACGGTGACGGAATGGTCGGCGAATAAGGGCAAGAGAATTGATGCTGAACAAAGTTTTTACTTATTTAAAGTAATAATTACTCTGCGTAAATCATTGTCCCATTTAACCTCGGCACCCAAGTTTTCCGATATAAATCTCAGCGGAACAAAAGTTAGGTCGTCTTGTATAAAGGGAGCAGCTTCCAACTGAACTTTTGAGCCGTTCACATATGCGCTATCGCTTCCAATGGTCAGGCTTATGTTCCTATCTTTTCCACCGGCTGTAACGGTCTTTGTACTGCCGTTCCATTCAATACTGCAGCCTAAAGCTTCAAAAATTTTTCTCATCGGAACCATGGGTTTTTGATTTTTTATGGTAGGTTCGGAGTCAAAGAATAATTCAATCCCGTTTAAATATACGGTTATCGGTCTTGTGGCTTTTATACTGGAATAGTTGTCAGGTATTTTAAAATAACCGACGCCGGAATTGCCGCCTGCTTCATCGCTAATCGTAATAAAAGCATATCCCTCATCGGTCAACAGGATGTCGTCAAATATTGTAGGAAGAACTTCCGCCCCATATTGATTGACAAGGCCGGCGGCTCCATAATAATAACGATTGACAACTTGAAAATTATTGAAAAAGTTTCCTGCATTTGAATATTTGAAACCGGTCAAGTTGTTACCACCGGAATCCAGGAGCGCAAATTTCTGAGAATAATCGTGAGGCGGTACGACACCTTCGGGATATTCTCCGCGCTTGATTCCCAAATAAAGATTGTCGCTGAGATATCGAAGAGAAAATTCTTTGAACCCTGTCAGCATGGATTGATTTTCATCAAAATACGCGCCGACCGTCGAGCCATTAATAATTTTCTCCGCGTACATTTTCCCATTTGCATCAGGGTACATATAAGAATAATCACCGGTGATTAAAGGCTTTCCGGAAGCATCCAGCAAGAAAGCTTTGTTGTCTCTGTTTGCAGTATAACCGCCGTTTTCATTCTCCATAACGGAATCGTATTCAATCGGGAGTATGATAGTTCCCGCCTTGTCGATCAGGCCCCATTTTCCGTTGGCTGACACCTTGGCTAGGCCGTTGTGAAAGGAGATTACGGTATCAAAATTGGGAGATATGGCTTCATTCCCGGTTTTATCGATATAGCCCCATTTCCCATTCTTGCAGACGGAAGCGAAACCTTCGTGGAAAGAATTTGCGTCATCATAAATGAACGGAATGATTTCTTTACCCGATAGATCAAGGAAACCGTACTTGCCGTTTTTCGTTACTGATATTGTCTCCTCGCTTACATCCCGGAGCCAATCGTTGTTATATGGGGATTTTGTCAAAAGGGCACCTGAATCATTCAAAAAGTCATAACAGTTTTCACTGATCTCTGCAGAAAAAACACCGCTGCCAAGGTATCTGAACTCCTTATATTTTCCTTCTTTATCCTCAAAAATGAGGTTTCCGTTTATATCAATAACTCCCTTCTTGGAATCTGATTTCAAGGTAACGGTCGCAAAACCATTATAAAAATCGCCGATATCACGATAAGCAGTTACATTTACGGGCTTGATGCCGTTGGAATCGATATAAATGTAAGAGGTTCCTTTCTTTGCAACCGATACGCTTCCTTCCCCGCTGCCGGAAAAGCCGAAGCTGTCATAAGTGTCAGGTTCAACAACAATCTCGCCTTTTGCGTTTACATATCCTGTTTTGCTTATTGTGTTTCCATCGGACATTGTTAAGGCATAATATCCGGTTTCAGAATCGTCTTGTATATAGTAGCTCGTGTAGGTATCGCCGAAATCATACCAGGTAATATCCGCTCCAATATTCCCGATGGATTTTTGCCCCTGTGTAAGAGCATATGCGCCGCTTGTTGCAATGCTTATAATCAATGTGAACGCCAGAAAACAACAAGATTTTCTCATAATATTTTTTACATTGTTCGATCGGTACTTCAAGAAAACCACCCCTTCAGAATTAAGTATTATACTTCTGGATTTTATTGTAGTGCATATTTTAAGGGAATACAATTATTTACTGTATAATCTTCATTAATATGGTATAATTTGAAAGAAATTATTAAAAAGTGTGTTACAAATGCTAGATAGAAAATAGATAACCGATTCAATTTTTATCTGGTGTCAAGTTGTTCAGGAGGAAAAATGACTTTATTATTTACCTTAATCAATTTTATTGTAGTTATTTTTGGAATTGCAGGATTCGTCTTGTTTTGCATTGTGCTGTTTAAATTAAATAAAGCGCTTAATATTTGGTTGAGACAAAACAACAGAGAATAAATATACTGTGGGGGTTTTGTCTGCTAAAACAGAATGGGGTATTGCTAATGAAAAATATCATATTATTATCTTTAGTTTTAACTCTTTGTCTCTCTTTCGGAATGGTATCTTCAGCCAAGAGCCCAATCACATTCAATATTGACGGAAATGCTGTAACATTTGATGAATCGACGGACATCCGTTTATTGATGAACAGGGCCGGACGATGATGCCATTAAGAGCTTGCCTTGATTCAATTGGGTGCAGTGTACAATGGGATCAAGACAGCAAGACGGTTTATACCAGGAAAGGACTTACAGAAGTAGTCGTTCCGATCGGGGAGTCTAAGATCTCGGTCAATCAAGAAACAGTCCCAATCGATACTGTTGCGGTTTTGAAGGATGGACATACCTATCTTCCTCTACGCGCCGTATTTGAGGCATACAAATATAATGTGGCTTGGGATGCCGAAACGAAGACGATAAACGCTACCTCAATGTATACGCCAAATAACATCAACGGTGGCACGACAGGAGTGTTTTTAAGAAAGCAGCTAAACTTTACCGGCTTTGACGGGATACAGGCCGATATCACACTTCCTATGGTAAAACTTGGCCAGAAGGGCGATTGCCCCTATGTTTATTTTGGATTTGATTTCCCGGACGGGAAAGGAAACGCGGAGGGCGGGTTCCAGTTCATCGAAGATCAGAACAACCCTGGATACAATAAATGGACCGTTTATCTAAGGCAGGGAAATAATTGGAGCTGGGGCGAAAATATTCTCCTTGATCAGGAATCTTATCATAATCTGAAATTCTATGCCGATAAGGTATCGGATACGCAAACCGATCTGGTAATCGATCTGAATGGAAAAGAGGTCATTCGGAAACCATCCGCAGTCAATAATTTTGAAAAAGCGTCTGTTAAGTATGTGGACGCCATAGCAATGTCCATCCCGTTTGACGGAACCAACTGCCCGTCGGCGTCGTTAAATGCTGGATGCTACCATTTGGCGGTTTCAGAGTACGGCAAAGATGAATATGCAGATTTCGGGAAATACGATACTTATAGCGAATACAAGAATGGATTTTGGTACGGGACCGTGGAATCCATACCGGATTATATGCGTTACAGCGGCCCCGAATCTGTTTCCTTGTATCGTACAACTAAAACGGGTAACAGCATCACGCTGGCTGAGGATGAGATTGTATCAGGCGAGGTATCAAATACTTTTGCAGCTGGAGGAGAATTGCGTCATGAACTATCTGCAGCTGAGCTGAAGGCATTCATTGACTTTTTTAATTCCTGCGATATCAAAGAAGGGGAGCGTGAGTGGACGACAGTGAATGATCATGACCATCTGTCCGATTCGATCGATTTGGTATTGAGACTTAAGGACGGTGGTAATCTGGTAATCTCTGCGTATTATGACGGGGATATTCCGGTTTCGGACGGGCAAGGAACCGATTACTATTTACACAATTCCGCACTGCAGGATTATATCATAAATACCATGGGCAAATACCTTAATCCTTCAGCCAATTAGTCTTCACTAAGTTGTGAAATCATATTGCCTCATGGTATAATTTGGTATGTGCTAATTTTATATCGCTAAAGGAATAAGGAATCTATATAAAATGAAGATTACACCTTATAATTGGTTTAATTCTTAGAGAGGTAAGTGAATGAAAAAGAATAGGTCAATAATTATTACTATAATTATTCTAGTGTGCGGTATTGGGTGGCTATGCTATCCTATATTTCCATGGGAGGATACATATTCGGAATATCAGCTTGGTGATATGAAGTCGTATTATTCTTCTCCATACAAAGAACAGTTCGATGAAAATCAAAATATATCTCAATTTGGAAGCAATAATGGGGATTATGAATTGGTGTATTTAATGGCTAATGGTAAAGACATTTATTACA
>Ga0183099_1001997_pt1 | contig 10934 bp, 10 predicted proteins | sample Biomet1_FD_127788 | JGI IMG/M metagenome (GOLD analysis project Ga0183099, IMG submission 127788) | Microbial communities from bioreactor (seeded with anoxic lake sediment) at LBNL, California, USA - Biofuel metagenome 1 | ecosystem: Engineered > Bioreactor > Anaerobic > Unclassified ... | reverse complement strand
GGAATCGTCAGAGATAGCCCGCCAAAATGCGCTGAGGCTGCTGAAAAAGTACCTTTAATATTGTAAAAACATAAACAAAAATCAAAAATAAGCGAGAACTGGCATTTCACCATTTCTCGCCTACAATTTTTTTGCTGAAAAGGGAGCCTTTAGGCCCCTTTTTTATCTATTTCTCTGATTATTTTTCTCATATTTGCGATAAATACAGTCGTCGCACTTTGTACAGTCATACCAAATAAACCGTTATTCATAGATTTTTTTAAACCATAACGGTTCTTTAACTCGCTATTCTTTTGTTCAATTCGGTATCTCATTTTTGATTTCTCACGAAATGCATCACTGTTTTCGAAATCAAGTTGTTCTTGATGCAAATTCGACTTGATAGTGAGGATATATGTTTTTGATTTTGCTCCTATTTTATGGCAAATCCCTTCAAGCGGACAAGTTTTACATTTTTCCACATCAAAGAAAAAAATCAATTTTTCATTTTTGGCAGAGTTTTTCTGGAGTGATCTGACTTTCTTAAAGGCCATATGGCCTTCTGGGCAGACATACATTCCAGCATCCTTATTAAAGTAAAATTCATCTTCCTTTTTCCTGAACCCTTTACTGATTGTTGGATTCAGTCTAGCGTAGAGCAATATATTTTCCTTCGAACACTTTTCTAAATTGTCTTTTCCAGAATAAGCTGTATCCCCAATAATTTCCTTAACATCTATGCCATTGGTTCTCGATTGCTCTATTAATTCGCAAAGATACTTTCCATCCGCCTTTTCACCTGAAGTGACAACCAGCCCCGTTATGATGCCGTTCCAAGTCATGGCCATGTGATTTTTGTAGCCATGAAAAGAGGTATCTGCACTCTTATGTCCTATTTTTGCATCTGGATCACTTGAAGTTGCAATGTTCATGTGTTCTTCATAATCAGTAACCATCTCTTGGGCAAGGTTCATCTTTTCCTTCACATCTGGAATAAGGTGAAGGAACTCATTATTCTCTATGCTTTGGATTAGAGCAACGGTGTAATCCAACTCGTCTTGAATATCATTTGAAGTGTTCTTAGAAGGAAAGTTACCCTTGATAGATTCATCTACACGATAACAGGCCTTACGAAGGAGTGAACTTTGCTTTCTCAAAGCCTCAATTGGAGATAGAAACTGGAACCGCGAAAGCGTGTGTGTAGCATCTACAATAATTGTATTCCCCAAGGGAATATGGTTCTCTATCGCTATATCAAGGGTCTTCTTGATAAGCAAGCCCAACAAGTTGGTGTCTTTTAGTCTTTGCCTTCTAAACTTCGATAATAACGAGTCATGGACAATCTTATCTTCAGGCGCGATTCCTAAAAAGTATTTGAACGAAATATCATATCTGGCCCGTTCGCATAGATCGCGATCCGACAGAGGATTCAAAATTTTGAGAAGCAATAATTTTACCATATAAACAGGATCTGCAGCACCTCTGCCGAAATCCACCGTATAATTCTTTTTTATTTCGTCATAAACAAAAGAGAAATCTACAAGTGTATTTATTTTTCTTAATATATGGTCCTCAGGGACCAAGATATCATAAAGTTGAGCGTAAGGACTCACTGTGAGCCGTTCTTCTTTGCGTAGCATAATTATCACCCCTTCATACCCTTATTTTCCTCCAAAATACAAAAAAAGCCAGAAATTTATCTGACTTTTTCAGCAGCCTCAAACAACTTTTGCGGGGAATTCCGCCTAGGACGAACATCCCAGAACTGACAATCATGCAACCAAATTAAAAAAGGGCCATCTCTGAAAGAGACGACCCTCCATAAAATCTAAAATAAGCTCGTACTGTGCATCGGTTGCACGCGGGTGTCCGGATTGATGTAGGCCATCGCATTGTTGACGGCTATTGGGGCTTCTCCGAATCCAGTGGCGATCAGTTTTACTTTTCCGGAATAGGTACCGATGTCTCCGATAGCATAAACGCCAGGGATGGTGGTTTCCATCTTCGAGTTCACGACAACTGCATTTCCTTGAACCTCGAATCCCCATTTCTTCATGCCGCCGATAGAAGACGAAAAGCCATAATTGATCAAAAAGTCATCGATGTCTAATTCCAACGTATTATCCTTCCGGGCTTCCTGAAGGGTTACGCTCGTCAAGAACGCATCGTTTCCGTTGACACTGATAGGAACGAAAGGTGTCATGATCTCAACGGACGATTCTTGCAGTAGATGAACGCTGTGTTCTTGGGCGCGGAATTGCGGCCGACGATGGATTAGATAGACTTTTTTAGCGATAGGTTCCAAAGTTAAGGCCCAATCCACTGCCGAATCCCCACCGCCGCAGATGGCAACCGTCTTGTCGCGGAAACTTTCGATGTTGTTCACGAAGTAGTGCAGATTAGTATTTTCGTACTTGTCAGCATGTTCTATTTCCAATTTTCTCGGCCGGAAAGCGCCATTGCCGGCGGATATGATCACTGCTTTCGAATAGTGGCGATTTTTGGTCGTTTGAATTTCGAAGATACCATCTGCGTTTTTTTCGAGTTCAAACGCTTCTTCACCGAAAACCAACTTTGTGTCAAAGCGGTCCATCTGTTCTTTCAGGTTCGTTACGAGGTCGCCGCCGGAAATAGCGGGATAGCCTGCGATATCGTATATATTTTTTTCAGCATAGAGCATGCCGGGTTGGCCGCCGAGCTGGGGTAGGGCTTCTATGATTTTGACTTTGGCTTGCCGCAGGCCGGCATAGAATGCCGTGAACATGCCGACAGGGCCGCCGCCGATAATGGTAATGTCGTATATTTCTTTATCTGTCAATTTTCTTCCTCCGTTATTTATGTTCCGGGCGAAATGTCGCCCGGAGCGGTATCAGATTTGTTCGTAGAACATTCTGACGATGAATGTCACAAAAATACCCGTCAGCAGTCCGACAAAAACTTCCGAAGGTTTGTGCCCAAGGTATTTTTTTACGGCCATTTCTTCAGGGTAGATTTTCTCCTCCGCTTCCTCAGCGATTAATTCCTGTTCGTTTTTCGGGAACTTGAGTGACAAGCGGGTCAACTCTTTGATGGCATCTATGAGGACGATCCCTTGTTCGCCGCTCTGGCGACGGACTCCCATCGAGTCGAACATGACGATGACGCCAAAAGTTGTAGCGATGGCTACATAACCGGAGCCGATGCCGTATTGCAGAATAAGCGCCGTTATCAGCGAACTGACGGCCGCCGAGTGGGAACTGGGCATTCCCCCTGTAGTCGTAACAATCGACAAAGAAGTTTTCTTGTCTTTTGAAAAGATTGCAATCGGATATTTTAAAGCTTGGGTGAACATGATAGCTGCCAGGGAACAAATTAGGGGGAAATTCTCGAAAATCATCATTATTTTTCATCCTTCACTTAAATATCTACTTTCCATTTATGATAACATGAATCGATAGATACAACCTAATGAAAAAGAAAAAACGGATTGAATTTTCATTTTTGGAGAATCAGAGGACTAATCTTTTGCATCTTGTGGTAAAATGTAAAAAAAGGAGGATGAATAATGAGTTTATTTCCACAATTACAACCAACAGAAAACGATAAGAAAGTCATTATGAAAACAAATAAAGGGGATATCACTATCCGTTTATTCCCTGACATGGCGCCGAAAACAGTCGAGAACTTTTTAGGTTTGGCTGAAAGCGGCTATTATGACGGCATCATTTTCCACCGTGTCATTGACAACTTCATGATCCAAGGTGGCGATCCTACAGGAACTGGCATGGGCGGATCAAGCATTTGGGGAGATTCTTTTGAAGATGAATTCTCAATGAATCTGTTCAACCTCAATGGTGCATTGTCGATGGCTAATGCTGGTCCGAACACAAACGGAAGCCAATTTTTCATCGTAACTGCAAAAGAAGTGCCGATGACAATGTTAGCCCAATTGGAAGCGGGTGGCTGGCCTAAAGAAATCGTTGAAGCGTATGCTGCAAACGGTGGAACGCCTTGGTTGGATCAAAAACATACCGTATTCGGACAAGTGGAAGCGGGCATGGACACGGTCTACGCTATCGAAGGCGTGAAAAAAGGCGCTCAAGACAAACCTGTCGAAGACGTTGTCATCGAGAGCATTACGATTCTATAATAGTAGGGGCTGAAAGAGTGCCCCTTTTTCTACTTGAATGAGATTATCCTATTTCCGTCACTCCTGACATTGCTGGAGTGTTTTCAGAGTAGGGATCACAAAGCCGCCTAAGAGTTGCTTCTGATTAAAGTTGCATCAGAAATTCTATCCTTTCATTTAGGCACGTGGTATAATTATTCGGTACTGTGAGGGGAATTATGGATGAAAATGGAATATAAAATCGGAGACATAATTGAAGGCAATGTAACAGGTATCCAATCATATGGTGTCTTTATTTCATTGGACAAGAATACGCAAGGCCTGATCCACATATCCGAGTGTAGGCATGGATATGTGACCAACCTGGACGAATTCATTCAGATCGATGATAAAGTAGAAGCCAAAATTATAGACATTGATGAGTACACAGGGAAAATCAGCCTGTCTCTCAGGGCTATGGAAAAGTTGGCCACACCGTGTTATCCGGCAAAAAGAAAGAAAAGAAAAAGAAGATACTTACCGCAAATCGGTTTTGAGACATTGAAAGAAATGATGCCGACCTGGATCGAAGAGGCCAAAGAAGACGAGAAAGTTAGGAAATCGACGGGAAATAATCCTGTCTATACGACTTCCGATGAAAGGGGACATTCATGATGATAAAAGAAAACATAGTGGCAGGGACTGTTATGGTCACAAATGATGCAGAGGAGACGTACTTTCTGGTCAATACAGAAAACGGAACCTACAGCCTACCTAATGTGAACTTATCCGAAAGTGGAAAATCTCCCTTAGGATCCATAATGGAAGTGTTACTGGCGCATATTGGCATTGAATCTGAGTCGTTGCGATTGCTTGACTTGACGAACATGAGAGGAAATGGCAAAAACATGCCTTTGTTTGTTTTCGATTCATTAGAAAAACCTTCTGATTTGGACAGCTTGCTGAATGAACCCGGCAAGTTCGCATGGAAAAAATCTTCAGAAATCTCGGAAATACTTACTGATTTGGAATTGGACAGCGTACCTATCTACCATTAAGGTGTCTTGTTTCACATCAGTAATCATTTTATAAAAACAAATTAGGAGGATATTAAATGTCACACATTCAATTTGATTACTCTAAAGCTTTGGAATTTTTTGCGCAACACGAATTGGACTACATCCAGTACCAAGTAACAGCCGCTGACAAAGCGCTTCGTGAAGGTACAGGCCCAGGGAGCGACTTCACTGGCTGGATCGATCTTCCTAAAGATTATGACAAAGAAGAATTCGCGCGCATCAAAGCGGCAGCGAAAAAAATCCAATCCGATTCAGAAGTTTTGGTTGTTATCGGTATCGGTGGTTCTTATTTAGGCGCCCGTGCTGCAATTGACTTCCTGAACAACACTTTCTACAACGTTCAGACAACTGCAGACCGCAAAACACCACAAATTTTCTTTGCAGGCAACAGCATCAGCTCAACTTATTTAGCTGACTTGATCGAAGTGATCGGAGATCGTGATTTCTCAGTAAACATGATTTCAAAATCTGGTACAACAACTGAACCGGCGATTGCTTTCCGCGTCTTCAAAGAATTGTTGATCAAAAAATATGGTAAAGAAGAAGCAGTAAAACGCATTTACTCTACCACAGACAAAGCAAGAGGCGCAGCGAAGCATGAAGCAGACATGGAAGGATACGAAACTTTTGTAATTCCTGATGATGTCGGCGGACGTTTCACTGTATTGACACCAGTTGGCCTTCTTCCGATCGCTGTCAGCGGAGCTGATATCGATGCGTTGATGCAAGGTGCTGCTGATGCCCGTGAAGCATACATGAATCCTGATTTGACAACCAACGTTGCTTACCAATACGCGGCTATCCGCAACATCCTTTACCGTAAAGGCAAAGTGACTGAGATTTTGGCTAACTATGAGCCAGGTATGCAATACCTTTCAGAATGGTGGAAACAATTATTCGGCGAGTCTGAAGGTAAAGACCAAAAAGGAATTTATCCAACCAGTGCGAACTTCTCGACAGATTTGCACTCAATCGGCCAATCTATCCAAGATGGACAAAGAAATATCTTTGAGACAGTCGTTAAAGTTGCTAAGCCACGCAAAACAATAGATATTCCTTTAAGTGCAGAAGATTTAGATGGTTTAGGCTATCTTGAAGGTAAAGACGTTGATTTCGTAAACACAAAAGCTTACCAAGGAACATTGTTGGCTCATACAGACGGCGGCGTACCGAACTTGTTAGTCACTATGCCTGAAATGGATGCTTATTCTTTAGGTTATCTAGTGTACTTCTTTGAAATCGCCGTAGGCATCTCCGGTTACCTGAACGGCGTGAATCCATTCGACCAACCAGGTGTAGAAGCTTACAAAAAGAATATGTTTGCACTTCTTGGCAAACCTGGATTTGAAGAATTAGCTAAGGAATTAAACGACAGATTATAAGATGTAAATTACTTCAAGCGGACAATTCGTTGTCCGCTTTTTTTCTTGTGTAGCAGTTCAGAACCCTAAGGGCGGAGGAATTCGAATCGATCTTGTCAGGACTTCCGGAGAGGAGGGCTTCTCTGGAGCAGCACAACCAAAAAAGTTAGTTGTTAAACAATTCAAAATTGGATGTCGGATCCATAAGGATGCTGATACGCTTGTGTTGACAAGGCTTACATTTTTGTGGTAAAGTTTAGTTCCTCGGTAATCCGATACATTTTTTTCAAAATCTGTTTGACATGGATTTGAAATGATGATAGTATTGTGAAGTTGTCTTTTGTAAGGCGACGGCAAGAGAAGATTCATTGTTGACAGCAAGATAAAACGATGTTATCATATGAAAGTTGCTGATTCATCAGTCGAACAGCTTAAATTTAATTTTTAAAAGTTGTTGACAAGATGCAATGGCCGTGATATTATGAATAAGCAATCACGTAATACGTGATGCGCGATTGACCTTTGAAAACTGAACAAAGAATGAACGAACCAAATGTGCAGGGAGCTTAGACTTCGGTCGAAGCAAACGAAGGCGATACATCGTATCGCAAACATAAAGTCAGCAAGAAATTAAGAGCTTTTCAGCTTTTCATGAGGGTTTCTGTACAAGAGCCCACATTACATGAGAGTTTGATCCTGGCTCAGGACGAACGCTGGCGGCGTGCCTAATACATGCAAGTCGAACGGTCTTTTCTATGGAAGCTTGCTTCCACTGAGAAGATAGTGGCGAACGGGTGAGTAACACGTGGGTAACCTGCCCATAAGAGGGGGATAACATCCGGAAACGGGTGCTAATACCGCATAGTTTTCTTGATCGCATGATCGAGAAAGGAAAGACGGCCTTTGTGCTGTCGCTTATGGATGGACCCGCGGCGTATTAGTTAGTTGGTGAGGTAATGGCTCACCAAGACGATGATACGTAGCCGACCTGAGAGGGTGATCGGCCACATTGGGACTGAGACACGGCCCAAACTCCTACGGGAGGCAGCAGTAGGGAATCTTCGGCAATGGACGAAAGTCTGACGGAGCAACGCCGCGTGAGTGAAGAAGGTTTTCGGATCGTAAAACTCTGTTGTCAGAGAAGAACAAGTTGGAGAGTAACTGCTCCAGCCTTGACGGTATCTGACCAGAAAGCCACGGCTAACTACGTGCCAGCAGCCGCGGTAATACGTAGGTGGCAAGCGTTGTCCGGATTTATTGGGCGTAAAGCGAGCGCAGGCGGTTCCTTAAGTCTGATGTGAAAGCCCACGGCTCAACCGTGGAAGGTCATTGGAAACTGGGGAACTTGAGTGCAGAAGAGGAGAGTGGAATTCCATGTGTAGCGGTGAAATGCGTAGATATATGGAGGAACACCAGTGGCGAAGGCGACTCTCTGGTCTGTAACTGACGCTGAGGCTCGAAAGCGTGGGGAGCAAACAGGATTAGATACCCTGGTAGTCCACGCCGTAAACGATGAGTGCTAAGTGTTGGAGGGTTTCCACCCTTCAGTGCTGCAGCTAACGCATTAAGCACTCCGCCTGGGGAGTACGGCCGCAAGGCTGAAACTCAAAGGAATTGACGGGGACCCGCACAAGCGGTGGAGCATGTGGTTTAATTCGAAGCAACGCGAAGAACCTTACCAGGTCTTGACATCCTTTGACAATCCTAGAGATAGGACTTTCCCTTCGGGGACAAAGTGACAGGTGGTGCATGGTTGTCGTCAGCTCGTGTCGTGAGATGTTGGGTTAAGTCCCGCAACGAGCGCAACCCCTATTGTTAGTTGCCAGCATTCAGTTGGGCACTCTAATGAGACTGCCGGTGACAAACCGGAGGAAGGTGGGGATGACGTCAAATCATCATGCCCCTTATGACCTGGGCTACACACGTGCTACAATGGATGGTACAACGAGCAGCAAGACCGCGAGGTCAAGCGAATCTCTTAAAGCCATTCTCAGTTCGGATTGCAGGCTGCAACTCGCCTGCATGAAGCCGGAATCGCTAGTAATCGCGGATCAGCACGCCGCGGTGAATACGTTCCCGGGTCTTGTACACACCGCCCGTCACACCACGAGAGTTTGTAACACCCGAAGTCGGTGAGGTAACCTTTTTGGAGCCAGCCGCCTAAGGTGGGACAGATGATTGGGGTGAAGTCGTAACAAGGTAGCCGTATCGGAAGGTGCGGCTGGATCACCTCCTTTCTAAGGATATAATGGAATCCTTGCTTGGTTCAATCATTCTTTGTTCAGTTTTGAGAGATCAATCTCTCAAGCAAGAAAAAGTTGTTCTTTGAAAACTGAATACTACAAAAATAAAGTAAGAAACCTAAACATTTTACCGCGTTTTAAGTTGACTTAAATGAGTTTTTAACGAAATAAGTTAGCAAGCCAGCAATGGCGAGCTTAACCATAGGTTAAGTGAATAAGGGCGCACGGTGGATGCCTAGGCACTAGGAGCCGATGAAGGACGGGACTAACACCGATATGCTCCGGGGAGCTGTAAGTAAGCTTTGATCCGGAGATTTCCGAATGGGGCAACCCAATATCTTTGATAGGATATTACGTTACACTGAATACATAGGTGTATCGAGGAACACGCAGGGAACTGAAACATCTCATTACCTGCAGGAAGAGAAAGAAAATTCGATTCCCTTAGTAGCGGCGAGCGAAACGGGAAAAGCCCAAACCAAAGAGCTTGCTCTTTGGGGTTGTAGGACTGGGACATGAGACTGCAATGGATAGCAGAAGCCAACTGGAAAGTTGCGCAACATAGGGTAATAGCCCCGTATGCGAAATCCAAATCAGCTCTACCAGTATCCTGAGTACGGCGGAACACGAGAAATTCCGTCGGAATCCGGGAGGACCATCTCCCAAGGCTAAATACTCCCTAGTGACCGATAGTGAACCAGTACCGTGAGGGAAAGGTGAAAAGCACCCCGGAAGGGGAGTGAAACAGTACCTGAAACCGTGTGCCTACAAGTAGTCAAAGCCCGTTAATGGGTGATGGCGTACCTTTTGTAGAATGGACCGGCGAGTTACGATTTCATGCGAGGTTAAGTTGAAAAGACGGAGCCGCAGCGAAAGCGAGTCTGAATAGGGCGAATAAGTATGAGGTCGTAGACCCGAAACCAAGTGACCTACCCATGTCCAGGTTGAAGGTGCGGTAATACGCACTGGAGGACCGAACCCACGCACGTTGAAAAGTGCGGGGATGAGGTGTGGGTAGCGGAGAAATTCCAATCGAACTTGGAGATAGCTGGTTCTCTCCGAAATAGCTTTAGGGCTAGCCTCGGATATGCGAATCATGGAGGTAGAGCACTGTTTGGACTAGGGGCCCTTCTCGGGTTACCGAATTCAGATAAACTCCGAATGCCATTGATTTAGATCCGGGAGTCAGACTGCGAGTGATAAGATCCGTAGTCAAAAGGGAAACAGCCCAGACCACCAGCTAAGGTCCCAAAGTATCTGTTAAGTGGAAAAGGATGTGGGGTTGCACAGACAACTAGGATGTTGGCTCAGAAGCAGCCATCATTTAAAGAGTGCGTAATAGCTCACTAGTCGAGTGACCCTGCGCCGAAAATTTACCGGGGCTAAACAGATCACCGAAGCTGTGGATGGAACCTTCGGGTTCCGTGGTAGGAGAGCGTTCTAAGGGCATCGAAGCCAGATCGTGAGGACTGGTGGAGCGCTTAGAAGTGAGAATGCCGGTATGAGTAGCGCAAGACGGGTGAGAATCCCGTCCACCGAATAACTAAGGTTTCCTGGGGAAGGCTCGTCCTCCCAGGGTTAGTCGGGACCTAAGCTGAGGCCGATAGGCGTAGGCGATGGACAACAGGTTGATATTCCTGTACCAGTTGCTTTTGTTTGAGCGATGGAGGGACGCAGGAGGCTAAGGAATGCACACGATCGGAAATGTGTGTCCAAGCAGCAAGTCTGAGAACGAGTGAAATGCTTTTTCTCTCAAGGACAAGCTGTGATGGGGAGCGAAATTTAGTAGCGAAGTTCCTGATGTCACACTGCCAAGAAAAGCTTCTAGTGAGAAAGTAACTGCCCGTACCGCAAACCGACACAGGTAGTTGAGGAGAGAATCCTAAGGTGTGCGAGAGAACTCTCGTTAAGGAACTCGGCAAAATGACCCCGTAACTTCGGGAGAAGGGGTGCTGACCGCAAGGTCAGCCGCAGTGAATAGGCCCAAGCGACTGTTTATCAAAAACACAGGTCTCTGCAAAATCGAAAGATGACGTATAGGGGCTGACGCCTGCCCGGTGCTGGAAGGTTAAGAGGAGAGGTTAGCGCAAGCGAAGCTTTGAATTGAAGCCCCAGTAAACGGCGGCCGTAACTATAACGGTCCTAAGGTAGCGAAATTCCTTGTCGGGTAAGTTCCGACCTGCAC
>Ga0183099_1001996_pt1 | contig 10936 bp, 13 predicted proteins | sample Biomet1_FD_127788 | JGI IMG/M metagenome (GOLD analysis project Ga0183099, IMG submission 127788) | Microbial communities from bioreactor (seeded with anoxic lake sediment) at LBNL, California, USA - Biofuel metagenome 1 | ecosystem: Engineered > Bioreactor > Anaerobic > Unclassified ... | reverse complement strand
CTAGTTTGCGTTGAGAGATGTTCATAAATTCAATTTCATCTCTCAATATTTCTCCAGGATGTGTTGGCGAAAAAGGTATGATATTATTGGCAAAAGTTTTCATATGGGTCATTTATATTGGTTCAAGTACTTTTAAATTTTGTGATAATCAGATATAATTCCGTTTACGATGCAAAGATGTCGGTGCAAATACGTCAAAATCTCATGCAAGTTTAGGAACAGATCTCTCAAAAGTTTGGGCTCGTTACTTAGTGCTGTTTTATCATCTAACTTCACCACCAAGCCGAGAAAGAAAACTTTTTAGTACTACTGAGGGAAAAGAGTATATTTGTATTCTGTATTTATAGAATATTACAAATCAAAACTTCTATCACCACTGTAACCTGATTGCTCTCTGTGCTTTACATAACCCAATTGATTGGTCAGCAATCGCGTTTTTCCAATCGAAAAATCAGGCGTATTACCATGCGTATGACCGTAAATCCAATAATCAGGGGCACTTGATTCTATCAAATCGAATAATTCTACCGCAAATGCTTCGTTTATAATACTGTCTCTATATTTTTCAGGATAGTTTTTATAAGTCGGAACATGGTGAGTAACCACTACATTATTTGTAGACGTTTCTAAAGTCAATTCGCTTTTAAGAAATGCCAAACTATCGGCATGTAGTTGGTTATATTGCGCTATTGAAAGTGGATATCCACGGTGTTTTATGGCATGAAAATCATTCATTGCACTTTGAATTTGATATTCCTTGGCCGGACTAATTTTGCTCCAAAGTGTTGAGAAAATAAACTTTACATCATCGTGTATTACCGAAGTATTATTCACTAGAAATATGTTGCTTCGTATTCTCTCATTCACAACACCACATTTTGTTGCAATATTGAAGTGATAATACTCATGATTACCTGGCACCCAATACGTAGCTGCAAAACTGTCGGAAAGAAAGCTAAAAAAGTCTTTGTGCTGATCCATCAACTTAAATGGGACTATATCACCCGCAAGCAGTAAAACATCGCCAACAACTTTTAGAGGGTTCTCTTTTAAATAAGCCCTATTTTCTATAAATTCCAAATGTAAATCGGAAGCGTATTGGACAATCATATCCGTAGAGTATTTTTTTATAAAATAGTTATCCAAGACGTTTATAAATAATCTTACTTTTATTGCTTAATTCAACTAAATCCTCTCTTTTCATTTCAATGTTTAAGCCTTCAGCATACCAAATGTTATTTTTAGACATCACATTAACTGCATGTATATCTAAATCTTTAGTTAGAAATACATAACTCCTTTTTCCACTTGCCTGTTCTAATATAACAATTGGATTTTTTAAAGTCCTTTTTAATAGGTCATGTACATTAGAGCTTAATTTTGAATTAACGATTGCCAAACCAATAGATTTTGCATCAAAAAAGATTTCGTTGCTTTGAGGGTCTACAATAGATAACATATTCATATTTATACTTTTTAAATTGTTTATGATTTTGGTTGCATACTAAATTATATTCAGTCCCAAACTTGCACTCATTCCACCAGATCTGTCAATTTGAGGGATATACATATTAGTAAAAGAATCAAATCGATTTCTATCGTATATATCTTTTTGTCCGGTATCTTCCCCAGCCATGCCAAGAGGGTCGATATACCGTACTGGATTATTGTAACAAAATGCATAAGGACTTATACCTGGAGTGTTTTCAGCCAATGGGTCTACACTCGTCCAAATAGGTAATCCCGCACCTCTTCGTCGTGTTCCATAATCAGACTGGCTCAGACCATTCATAGCTTCCAGCTCTTTGCCGTTGTAGCGGGAAGGTGATGATTTTAAGTCATTACTCGTGCTTTTGGTAAAGAAGCGTGTACCGCTTGGATAATAATGGCTTTTCTCCACAACTGCTCCACAACTGCTCCACTGCTGTTTATTGTTACACGGTTATCTCCAAAAATGATCTTTCAGGTAATAATAAAATGTTCCGTTCTGGTAATAGCCTTCGGGAAGCAATATCTCTTTCAATGCGCCATTTTCATAAATCATATTATCCACATAATCCGTAGTCAGCAGTTTATTTAGTGAAAAATACCAGAATAACTATTCCAATAATAATTACACTTGTAATTAAACCAATAATATAGTTTTCAGTATCATAAGTTCCACCCCAAGTAGCGTCCAAATTTCCTTCTATTTCGTCTTTTAGGCTGGACTTGCAGCCTTTTAATAACCAGCGGATAAATCCACCTATCCACATTGCAGTTTCTGGCATAAATATATGATTATTTAGTGTGTTTTTTTGAAGTATTTACAACATTAAGTGAGTTACGAGCAATTTTAAAATCATTCAAAGCCTTTTGCAACAATTTATTATTTTGGAAGAGCGTTGAAACTCTTTTTTGCCAACCTTTGCCTTTTCTTATATCTTTACTAAGTGATTTTTCAAACATTTTATATCCCTTTAGTCCTGCTTGTTTTACTTTGGTTACTGTTTTTGTCCTTGTTAATCCTTCCGACATGAGTCCTGGTACAAAATCAATAAATGCATCGATTTTTTCAGGGGAGTTGAGCGGAGTGCCTCCAATTGTTTGTCCCATAATTATAGAATACGGTGAGTTTGCAGAGCTATACAAAATGTCTAATCCTGATTTTAATAGGAATTCCCCGAATGAATCTGGATCACTATCCAACCACATTTCAAATAGTGTAATTGGATCATTTGACAGTGGATTTACTACACCTTGTCCTGGACCAAAATAGGGTGTATAATGTTCATTATTCTCATATTTAACGTTAGGATTTTCAAAACCAATTACAGGTAAGTTATCCCTTGATTTACCGTTTTTTCTCCATGCATCTTCATCAGTAACTAAGTAAACTTTAGGATTTCCATCGTCTTTATGATCTAATATTGTACCATTTGGATCGACACAAGTTGATGTATATGCTTCACCAAACATTCCTGTTGGGTCAATCATATTTACTGGATTTCCACCACAATATGCATATGGGCTTACGCTATAATCCACTTCTGCCAGTGGATCTACACTCGTAAACCTCTGTACGCTTTTTGGCTCGTTTGCCCGTGCTCCCTGCTCAACCTTTCAGAACTTACCCTTTCAGGTCTTATACAGTTATTTAACTCATTGCAAAATTAATCTAATTTTCGGTATCGTCGCCATCCGTTGCCCGTTTTTTCTTTTTCAACTGAAAAAAACTCATAGAGTTTTGGTTTTCCTGTTCGCTGTGCGACCTTTTCAGTTGAAAGAAAAAAAATATCAACCAAGGATAGACTTTCGGGAAAAACAGGATAAATAATTTGCAATTCAACCCCCAAGTTTCACTAACTTTGTTTTGGGATTGCAAGGTGTGTAATTGTGTGCCACATTTACTTTTTGCCTAAGTCGAACTTAGGAATATAATTCTCCCTGTAGTCGCATTAAAAAAAGGAAGAAAATAAAAAGATTCCTGTGAAGAACTACGATATTTCTCATTTTTCAAAAGCAAAATATCTTAGAGAAGACTGCGAGGAATGTAATGAGCAAGCAGGCATTGGGCAGAGCCCAATGCCAAAAATACAACTTACTCTAAATGAATAGATTACACTTTAGTTATTGCAATAAAAGTATACTTTGAGTATACTAAAATCATATAACAAATTGATATTAAATAATATAATAAGTATACTTTAGTAATTATGGATAAGATTATAAAAACTCACGAAAGCACCAAGAATAGATTAGACGCATTAAAAGGTAGAAAAAGTTACAACACTATACTGGAAGAAATGCTGAGTTATTTTGAACTAACAGGCATTGCTCCGAGTTCACGGATCACATCGCCAGATGCGGTCATGAAAGAACAAAGCAGCAGAGTAATTGAAGTTATGCGGGGTATTGAAAAGAAAGAAAATATCACCCTAAATGCGATATATGATTTATTAAAATCAGTATCTTTAAATGTACAACAGAACGAAAAAACAGAAACAAGTAAAGATGATGATGAAAATTATATTCATGTAAAAGACGTTGAAGCTTTAATAGAACAGCATAAAAAACTAAAAGAATCATATTCTGCCAGTGAAGAAAAGAACAAGTTACATTTGAGAGAAATAGAACTTCTAAAAGCAGGAACAACATCTGAAGATCTGAACGAATCTGTAAATACTGATAGATTACTTGAAATCGTCGAAACAATCGAAGATAGAAAAAAGCCGGCTACATTTAATTCTTCGATTTACGAAATAGACAGAAACGTTTTTGATGCTTGGATAACCAGACTTAAAAATGAATTGACGAGATAAAACCACCTCATTTTTGAAGTCAACGAATGTTCATCAGGAGCAGATTAGAAGTTTTAAGTACTTTCTTAAATGCTCATATTTGCACCCCTGATTACTCTTTATTTGACATCGGGAAAAAGGGTATTCTCGTATTCTTCCACAAGTCCCGAAAGCATATCAAGCTCAATTAGGTTTTTGTCCGTTTTTGGCGTATCATCATCGGTCAATTTTATCAATTCTTCAATGCGCTGCATAATGGCGTTGTATTCTGTTTCGTTTTTGATTGTTGCCATAATTAAGAGTTTTTACATTAAGTATTAAAGCAATAAGTTTGTTTGTATAAATAGCTTATTTATAAGATTGCGGCCTAAACCGAGAATAACTTTTTTTCGGGCTCGATGGGACGGCCCCAAAAAGTTATTACCCGGTTTGGACCGAGTCCGTTTGCTCTGAAAAACAGTAACGGAACAATACTTAGTCCAAGTTATTCAAATCGTACCGGTTTTGCATATTGATCAACAAAGATGCTTCAATACCCAAAGTCGCTTCAATAAGCAATGCAAATTCGTTGTCAACGGGGTGTCTGGAGTTTAAAATTTCATTCAGTACAGAATGAGACACGCCCAGTTGTTTAGCCAGTTTCCGTTGAGATAGGTTTCTAAACTCGATTTCGTCTTTTAATAACTCTCCCGGATGCGTTGCCATAAAAGGGGTGAGATCACTAGCTAGAACTTTCATAATTTCTATTTTAGAGGTTATTCATGTTGATCACAAAATTAGATATAAAAAAAAGAACAATTCAGTTTTCCTTGGCTTTTTTATTGCAATGGATGAAAACGGTTTATGGCTGTTTTGAGCTCTTCCAATCCTGTTTGGCGGTATTCTTCCACACTTCCTACCCGTTTATGCCCTGTAAAAGCCTGTACCACCCGAAGATCATTTCCTGTTTTTACCAAGTGAGCAATGGCACTCTGGCGTACTTTCTGGGCGGTAATCTTTTGTCCATTGGATAAGGGTTGGCTAAAAATGCCCGAGATGGTAAGCGGTGCCATCCGGTTTCCCCGGCGGGATAATATCAGGGCTTCTTTGTCGTGCTGTTTGGGTTTCTTGTTGTGCAGGGCAAATAATGGTCGTGCATGTTCCATGTAATCGCTCAGCAGCATGATTTGTTCCGGTTTTAAAGGTAATACACGGGGTTTTGTCTTTACGCTTCCGTTTACATTTATCGTTCCTTTTACAAGGTCGATATCAGTTGTTTTGAGATGGATTATTTCAAAAACCGTGATGGCTTGATGAACCAATAAACTGAGGATGATTTTATCCCTGTTCCGGGTTAAAGGCAGTTTTCCGGTATAACTGTTTAAAATGCTTTCCAGCTCTTGTTTGGTAAAGAGAGTTTCCACCGGGATAGCCCTGTTTATCTTGTCTTTCAGGTATAAATCCCGGCAGGGATGATCGTCCCGTTGTCCGCTGTCCGCCAGCCACTGGTAATACATTTTAAGGGCATACAAATGATTGCGCAGTGTTTTTGGGTGCATTCCCTGACCACGTAACATGCCGATATAATCCGTTATTTGCATGTAATTCGCTCGTTTAGCCATTTCATCGCCCTGATAGTTGATGTATTGCCTGATAACCCGCATATAACCATACAAAGCCCTTGGGCTGTGGGTCTGGTTGATATACGATTCGAGTTGTTTGATTTCATCCGGGTTCATTGTATCAGCTTTTTTAATTGTTGTGCATTGATGCGGGTGTAAATTTCGGTGGTTTCCAACTGGCTGTGTCCCAAAAAGGTTCTGACTTGTTCCAGAGGTACACCCTGAGCCAGTAAATGGGTGGCTATGGAGTGGCGCAGGTTGTGGGTACAGATGTTTTTACGGATAATGACCGGGTTGCCTGTCCGTTCGTTTATCTCTTTGAGTATCTTATTAAAAGTATATTTCCGCATTCGCTTGCCGGAAGTATTCAGCAGCAAAGCCTGTGTTTCGTCCCTGAGGTAAAGCGTTCGCTCGTGGGTAATGTATTGTTGCAGGTCGTTTTTTACACGGGCATTGATGGGAACCAACCGCCGTTTGTTGCCTTTGCCGTGCTGGACGATGATATAGTTTTCGTTCAGCCGCAGATCTTCTACATTGATGCCCATCAGTTCCAGGCTTCGCAACCCACAGCCGTAACCCAGCGAGAGAATCGCCCTTTCCTGAAGGGTTTGTGTCGAGCGGTAAAGTTCGTGTACTTCCGCTATGGTTAGGATGCTCCGGGGTTCGGGTGTTTCCCTTGGATAACTAAACTTAAGCACACTCATGGGATTGACAGGCAGCATATCCGTTTGCTGCAACAAGGCAAAGAACAGCCTGAGGTTACAAAGGTGGTGGTGTACGGTTTTCAGCGAGATAACACCTGTTTTACGGCTGTGAGGGCGGACTTTCAGGTATTCGTAGTAGGTTTTGATGTGGTGGGGTTTTATCAGGTCTATTTCGTCCAGTTCCTCCTTTTCAAGCCATTCCAAAAAGTCCAGCAGGTTAAAGTACATCATCCGTTGGCTACCCTTGTTATATCCCAGATGCGACACGTGCCGGGCGTAATCTTCCAGCAGGGTTTTGTAGTTTTCGTTTGTTAGTTTTATCGGTCGGCGTATCATGTCGGTGTATGACGTTTGTTGTTGTTTTACATTATTATCCTTTTCCTTGGAACACGGAACACTGGACGTTTAATTGATAATTGACAGTTGATAATTAATCGTTTACGCTCTATTTTAGTGTTCCATTCAGTGTTCCAAGTGTTTGGAACACTAATTCTTTTTGTCTAACTCTTCGATTTGTCCCTGAAGCTTTTGGCGGATGTTGGTTCTCAGTGCTTCCACGTTGTCCCAATAGGTAATTTTGTACTTGTAACCACGGGCGGCATTCCCTGCCGTTTGTTGGATGTATTCCAGTTCCAGTAGTTCATTAATATATCGGTGCAGTTGGGTTTTGCTGATCCGCAGGGTTTGGCGGATATCCCGCAGGATAAAGTTTTCCTGATCGGTGTGTTTCTTCAGGTATTGTTTGAGTTGTTCGTAGAACTGCCGGAGGCTGCCATCCAACTCATCCACCTTTAGCACGATACTCTCGAACATAATATCACAGGCGGTTTGCAGGTCTTCTTTTTGGGTTATGAGCCTGCCTTGTTTATCTTGTTGCCGCTGGTACTGGTTAATCAAAGTAACCTGTTTTACAAAACTTAGATACAAGTCGTTCAACCGCCTTATCTTGTGGGCTTCTACTGGTAAATGGAGGTCGTTGGCGTAAGGATTGATTACCTGATAGGGTTTTAGCATCCGCACACAGTTCTGTAAAAATTCCCGGTGTTGTTGTTCGGTTCTGCTTTCTATTCGTCCACTGGCTTTTTGCTGCTGGTAGCCGATAATACGATGGGTTTGCGCCGGACTCTCATCCACCGATAACAAAAACACACGGCTCATATTGTCTTCGTAAATATGCCCTTTGGTGGTGCAACTGATGCTGGCAATCGGTCCGCGTACAATGCGCTGTTGGGCTACTATTTGCCCGTCTTCGGTTTTGCTGCTGGTGCTGCTGGTAAGTATTTCGTTGCTGATAAGTTCACGAACGGCATACAACGCTTCTTCTTTCAGTCCGTCAATATCTTCAAAGCCTAGCAGTTTATTTACAAGGTAATTTTCAGGGTAATTGTAAAAACTACTGTCGGTCACACGAGTGAAACGGATGGTATCTTCCGTTGGCATCAGCTCGGTGATAATTTTCAACAGCCGTGTTTTGCCACTGCCGGAGCTGCCTTGTATCAGGGCGTGCAAGGTGTCGGGCATTTTGTAGCTGCTGGCGATCACAAACAAAAACAGGCGGTTGATTTCTTCACCCGTTACGCCCGATTGTCCGATGTGGTAGTTAATCTGGTTGATTAAATCGCTGCCCCGCAAAAAATCCAGACACTTGTTTACCGTGGCTTCAGGGATGCGGACAACGGTTTTTGTACTGGCTGCTTTATTTTGAAGGTTCTCTTGCCGGTAAGCTTCCAACTGCTTGCAAAGCCCGGAGAGTTCTTTTTCCAGTTCTTCGGCGGCGATGCTTAATTTGCCGGTTACAGCTTTGATGTGGGTGTTTATCTGGCGGTACTCGTACAGGTCAAGTTTACCCCGATAATCTTCCCCGGTCTCCTTGTTTATTACCTGAAGGCTGATCTTCATTGAGTCCAGCGAACCCGATATTCCGCCTTTCACGTAATAATCCGTGTTCCGTCCACCGTAATGCAGGTTGTAAGGATTCGTGGTATTTAAAGCCTCTGCGGTACTTGGAACGTTTTGTGGTTCTGCTTTTTTCTTTTCAATTGGTTTCTCATTTCTTTTTTCAGTTGAAAAAGAAAATTCATTGGCTTGTATTTCTGATTTTTTCTTTTTAATTGATTCTTCAGTTGAAAAAGAAAAAGTTGGATCTTCGGTAAATTCGCATTCCTTGCGGGTGTTTATCAGGTGGGTGAGTACTTCGGGTGTATGGCCTTGCAAAAGGCTGTTCACGTCTTCGTTTTCGGGAACTTGTACGCTGCTTATCGTTAGGGCTGGATATTCGCTTTTGAGCATGGGAGCATATTTTGCCACCGCCTTTTCGCCGGGCTGGTCACCATTCAAAAAGAAGATCACTTCTTTTAATTCCGTGAGTTCTCTAATGGCTTGTTGGTGTTCATCGGTCAGTCCATTTGTGCCATACTGAGCCAAAACGCTGTACTGCTCTTTAATTTCAGACACTTGAAGAAGTGTTGCAGCATCGATAATACTTTCGGTTAATATCAGCTTGGTAGTGTTCGGGGCGGGATAGCCGGGATATAATCCGCTTCGGTCTTTGAGGTAAAAATGGCGTTGCTCTTTGTCAGTTAATGTGCTTCTAAAATATAGACTTACTATTTCATCCTGTTTGTTTCTCAGTGCAAAGCAGATGCACCATTTGCCAAAAACCGTATAGGCTTTGTCGCCGACTCTGCTCTTATTGCCTCTATCTATCAGTAAACCGTATTCCAAACATTGCGCTATCAGGGTTTCGTCCTTGCGTGTGCCGTGGTGGAACTGACCGGAGTTATAACCGACCTGTGTTTTCTGATAATCTAAACAACGATTTTGTAAGTAGTCCTGGGCGGGTGTGCTGTTGTGTATAGCGTTGCAAAAGTACTGGAACATACTTTCTAAAAACTGACTGCGCTCTTTCGTTGACGATTGTATCTTTAAGTCTCCGCCAACTGGCAGAGGATTTAGGGGGCTGGAGTTTGGATTGATTAGCTGCTTTGCTTTTTCAATAGCTTGATGTTTATCCGCATTCTCCTTATACATGATAAAATCAATCACATCCATACTTTTGCCGTGGGTACGACAGTTAGAGCTAAAGCAATACGCCGTTTGCGTTTTGTAGTAAAGCTGCATACTAGGCGTTTTGTCCTCGTGAAACGGACAGCGTAAGCGGTTTTGCTTGTCGGCTTTCAAACCATAATGCCGGATGACTTCCGACAGGCTCAGACGTTGTTTTATCTCTGCTATTTCCATAATTTATCGTGTTGAATATCTTGCAACAATAATATGCATTATTTTGAAAGCAAAAGTACAAATAAATTTCATATATTTGCAATATAATTTCAAGATAAGCAAACTAATTATTAATATCTTTCAATTTATGGTAACTTTGCAAACAACTATAGAACTCTACAACATGAAGTTTAACGACAAGATTAAAGCTTTACGCAAAGCGGCCAATATGAACCAGCAGGAACTGGCCGATAAATTACATATCCACGTTACCCATTTATCTAAAATGGAGAACGGACACCTCTTGCCCTCTATTGATATTGTACAGCGATTAATGAGAGTGTTTGCCGTGAGTGCTGACAACCTTTTAAACGATAGTGAGGATAGTGTGGTGGAAATGCAAAACCATGAACTGAACGAGCAACTAATGCTTATTAATCAACTTGACGAAGACGAGAAAAACGCCCTGATTAAAATCATTAATTCTATGCTTACCAAAAAGCGCATGAAGGATTTACTGGATGGTAAAGTGAACTTCTAAAATTATCTTATGCCATTTGGCGATAAGTTTATAAAAAAAAGAATGGTGAGCATACACCCACCATTCTCCGATTAATTTTCAATTTTTACTATTGGTTCTCAAAAAGATAATTGGCATCGCCAAATCTAATGCATTGCCAGCGTACAAAAATCTAGCACCCCCGATCTCACCAACACGATTTTACTCTTTCTGCTAGTTTTTTCCCTAGAATAGTATCTTTAGGAACATATTTACCTTCTAAATACAATTCACTTAATACATGAGTGGACTCTCCATCGTTTAACTCAACACCCTCTTTCAAGTATTTTAATGCTAACTTTTTAGTTTTTCATCAATTTTACCTGTGTATTGATGAAATTCAAATATAGATGTCAAACACTTATATACGTAATAATATGCTTTTGGGAAATTATATTTATCTGCCATTATGATTGAATAGAGTAGAAATTCTTCTTCATAATAACGAACATTTAAATATGCAATGCTTAATTCTTTGTATGCAATTGTATCTCCCTTCGATAGTACAAGTTTCTTTAGTTCTTTGATTGGACGTGTATTGTTCATCGAAACTGATTTTACTAATACCTGTTT
>Ga0183099_1001995_pt1 | contig 10938 bp, 8 predicted proteins | sample Biomet1_FD_127788 | JGI IMG/M metagenome (GOLD analysis project Ga0183099, IMG submission 127788) | Microbial communities from bioreactor (seeded with anoxic lake sediment) at LBNL, California, USA - Biofuel metagenome 1 | ecosystem: Engineered > Bioreactor > Anaerobic > Unclassified ... | reverse complement strand
CATCACCAATATGGAGGAGAACACCGCCCAGTAGCCCTGCTCCAGGTCCAGCACGCGCGTGAGCACGGCGGTTATGGTGGCGGCCAGAGCCGTGCGCAGGGCGTGGCGCAACTGCGAGGCCGAGACGAGCTTGCTCAGGCGGATGGCGAATGTCACGGGCACCTCATGGTCCGGGATGCCTTCGTCCCAAAACCGCGTCCGCCGCGGTGGCCATGATGGCGCCCAGCAGCGCCCCGGCCGCCGTGCCCACAATGCGCGCCCAGCTGGCGGCGATGGAGCTGCCGAAATTGGCCTGCATCACCAATATGGAGGAGAACACCGCCCAGTAGCCCTGCTCCAGGTCCAGCACGCGCGTGAGCACGGCGGTTATGGTGGCGGCCAGGGCCGTGCGCAGGGCGTGGCGCAGCTGCGAGGCCGAGACGAGCTTGCTCAGGCGGATGGCGAATGTCACGGGCACCTCATGGTCCGGGCTGGAAACGTTGCCTCGCGCATGGCGGGCTCGCTGTGGTTGAACGATAGCGCCGGGCGAAAGCTCCGGTCCGCGGGGGGCATCTCACAGCCCTTCTGATATGTCCAGTCTTCCCGTCCCCTGTCAACCCGCCATTTTCGTCCTTTTCCCGGCCAAATCCATGCCGCTTTTGTCCGGCGCCGCAACATGGGGTTATGCTTGCGCAATTTGCGCCGTGCAGCCCGCCTGGCGCGCAAGCCCATGGAGCACGCATGACACAGACTTCCACTCCCCCCTCCGGTCCCGGCATCCGCCTGGAGCGCGACGCCAAAGGCCGCATCGTCCGGCGCGTCCTGAACCTCGGCCACGACGCCGAAACCCGTTGCTATGCCTACGATTCCGCAGGACGCCTTAGCCGCGTCACCGACAGCTCCGGCGCGCTCTGCGAGTCCTACCAGTACGACCGCGAGGGCCGCCGTCTGGCCGACATCAACCCTGCGCGTTTTCGCGGCGAACGGCGCTACACCTACCTCCCCGGTAATCGGCTGGGGCAAGCCGGTGCCGTTCAGTACGGCCACGACAAGGCGGGCTTTCGCAACCTGAAGATTGAGGCTGCCGCCTCGGGTCAGCGCGAAACGCGCTACCTCTACGAGCCCTCGGGGCTGCTGCTGCGCGTGGATCTGCCGGATGGACGACGCATCGAATACGCTTACGACGCTGGCGGCCAGCGGCGCGAAAAGCGCGTAAACGGCCGCCTTGTCGATGCCTATCGCTGGCTGGACCCGTTGCGCCTGCTGGAATACCACGACGGCGGCGAGTGGTGGCGGCTGGTCTACGACCTGGAGCGTGGCGGCCGCACCCCGGTGGGCGTGACCAACGGCATCGACTCGTTCCTCATCTATTCCGACCACCTGGGCACGCCGCTGGCCCTTGCCAATCTGGACGGCGGTATTGTACAGACGATGCAATATGACGCCTTCGGCAACCTGCTGGCAACGCGCGGCGATGCGGTGCGGCTGCCCTTGGGCTTCGCGGGCGGGCTTTTTGACGCCGATACCGGGCTCACGCGCTTTGTCTGGCGCGACTACGACGCCGACACCGGGCGCTTCACCGCGCTCGACCCCATGGGTGCAAAGGGCGGCGACAGCGACTGGTACGGCTACTGCGTCGACGATCCGGTCAACCGGGTGGACGCGTGGGGGCTGGAGGGAGAAGAAACGGAGACCATGGAACAAGGCAAGCGTGTGCTCAAATCCGGTCAACGTGGCGCGAGCATTGGCGGAACCCTGGGCTCATTCGCTGGCTCAGCCTTCGGCGTCTCCCTCCCTGGAAGGATTGCCGGAACTCTCATTGGGAGTGGACTCGGCATGGGGACGCAGGCGGTGATTGAATACCCTCCTGTCCGGAAAAAAGTGGATGAGATTGAGGCAAAGGTCGGTGAATGGAGAGAGGATGTCTGGAACTCCATTCCGCCGGATGTGAGAGACACGATGGAACGCACGCGTTCACTGGAAGATTACAGCACGGAATAGAGTCCCGCCCCGCCTTCACCTCGCGTGGAGGCGGGGCGTCGCGGAGGTTTCGATGAAAAGCGTTTGCGCACGGTGTGGTCAGCCATTTGAGCCGCAGCGCGGCTGGATAGCGCCACTGTTTGGGGTTGTACTTGACGCTGGTGCAGCGCTTGTTGCTTTCTGGTATGGCGAATGGGTATGGGGGCTTTGCTTTCTCGCTCTTGTTGCTTGGTGTGCCCGTGCGATGTTCAGAGTCGCTCCGGTTGCGCCGCTGACACTGCTGTGCGCCAAGTGCAGCCAAAGCGACAAGCGCGACTCACAGGTATAAAAGGGCACAGAGTTTGCCCCATCGGCAAACCAACCCACCGGCCTGACGCGCGCCCCTTTCATTACAGGGTGGCGCGACTACGACGCCGACACCGGGCGCTTCACCGCCCTGGCCCCCCTTGGCGCAAAGGGCGGGGATGAAGACTGGTACGGTGACTCTGCGTCGATGATCCGGTCAACCGGGTGGACGCGTGGGGGCTGGAGGGGAGCTGGAAGGCGGGCGCGGGCTAGCTGGCCTGGCGCCACTTCTCCACATCGGCCCAGAATTCCGGGCAGGCCGCGACCTTGAAGCGTTCGCCAAGCTTCAGCGTGCACACGGCCTCGGGCAGGTGCAGGTCGAGCATCACCGGCACCGCGCCGGGGTGGCAGGCCAGCACGTTCTTCAGCGCGTCCAGGCGCTCCGGGCCGCAGTGCTCCTCTCGCGCGGGGATGCGCGCGGGCTCATAGCATTGCGCCGCGCACTGCGAAAGCAGCTTCACCGTGTCGGCCAGCATCTTTGATTCGCGCGGGCCTTCCTCCTCGCCGGGCTTGGTGCGCACATCCACCTTGCCCTCGAAGATAAGCGGCTGGTCCTGGCCGAGCAGCTCGCGCGACTCAAGATAGACGTTGGAGAACAGCGTGCACTCGCCGGTGCCGGTCAGGTCCTCCAACTGCAGAAAGGCCATCTTGTCGCCCTTCTTGTTGATGTACTCGCGCAGGCTGGTGACCAGCGCGGCCACGCGCACCATGGTGCCGCCGGGCAGCTCCTTGAGCTCCGCAAGATTGTTCAGCCCCATGCGGCGCAGCTCGTGCCGGTAGCGCAAGAGCGGGTGGCTGGAGAGGAAGAAGCCCAAGGCCTCCTTCTCCAGGCGCATCTTTTCCTCGTCGCCCCATTCGGGCACGTCCTCGTCCACGATGAGCGGGGCCGGCGCCTCGCCCGGGGCGGCCTTCTTGCCCAGCATGTCGAGCATGGAGATCATGCCCTGGGCTTTCTCCTTGGCCTTTTTCTGCCCCATGGAGACGGCGCGCTCCAGCACGGCCATGAGCCCGGCGCGGGTTTTGCCCAGGGAATCCAGGCCGCCCGCCTTGATGAGGGCTTCCAGGGTGCGCTTGTTGATCTTGCGCAGGTTCACGCGCTCGCACAGGTCGTAGATGTCCTTGAAGGGGCCGTTCTCCTGGCGCTCGGTGACGATGTCGCCCACGGCGTCTTCGCCGACGCCCTTCACGCCCGCCAGGCCGAACACGACCTTGTTGTCGATGACGCAGAAGCGGCTCTCGCTCACGTTCACGTCGGGCGGCACCACGGGAATCTGCATTTCGCGGCAGGCGTTGATGTAGGTGAAGACCTTGTCCGTGTTCGTGAGTTCCGAGCTGATGAGCGCGGCCATGAACTCGTGCGGGTAGTGGGCCTTCAGGTAAGCGGTATAATAGGAGATGAGCGCGTAGGCCGCGGAGTGGGACTTGTTGAAGCCGTACTCCGCGAACTTCTCCATGAGGTCGAAGATTTCCTGCGCCGTGGCCTCGGCGATCTTGTTCTCCCGCGCGCCGGCCATGAATTTCTGGCGCTCCTTGGCCATCTCCTCGGCTTTCTTCTTGCCCATGGCGCGCCGCAGCAGGTCTGCGCCGCCAAGGGTGTAGTTGGCTATGACCCGGGCGCAGCTCATGACCTGCTCCTGGTACACGATGACGCCGTAGGTGGGCTTGAGGGTCTCCTCAAGGGACGGGTGCGGGTAGGTGACGGGAATCTGCCCCTGCTTGCGCTTGATGAACTCGTCGACCATGCCGGAGCCCAGCGGGCCCGGGCGATACAGCGCGAGCATGGCGATGATGTCCTCGAAGCAGCTGGGCTTGAGCATGCGCAGGTACTTGCGCATGCCCGAGCTTTCCACCTGGAAGATGCCGTCGGTGTCGCCGGAGCAGAAAATCTCGTAGGTGGCCGGGTCGTCCAGGGTCAGGTTGTCCAGATCGGGCGGGGTTTTGCCCCCGCGCACGATGATGTCCAGGGCGTCCTCGATGACGGTCATGGTGCGCAGACCCAGAAAGTCGAACTTGATGAGGCCGACTTTTTCGACGAACTTGCCGTCGAACTGGGTGACTATTTCACCCTCCTTCCCCTTGTACAGCGGAAGGTAGTCGAGCATGGGCTTCTCGGAGATGACGATGCCCGCGGCGTGGGTGGAGACGTGGCGCGAGAGGCCCTCCAGCCTTTTGGACACGTCGATGAGCTTCTCGATCTGCGGGTTGCCCACGGTCATGGCCAGAAGCTCGGGCTCCTTCTCCAGGGCCTTGTCCAGGGTCATCTTCATTTCTTCGGGAATGAGCTTGGCGATGCGGTCGGTCTCGGCAAAGGTCATGCCCAGGGCCCGGCCCACGTCGCGCACGGCCGCCTTGGCCTTCATGGTGCCGAAGGTCGTTATCTGCGCCACGTGGTCGCGGCCGTACTTGCGCGCCACGTAGGCCACCACCTCCAGGCGGCGGCGTTCGCAGAAGTCCACGTCGATATCCGGCATGCTGATGCGTTCGATGTTCAGAAAACGTTCGAACAACAGATCGTAGGGCAGGGGGTCGAGGTTGGTGATCTTGAGCGCCCAGGCCACCAGCGAACCGGCGGCCGAGCCGCGGCCGGGGCCCACGGGAATGCGCTGGTCCTTGGCCCAGTTGATGAAGTCCTGCACGATGAGGAAGTAGGCCGGGAAGCCCATCTCCTTGATGACGCCGATCTCGTACTCCAGGCGCTCCCAGTACTTCTTCTCGTCCACCTCGTGGTTGAGGTTCTCCAGGCGCTTTTTCAGGCCGTCGTGGGCCATGCGCTCGAACTCGGACTCGATGCTCATGCCCTCGGGCAGCTCGTACACCGGGAAATAGTGCTTGCCGAGCTCGATTTCGACGTTGCACTGCTCGGCGATTTTGACCGTGTTGCTGATGGCTTCCGGGTGGTCCTTGAACGCCGCCTCCATCTCCTCCATGGTCTTGAAGTAGAGCTCGGTGGTGTCCATGCGCATGCGGTCTTTGTCGAGCACCGTGCGCTGCGTGCCGATGCACAACAGGATGTCGTGGGCCTCGGCGTCGGACTGGGTGAGGTAGTGGCAGTCGTTGGTGGCCACCAGCGGCAGTTTCGTCTCCTCCGCCACCTGGATGAGCATCTGGTTGGCCCGGGTCTGATCGGCTATGCCGTTCTCCTGCAACTCCAGGTAGAAGCGGTCGGGGAAAATTTCGGCGTACTCGCGCGCCATGGCGATGCCGGAGTCGAGGCCCTTGCCCAGAAGCGTGCGGTTGACCTCGCCCGCCAGGCAGGCGGAAAGGGCGATGAGCCCCTCGGAATATTGGCGCAGAAGGTCCTTGTCCACGCGCGGCTTGTAGTGGAAGCCGGTGAGGAAGCCCTCGCTGACGAGCTTGATGAGATTCTGGTAGCCGGTGCGGTTTTGGGCCAGCAGCACCAAGTGGTAGGCCGCCTGGCGCGAGCTGGTGGCGTGCTTGTCCTCGCGCTTGCCGGGGGCCACGTAGACCTCGCAGCCGATGATGGGCTTGATGCCGGTGTCCAGCGCCTTCTGGCGGAAGACGAGGGCACCGTGCATGTTGCCGTGATCGGTCAAGGCCACGGCGGGCATGCCGAGGTCCTTGGCGCGGGAGCAAAGATCCTTGATGCGGATGGCTCCGTCGAGCAGGCTGTATTCGCTGTGGCAGTGCAAGTGCACGAAATCAGACATGGAGCATCCCCTTTGCGAGTAGTGGCGAGTTTGTGTATACACCAGGACGTGAACCTTGGAAACGCTTCGGCTGGTGGAAAAATAAACCCTGTGATTTCAGTTGCTGCGCCTGCCACCGGCGTACGCCCCGGAGCCTGTTGATGGTCGAGCGTGTGAAGCGCAAACTCTCGCGTCTGTCCTCCGTGGTGCCGGTGCTGGCGGGCGCGGTGGCGGTGTCGCTTCTGCTGGGGCTCTTGGCCTGGCTGGTGGAACCCTACCTGCCGCGCGCCTTTACGGACTTCGTGCGGGAGCTGGCCGGCGAGGACTTCGAGACCCGGCGGCAGGCCATCAAGGCCTGGTTCGAATCCTGGGGCGCGGTTTCGGCCTGGGTGTTCCTCGGCGTGCAGTTTTTGCAAGTGGTGGTGGCGCCCATTCCCGGCCAGTTCGTGGGGCTCTTGGGCGGCTTCGTGTTCGGCTTTTGGCGCGGGCTGCTGCTCAACGTCGTCGGCAACGCCGTGGGGTCGCTGGCGGCCATGCTGCTCACGCGGTTCTTCGGCGAGCGCGTCATGCGGCCCTTTGTGCCCGCGCCCCTGCAAGAGAAGTTCGACGCCACCATCCACCGGGGCGGGCTCTCCAACTTCTTCATGCTCTTCCTTTTGCCCGGCACGCCCAAAGACGCCATCTGCTTCATGGCCGGGGTGACGCGCCTGCCCATCTGGAAGCTCATGCTGGCCAACACCCTGGGGCGGCTGCCCGGGATCATGGTGCTCACCTTCACCGGCGCAGCGGCCGACGCCGACCTGTTCACCGTGAAGCTGGTGTTCGGCGCCGGGCTTTTCCTGGCGCTCCTCGTGTGGTTGTTCGATGAGGAGATCAAGGAGCGGCTGGGGCGCATAGCCAGCTGAGGCCTTGTTTAAAGCGTGGCGGCGCTGTTGCGCTCGCACCGGGCGCTGGTGTATTCAGGGTTCAGGCGGCGGGCCGGCAAAGGTCCGCCCATGCGTTTCCCCCCTTCCCACAAGGAGCCAGCCATGCGCAAATTCCTTCCGGCGATGTCCCTTTTTCTTCTCCTTGCCCTTTTGGCCGGATGCTACGGCGCGCACAATACGGCGCAGTCCAACCCCGCGCACTACGAGCAGGGCCTGGTGGACAAGGCCGCGGCCACGGTGCGCGGCATGCGCTCCGACCCGACCTTCCGCCACCTTGACGTGTATTTGAAAAACGCGCGCGGCGTGCTCATTCTGCCCAGCGTCATCAAGGCCGGACTCATCTACGGCGGCCAGGGCGGCAATGGCGTGCTGCTTTCCCGCGCGGCCGACGGCACCTGGTCCTCCCCGGCCTTCTACACCCTGGGCGGCGGCAGCATCGGCCTGCAGATCGGCGTGCAGGAGGCGGCCATCGTGCTGGTGTTCATGAACGACAAGGCCTTCAAGTCCGCCCTCGACACGGGCCTGACCCTGGGCGCGGACGCCACGGTCGCTGCCGGCACCGAGGGCCTCACCGGCGAGGTCGCCAGCACCCACGTGTTCAAGGACGTGTATTACTTCGCCGACGTGAACGGACTGTTCGCGGGCATTTCGCTTGAGGGCGGCGTCATCCACGTGCGCGACGGCCTGAACAAGACTTTCTACGGCCAGAGCCTCACCCCCCGGGAGATCGTGCTGGACCGCAAGGTGGACGCCGCCACGGCGCGCGCCTTGAAGGACTCCCTCGTCGTCATCCCCAAGGCCAAGTAAATGCGAGGCATGCAAGGCGGCTGGCGGCGCGGGCTTCTCCGTCCGCTGGCCGCCGCCCTGCACGCGGCGCTGCTGCTTTTCGGCCTGTGGGGCTGCGCGACCCCGCCTCCGCTTCCGCCGCCTCCGCCTCCGCCGCCGCCCACAGAGGCGCGCGATGTGGTGACCCTGCCTCAGGACGTGGCCGCGTACTTCACCGCCGCCACCCTGGACGCGCCCTTTCTTTCGCCCAAGGTCCAGGCGGGGCTGGCCGCGCGCCTGCGCGAGCTGCACTTCGCCCCCTGGCACCGCGTCAAGCCCGCGCATACAAAGGCCGACGCCCTTTGGGGCATGGGCTACCTGAAGCAGGACCGCCATTACGGCGAGAACCTGCGGCCCCTCGGCCCTGCTTTCCGCGCGCAAATGGAGACCCTGGTGCGGGCCGAAAGCTACCCGAACACCCTGCGCCCGGCCATCACCACGGCCAACACCTCGCTGCGCGTGCTGCCCACCGTGCGCCCCGGCTTCCTCAAGCCCGGCCTGCCGGGCGAGGGCTATCCCTTCGACTACTGGCAGAACTCCGGCATTTTGGCAGGCACGCCCGTGCTGGCGACGCAGACATCCAGCGACGGCGCCTGGGTGCTGGTGGAGGGACGCGTGGCCGCAGGCTGGGTGCCCGTGGCCGACATCGCCTTTGTGGACGAGACCTTCATGGCCCAGTGGGAGGCCCTGCCCCTGGCCGCCGTGACCCGCGAGAACACGCCGGTGACGGCGCGCTTCGCCGTGGACGGCGCGCAGCCCGTGCATCTTTTCGCCGGGCGCATCGGCACGCTGCTGCCCCTGGCGGACATGGACCAGACCGGCGTCACCGTGCTGGCCCCCGCGCGCGACGCCGCAGGCCGGGCGGTGAGCCTTGCCGTGCCCCTGCGGGCGGACGACGCCGAGCCCATGCCGCTGCCGCCCACGCCGCGCAACTTCGCCCGTCTGGCCAACCAGCTCATGGGCCAGCCCTACGGCTGGGGCGGCTACCTGGGCAACCGCGACTGCTCGGCGCTTCTGCTCGACCTCTACGCGCCCTTCGGCGTCTTTTTGCCGCGCAACTCGCGGGTGCAGGCGCGCCAGGGCGAGTGGATCCCCTGGCTGGACCTGACCCCGGCGGAGAAGGAGGCCGAGCTCCTCGACCGCGGCGCGCCCCTCTTGACCCTGCTGCACAAGCCGGGGCACATCATGCTCTACCTGGGGCAGCGCAACGGCCGGGCCGTCATCCTGCACGACATCTGGGGGCTGCGCACCCTGGACGAAAAGGGCGTGGCCGGGCGGTTCATCGTGGGCCGCGTGGCCATAACCACCCTGAACCCCGGCGCGGAGATCCCCGACGTGGCGCGTTCCGGCCTGCTTTTGCCCACCATGGACGGCATGACCCTGGTGGCTCCGGCCGAAGTCCCCATCGGCAAGTGACCGGCCGGAATGCATGCTCCGGTGCGCATGGGCAAAGATGCCTGTGTGGTGCAGTTGACCGTGAAGCAGGCTGAAGAGAAGGAAAGGACTTTGGAGGACTTCAGATTACCTGAGCTGAAGTCTGAAAAAGAGAATGTCCACCGGTACCTCCACGCATTCATCTGACCGGAGCCAGAATCCCACGTGGCCAGCAGTGGACATTTCAATTGCCATACGCCAAATGCTTGAGGGAATCAACGACAACCACAGTGCGGCGGGGCAGTCACTCCCCGGCCCTTATATAATAGGTAAGGAGACACCATGCCCATAAGCGGCACCCCCATGAACTTCGCCTTTGCCGGGTCCGGCCCGGCGCGCGGCAACGGACGCAGCGTCGCGGTCATCGGCGCGGGGCCTTCCGGCCTGGCCGCGGCCGGGTTCCTGTCCTGCCTGGGCTACCAGGTGGACGTGTACGACAAGCTGCCCAAGCCCGGCGGGCTCATGGTCTTCGGCATCCCGGCGGAGCGCATTCCGGCCGAGCGCATCGCCCAGGGCGTGGAGACGCTCTCCGGCCGCTACGGCGTGCGCTTCCATCCCGGCACAAAGATCTGCGACCGCAGGCAGACCGACGACACGGGCGACGAACTCTCCACCCGCTGCATCGACCTGGACGAGCTGGTGCGCGAACATGATGCCGTGATGCTCTGCACCGGGTCGTGGAAGCCGCGCCGCCTGAACATTCCGGGCGAGGATCTGCGCGGGGTGTACTCCGGCCTGGCCTTCCTGTTTCCCATCCGCGCCGCCCAGTACAACAAGAGCCGCATGAGCGAGATCGCCGTGGCGGGCAAGAACGTGGTGGTCATCGGCGCCGGGTTCTCGGCCATCGATGTGGCCCATGGCGCCTTGGGCCAGGGGGCAGCCCGCGTGAGCTTGGTTTATAGGCGCACACGGCGCGAAGCCCCGTGCGGCAGCCACGAGATCGAGCTGTTCGAGGCCGCGGGCGGGCACTGGCTGGAGCTGGTCACGCCCATCCGCGTGCTGGAGGGCCAGGGCGAAAGCCACGGCCAGGTCACGGGCATTGAGTGCATCCAGTGCCACCTGGGCGAGCCCGATGCGGACGGCCGCCGGAGCGCCGTGCCCGACTCCTGCGCCAAGGTGGTGTTGCCCGCGGACATCATCGTGGCCGCCATAGGCGAAACCGCCGCGCCGCCCTTTGCCGAGCGCCTGGGGCTGGAGTCGGTGCGCAAGAACGAGATCCACTGGCTGCAAATGACGAAGATGGAAGGCGTGTTTGTGGCGGGCGACGCGCTCACCGGGCCGAGCAAGATCGGCAAGGCCGTGTACAGCGGCCTGCGCGCAGCCCAGTCGCTTTCGCGCTGGCTGACGTTGCGGGCCATGAGCCGGGAGCTGGAGTACCGCGACGACGCGCCCATCCGCAAGGAAGACCTGCGCTAAGGGCCGGGGGAGAGCATGAGCACAGACGAGAAGAACGCCGCGAACGGCAACGAGATGATCCTGTTCATCGACTACGACCGCTGCATCGGCTGCGAGTCCTGCGAATCGGCCTGCCGCTTCGTGCACGGCCAGCCGCGCATCAACATGACGCGCACGGTTGGGGGCATAATGGCCCCGGTGTACTGCCGGCATTGCGAGTCGGCCTCGTGCGTGAAGGGCTGCACGCGCGGCGCGCTCATGAAGTCGCGCGACGGCACGGTGCTCCTCAATCCCGTGCTGTGCGCCGGGTGCGAGACCAAGAACTGCATCCTGGCCTGCCCCTTTGGCGGCATCTTCTGCACGGGCTTGGACGACGCGGTGGCCAAGTGCGACCTCTGCCAGCACCG
>Ga0183099_1001994_pt1 | contig 10941 bp, 8 predicted proteins | sample Biomet1_FD_127788 | JGI IMG/M metagenome (GOLD analysis project Ga0183099, IMG submission 127788) | Microbial communities from bioreactor (seeded with anoxic lake sediment) at LBNL, California, USA - Biofuel metagenome 1 | ecosystem: Engineered > Bioreactor > Anaerobic > Unclassified ... | reverse complement strand
TATTTTTAATATTTTTTTGTGTCCTTTCTCAAATTGAAGTTTTTAGCCAATCTTTAGGCTTAAAAAGCAATCTCCTTTATGACGGAGCAGGACCTAATCTTGGCGGTATGCAGCGATTTAAATAGATTTTAATATTGAGAATTTAGATACTTCTTTAAGTTCGAAGTGTGCAAAGAGAATAATAAGAGCTTCCGTGTGAACGGTTGGATATAATTGTGAATAATGAAAAAGGTATTTTTAATATTTTTTTGTGTCCTTTCTCAAATTGAAGTTTTTAGCCAATCTTTAGGCTTAAAAAGCAATCTCCTTTATGACGGAGTAGGACCTAATCTTGGCGTGGAATTTGCTCTTTCTCAGCGACTGACTTTGGATGTTAATGCAAATTATAATCCTTTTTCCCTCTCAGAAACAAAAAAGTGGAAACATCTGCTTGTTCAGCCAGAACTTCGCTATTGGCTTTGTCAACCTTTTACTGGTCATTTTATTGGCGTTCATCTATTAGGCGGTGAATATAATATTGGAGGTGTTGATGTCTCTGATCTTAAAACTCATCGTATTCAAGGTACTGTGTGGGGTGGTGGACTTACTTACGGTCATCATTGGATCCTTTCTCCAAGATGGGGTGTTGAAGCATCTATTGGAGTGGGTGCTGCTTGTTTCCACTATGACAAATACATCTGTGAACATTGCGGATATAAAACAGGCAGTTATAATAAAATGTATTTAGGTCCAACAAAAGTGAGTGTATCGTTAGTCTATCTTTTAAAATAGAAAATGTTAAAAGATAGATGAATATTAAGACATTGATTATTATTAGCAATTATATGAAAAAAGAGCTTTGTTATTTCTTTTTGCTGCTGATATTAGCTTCATCGGCCTTTGGTCAGGAAGCCTATAAAGGGCAGATCTTTATAACTAAGCAGCAGTTTATTCGTCAGGGTAACATGTTGCAGGTAAATATGCACGTTGATTTTGAAGGAGTGAAGCTTCCTACTGACGAATCCTTTACTTTTACTCCGGTGTTAAAGTCTGGTAAGCAACAGATAATCCTTTCACCAATCATAGTAAATGGTCCGCAAAAACAAAAAGCTTATCATCGTAGTGAAGTTCTTGATAAATATAGTAAGAAGAAACATAAGGGTAGTATCCCGCTATTTGTATTAAAAGATAATAAGAAGAGTTCACGTACATTCTCATATAAAACGGAAGTGCCGTATGATGATTGGATGGATGGTGCTACACTATATGTTGAAACAGAAGAGTGTGGATGTAATGGTAAAAAGGCTAATATATATGAAGATAAAGTAGCCGAAATGATTAAAATCCCAAAACCTCACACTTCTGGTGTTTCTGATGATATTGATAGAGATATGCTTGCATGGGTAAACATTTTGGCTCCTAATGATGAAGATAAATTATTTAGTGTGAAAGGTAGCATTCCTCTTGACAGAAAAGGTGGTCTTGATTGTCTGTCGGAAGAAAAATGTTATGAGTTATATTATAGAATTAGAAATGCCGTTCATTCCGTGAATCAGATAAAAAGAGCAACTATTTCCCGAATAAATGTTACTGGATATACTTCTCCTATAGGTAATAATAGTGAAAATGAGAAGCAAGGCATTTCAAGATCTTTGATGCTGAAAAATTATCTTACTCAGTCTCATGTAAATGCCAAATACCCATTAGATGTAGCTTGGATAGCAGAAGATTGGGATTCAATAACAAGCATTATAAAGACTTCAAAAATGCCTCTTCGCGATGCAACTCTTGATATTATCAGTTCCGTAGAATTGGTAAAAGGACGTGAACGTGTCTTAAAAGATCTGGCTTCGGGCATTCCTTATAAATATATATCAGAAAAAGTATTCCCTCAAGTATGCCGATTGGAATATGAAGTTGAGTATAATCAAGAATCACTTGATACAGCTACTGCACTATTACTACTAAAAACCCGTCCTCAGGCATTGAGATTGAGTGAATTCTATGCTATAGCAAATAGCTATCCAAAAGGATCTCAGGAATACAATGACGTGTTTGATATCGCGGCAAGATTGTTCCCAAATAATCCTCAGGCAAATATCAATGCAGCAGCAGTGGCATTAACAAAGAGAGATGCAAAACTAGCACGTAAGTATCTGGAAAGATTTACAACTCTTCCAGCTGCTTATAATAATATGGGATTACTTTATCTTCTTGAAGGTAATAAGGATAAAGCTGAAGTGTATCTTCAGATGGCAGCTGCCGCAGGTATTCCGCAAGCTAATGTTGCTCTTAAGTATATAATTAAAACTGAGTCAAAAAAATAATTATTAATCTTTAATTTCGTATTTGTATGAATAAATTTATTTACTTATTTGTAACCCTTTTTGCTTTAAGCTTTTCTTCTTGTAATAATGAAGATGCGAGTCAAGAGGTTGAAACTATTACTCCAGCTACACTTAAATTAACGATTACTGATGTCGGAGTGAGTACCAAAGCTACCGGTTTAACCACAACCTTAAATGGTGGTGTAGGTAGTAGCGAGGCTACAGTAAATAGTATGATTGTTGGCGTTTTTAAATGTACCCAAAGTTCTCCAAACGATAATGATCCACTTGACAAAATTACTGAAATACCTACTGCCTCGTTAGGGTCTTCGATTTCTGTAGAAGAACTAACTGCAGGAGATCGCTCGGTAGTTGTTGTTACTAATTATGATGATGCTGCAAAAACGGCTTTATTGGCTGCAAAAACTCGTGGTGAGTTCCTTGCAAAAACAATAAATCTTAGTGTTACAACTGGAAGTACTACTACTACTGCTGGTTCTACTCAAGTTGCTACTTATTTACCAATGTCAGGAGAAGCAAATGATGGTACTGATAATGTTATAAAACTTAGTGCTGCTGCTACTGCTACTGCTACTGTTACTCTTTATCGTTTGGTTGCTAAAATTTCAATTAATACTATTAGTACTAGTTTTATTACTCCTTATGCTAATGCTACGTTTGATTTGGATAAAATATTTATTTATGGAGCGTTGGAAAGTTCAACTGTTGCAGTCGGTACTAATACTACGGTTCCTTCTGCTGTAACTCTAATAAATGGTGGAACAGTTAGTGGATCTTGGGCTATTGAAAAACCTTATTTGCTTGATGCTGGGGCTTTATGTTCTTTTTCACCTGTAACTCCTGTAACGACTTATTCAACGCCTCATAGTTTCTATGTCTTTGCAAATGGTAATGGCACATATCCTTTAAAATTAGTTCTTGGAGGTGAGTTTGATATGGATGGAACCGGCACGGTGGCTACTCCCTCTACAACATATTACCCTATTATAATTAATCAAACAACCCTGACAAGTAGCACAGGAGTTATTGCTCGGAATACAATTTATAACGTGACTGCTACTATTAAGGGGATTGGTGTAACTAATCCGTCAGAGAATATTCTACCTGCAAACTTGACTTTGAGTGTTACTCCAGCGGAATGGAATACTACTACTCAGGCAGTTGAGTTTAATTAAAAATATGTCACTCCCAAAGAATTATAAAATAGTATGTTTTCAGAAAAAAAGTTATACAGGCCTTTCTATATATTCTGTTAGTGCTGTCATTAAATGGCTGCATAATGGATGATATGAGTGGTTGTAGTCAATATGAGCTTACAGTGAAAGCTGTGACTTCGGATGGAGAGGATATTTCTTTGGATTCTTTTCATTCTTTGGGAGTGTATCTTTTTGCGGACAGCAGCTTTGTTAAAGTTCTCTATCCTGATGAAAATGGTAAATATTTACTAGGATATGATAAAGGGGTATCTTTGACTTTTGTTGCTTGGGGGAATCTTTCTTCAGATAGTATAATAGCCCCTGTACTCAAAGTAGGCACAAATATAAAAGATGCTTTGGTTCAATTAAAAAAGAATGGAGAGTATAATTATTCTTCTCCTGAACTATTCTATGCGAGCCAAACCGTCTCCTCTTCCTCTACTCGTTCGTTGGATGTTGAAAGTGATACAGTTTCATTGTTGCTAAAGCGCAAAGTTGGTGCATTAACAATAATGACTAAAAATCTGGAATTTTATTTTGGAAAGTCTGATAATTATCGATATGTAATTCGGGAAACAAAGAACACTTTGAATTTCTTAGGTGAACTTACTGGTGAAGAAGCAAATTATTCTCCCTATTCTTATTTTGATGAAAATCGAAATTTAATAGCTCCTGCTTTTAATGTTTTTCCTTCCGAGACTGATGGACAAATAGAAGTAGATATCTATCGAGGAGATACAAAAATTTATGCAACTACCACAGACTCATCTGGTAATCCTATAAAAGTCTTGCCCGGTAAACAGTCCAATATTTATATATCAATAGAGTTTTGTGACATTACGCTTCAATATATAGTCAGTCCTTGGGGAGTTGTTGAACAAAACGTTGAATTCTGATATAAAACAAATGTTGCTTAATAAATCTTTATGGATTTTATTCGTTTCATCTTTTCTTATTGCTTTTTGTTCTCAAAACAATAAAACAATAGAAGGTAAATATGCAATTATTCATTTATTTATAGGCAGTCCTAATTCCGGTGTTAACACATGCACCAATGAACTTAATTCGGCAGAAGAAGATATGCTATATTTATTGTGTGCATATATTGAAGATGATTTAGTAGGCCAAAAATACAGCCTTTATGGCTCTCTGAATCCGACTTTAACAGTTGAGATCCATAGTAAACTCTAATTTTACTATATGTTTACTAAAAAGATGGTAATTGAGATTAATTGATAATAATAAATAAAATGAAAAAAGAACTTTATTTCTTGCTCCTGCTTTTAGTTTTTGCTGCAGGCTCAGTTTTTGGTCAAAAAGCTTATAAGGGACAGATTTTTGTAACTCAGCAACAATTTACGCATCAGGGAGAAATGTTGCATATAAATATGAATGTTGATTATGCTGGAATAGGCCTTCATTCAAATCAAACTTTAACAGTGACTCCAGTTCTGAAATCAACAACTCAGAATGCAACATTATCTTCAGTAATAATTAACGGGCCTGTAAAATATCAGAGCACTAAAAAATCAGGCATACAAAAAAATTATCGTATTAATGTTCCGGTAGTTTTAGTAAAAGATAGTAAAAAGAATGTGCGTTCATTCTCTTATAAGGTTGCTATTCCTTTTGAATCTTGGATGAATGGATGTACTCTTTACATTCAAACGGAAGAGTCTGATAAGAGTGGTAAAAATAAGCACATGTACGAAGATAAAATAACTGATGCAATACAGGTAATATCTCCAGTTGTTACTTCGGAGAGTTCTCATAATTTTATACCTTCTGTAAATATAGAGAATAATATTTTTTCTTGGGTAAATATAATTACCCCTGTAGAAGATAAAAATAAATATTTGAATTTGAAGGGAAATATTCCTTTTTATGGTATAAGCAATCTTGAAAATCTTTCTGAAGAAAAACAAAATGCTGAGATATATTATCGTTTACGTGATGCTGTTCACTCTGTGCTTGAAGAGGCAGGAACCACAATCACAGAAATTAATGTTAAAGGATTTACTGCACCTGAAGGTGATTATAATAGAAATGAGAAACAAGGTGCAAAACGAGCCCTTTCATTAAAAAATTACTTACGTCAGAATCGTGTAAGTGGTAAGTCTTCTCTTGAGGTAACTTGGGTTGCCGAAGACTGGGATTCTATAACTTCTTTAGTTAAAACTTCTGATATGGTTCTTCGCGACGCTGTACTTGATATTGTTAATTCTGTAGATGTTGTAAAAGGACGTGAAAAGGTGTTGATGGGACTTTCTGGAGGAATTCCATACAAATATCTTTCTGAGAAAGTTTTTCCACAGGTTTGCCGAATAGAATATGAAATTAATTATTCTCAGGAAACAATCGAAACTTCTACTGGACGTTTCCTTTTACAGAGTCATCCAAGTTCCTTAAGTCTTAGTGAATTTTTTGCTGTTGCAAACAGCTACCCAAAAGGATCTAAAGAGTATAATGATGTTTTCGATCTTGCTGCACGTCTTTTTCCTGAAAGCCCTGAAGCTAATATCAATGCTGCAGCTGTTGCATTGACTAATAAAGATACCAGATTAGCCCGAAAATATTTGGAACGTTTTGCAACACTTCCTGCTGCTTACAATAATATGGGATTACTTAACTTGTTAGAAGGAAACAGAGATAAAGCTGATATTTACCTTCAAATGGCTGCTGCGGCTGGAGTTCCACAATCTAAAGCTGTACTTTCTTATTTAAAGAACAATAATTAGAAAATGTCCTTACGTTTATTCTGGTACGTATTTATGTTTAGATACCTCAAATATAATATATACTGAAAACAAAGGATAGCGTAAGGATTTTTTATATTCTATCCGATATTTAAATATATAAATAGAGGCGTTTTGAGTTGTGCTTTTATCAATGGCTTTGTAGAAATATTTATTTGATAATGCAAAAAAAATATATTTGGATCATTTTATTATTTTGTGTCTTGTTAGAATCGTGCACTGATTCCGATGCCATTAGCGATGATACACATATGGCTGTATTGAAAGTACTTGTTGGAAGCATCGAGTCTCAGAATGTTTTAACAAAATCTACTTTTAGTGAGACTGGGATATATAATTTGCATGTTCTTGTATATAATAGTAGTGGCGAATTGATTGGTCATGGCTATAGTAGCACGGGCAATTCTGTAACCTTGACTACCCGAGTTGGTACAGGCAATACAGTTTATGCCGTGGCAAATACTTATAGTCCTTCACTATTTGATGGTTCTGTTGCTGTTACAGAATCACAATTAAAGGAGTTCTTGAGTTCAACTTCTAGTCTCGATGGTATTAAGACTGGTGATAGTTCAACTTCAGCTTTGGTTATGGCTGGTAGTAAATCAGGAGTAATAATATCTTCTTCTGGAACTACAATTTCTTCAGGACAGTTTTTGGTTACACGTTTGGCAGCTAAAATAACATTAAATATAACGGGTAATAATGATATAAAAATCACTGGATATGCAATAAAAAATATTCCCGGGAAAAGTTATATAGCTACTCGTCCTAATACAAATGAGTCATTAATTACAGATATAGCTGTTGGAGATGATGCTGTTACTACTTCCGGTGATTGGTTTGATGTGGGTACAACTTCTTTAGCTAGTTTGTCTACCTATTCAACCTCTTTTTACATGTATGAGAATAGAAGAGGTGGAAGAATAACGGTTGATAGTAGTACTGGGACTTTGACAAACCAGCAGGAAAAATCGAAATATGCACCCTCAAATGCAACCTATGTTGAGATTTATGCACAAGGAACTAATTTTACTGCTACCTATAAGGTTTATTTAGGGGGAGATAATTCTCAGAACTATAATGTAAAACGTAACTTTGATTATACTTATACAATAAATCTTTATTCGGCTAATTCAATAGATACTCGTGTAACAAAAATAGAAAATTTATCATCAAAGCAAGCAAATTGTTATATGGTTGCGCCTCGTCAATCAATAATAATAGATGTAAATACTAAAGGGAATGGTAGTACGACTAATAATCAAGGAATAACAACGACTCATAGTGCAGCCTCTGTTGCTATTTTATGGCAAACAGTCAGTAACTTAATAAATATTTCTTCTCTTTCTAGTGGAAAAGTAACAATTACTGCTGGAACAGAGACTGGAAATGCAGTAATTGCAGCTTATAGTGGTGCTAATGGAACAGGAACAATTCTTTGGTCCTGGCATATTTGGGTTACTGCATATGAACTTGGTACTTCTGGGACATCAGCATCCAATGGTTCTGTTTTATATTATAATGCATCTACTACTTCAGGGTATATGATGGATCGAAATTTGGCTGCTTATAGTGCTACAGAAGCAGGTGAACTTGCAACAGATGTATTCTATCAATGGGGAAGAAAAGATCCTTTCCCTCGAGATATTACTCTCTATGGTAAAATTAGTTCAATAAGTAAAGTTTATGGAGCTGTGTCTATTTCAACAACAATAGCAGCTCCTTCAGTCTTTAATTATGAATATAATTCTCCGAATAATTGGAATTCTTCCCCTAATAATAATCTTTGGGGAAATGGTGCTGCGAAGACCATCTTTGATCCTTGTCCGTATGGATGGAAAGTTCCGGCAGATGGTATTTACAGTTATTTCCTTACTAGTGGAACTACACCTCGGGTTTCAGGAAGTTATTCTAATGGTTTTAATTTTATTTATAGTGGATCTTCGACAACTTGGTATCCTGCATCGGGGTTTCGTAGTCAAGCAAATGGGGACTTTGGTGCTTCCGGTACAATGGGATTTTGCTGGAGCTCCAGTTCTCTTAATGATACATTTTCAGCCGCTCTTCAATTTGATAGTAGTAATATTTATCCAAGTTGTAGTCATGCTCGAGGACATGCTTTCGCTGTTCGATGCATAAGAGAGTAAGATGTTTTTGGACTGTAATGATTTAAAGGAATATGAGTAATTAGTCTATAGAATTATATAAACTTAAATGATAAGAAGATGTAATTATGATAGATTTTAAGTAATCTACTTTTTAAATTATAATAAATGATAGCGCTACAAAATGACATTAGAGGGGATTATTTATATTGAATTTGAAAAATATTTATTTGATAAAAATGCAAAAAAAATGTATTCTGATTATTTTATTATTCTGTGTTTTTTTAGGATCGTGCACAGATCCTGATTTTGCTAGTGATAATGAAGGAATTGCTGTATTGCGTGTTTCAGTTGGAAATGCTGCAGCTCAGGAAATTACGACGAAAGCCACTTTTAATGAAAGTGGTATATATAATTTGCATGTTTTAGTGTATAATAGTATCGGAGAATTAGTAGGATATGGCTATAGTAGTACAGGTAACTCTGTAACCCTGAAAACCCGTGTCGGTGAAGGGAACACGGTTTATGCTGTTGCTAATACTTACAATCCTTCATTATTTGATGGCTCTGTTGCAACTAGTGAATCAAAACTGAAAACTTTATTGAGCTCGACTTCTACCTTGGAAGGTATAAAGGTAAGCGATAGTTCCACTTCTGGCTTGGTAATGTCTGGGAGTAAGAGCAATGTAATAATATCTTCTTCAGGAACAACAATCTCGTCTTCTGATTTTACAATATCACGTTTGGCTGCTAAAATAACATTAAATATAACAGGCTTAAATGGTATTGTAATAACTGGATATACAATTAAAAATATACCTAAAAAAGGTTACATAGTTGCGCGGCCTAATACTAATGAATCCTTGACAACAGATCTGGCTGTTGGTGATGATGCCTCTTCTACTTCTAGCGATAGGTTTGACACTTCAGTAACAGGCTTAAGTACAAGTAACTATACCACTTCCTTTTACATGTATGAGAACCGAAGAGGTGGGCGTGTTAGTGTTAGTGGAACAACAGGTACTTCTACGAATGAACGTGAAAAGGTCACTTATGCTCCGACGGGTTCTACTTATGTTGATATTTCAGCTAAAGGTGCTACTTTTAGTTCTGTGTATAGAGTCTATTTAGGAGCAGACAACTGTCAGAATTATAGTGTTAAGCGTAATGTAAATTACACATACAATATAAACCTTAAAGGGGCTATGAGTTATGATACACGAGTAACAACAAGCATATTAGTTACTCCTACTGCTGTCTCAGAGTCTAATTGCTATATGGTAACTCCTGGTTCTGCAATACGTATACCTGTAAGTCGTGCAAATACAGCTATTGCCGGTAGTATCCCTGATGTTACAAAGAATTGGGATACAGACTTACTTTGGACTGATAATAGTGCTGGTTTAGCTTCAAATGGCGTAATAGAAAATATTGTTGCTGATTACTCAAATGGTGGTATCATTGTAAAGGCTGGAACTGCAGAGGGAAATGCTCTTGTTGTGGTTAAGAATCTGAGTGGTACAATTTTATGGTCATGGCATATTTGGGTGACTAGTTATAATCCTAATACAGGAACGGCTTATACTTATAATGGTTATACATGGATGGATCGAAATTTAGGGGCTAAGAATGCAACGGTCGGTAGTGCCGGGGCCTTTGGATTTTTTTATCAGTGGGGTAGAAAAGATCCTTTTCCAGGACCTAATGCCAATACTTCTGGTAATGGAAATATAGTAACTCTTTATGATAGATATGGTAATGCTTTGGTTCGGAATTCTACCGGGCTTAAGGTTGAGGCAGTAACTAATGCTGTAGCAAACTATCTCCAAAAGTCGATAAATAACCCATTGACTTTTTATGCTGGAGATTCTAATAACGATACTGACTGGTATTCATATATTGCAGGTACTCATAATAATTATTTGTGGTCTACCAGTTCCGGAACGAAGAATATTTATGATCCTTGTCCAATTGGCTGGCGTGTCCCTTATGTTACAGAACCGGCACTTTGGAGTGGCCTTTCACAGTCTTGGGATTACACTAATCTCGGACAAAACTGGGGAATCACCCTTGGCTGGTGGCCTGGAGCGGGACATCCTTCTGGAACAGATTATGCATTTGCAGTTGGAACTGGTTTTTACTGGACTGCACAGTTTAGTGGAACTAAAGGTTGCTATTTAGACTTTTATCCAGTAGATCTTGCAAATAATATAACTTGGACATATGGTGGTGGAACTATGGTTCGTGCGTTGGGGGCTTCCGAACGTTGTGTAAAATAATATTAAGGAGTATGATAATCGATATGTTAAAAAGGAATGCATTATTCTATTTTGTTTTTGTCTGCTTATTAAGCTCATGTAATATAAGCAATCAAAAAAATGCAGCAACAAAAGAACAATGCACTCAACAATCCTTCAAAGTTCCAGAACTTCCAAAGAGTGTTGACACTCAGGAGAAGAAAGCTGATTTTATAATAAAAAACTATTGGCAGAATTTTAATTTTGCAGATACAGCATTGGTTCATCGCCCACAGATTACTGAACAGGCTTTTGCTGAT
>Ga0183099_1001991_pt1 | contig 10950 bp, 11 predicted proteins | sample Biomet1_FD_127788 | JGI IMG/M metagenome (GOLD analysis project Ga0183099, IMG submission 127788) | Microbial communities from bioreactor (seeded with anoxic lake sediment) at LBNL, California, USA - Biofuel metagenome 1 | ecosystem: Engineered > Bioreactor > Anaerobic > Unclassified ... | reverse complement strand
TATTGTTTCATTTTTTATTAAATTTAAAATTAATCTTGAAAATGCTTTTAACGTCTACGCGGTGTTTCGGTTAAAGTATAAATCTTACATCTCCAACTTTTACTTTGATTTCCAGAATAATACCAGGGAGTGGAGATTTAACTGCACTCTTATTAGATGCTGCTGCCGGACGAGAAACAACCGGCTTGCCACTTTCTGTTTTAGGTGCTGCTGCTGGACGAGTAACAGTTTTAGGAACTACAGGCTTTTCTATCTCCACCTTATAAGGTGTTCCGTTAACTTCAACTGTAGCGATGTTATTTTCATCAATGTCGTTAACCGTTACTTTATAGAGGTTCCCATTGATTTTATATTTATATTGTTTCATTTTTTATTAAATTTAAAATTAATCTTGAAAATGCTTTTAACGTCTACGCGGTGTTTCGGTTAAAGTATAAATCTTAGAACTCCATGGAGAATAGTTCCGTTTAACCTTATTGATGGTTAATACAGTATCTTCCACATCATGTACATTATCCTGATATTCATGAAGCGCCATAGCGATAGCAGCAAATATGTCTCCGGACTCCGAACCAATTTCTTTTTCATGGGCAAATTTCTTATCTGTAATTCCCTGAACCTTCATTGCATTTCTTTTTGTTAGCTGGATAGAGATGTTGGCAATGATTTTAAATACCAGATAAAAAAGAATTAAACCGATAAAAATAGTAGCCATTGAAATAATGGTCATGCCTATGCCGGTAGAATCTCCCAATCGAAAATTCTGTGCATTAGCTCCAGCACTAACTACCAGTAACATGACGATTAATATCCCTTTATTTGTTTTATTCATAACTTGTCGTTTTATAGTTACTTATAATGGAATATTACCATGCTTCTTAGCAGGATTTGTTAACTTCTTGGTCTGTAATTGCTGCAATGCACGGATAATGCGGAAACGTGTATTTCTAGGTTCAATTACATCGTCAATGTAACCGTATTTAGCTGCATTGTATGGATTAGCAAACAATTTAGTATATTCTGCTTCTTTCTCAGCCATGAATGCAACTGGATCTTCTGCATCTTTGGCCTCTTTAGCATATAATACTTCTACTGCACCTGCACCACCCATTACTGCAATTTCTGAAGTTGGCCATGCGTAGTTCATATCACCACGAAGTTGCTTACAACTCATCACAATATGTGAACCACCATAAGACTTTCTAAGAGTAACAGTTACTTTAGGAACAGTTGCTTCACCATATGCATAAAGCAATTTAGCCCCATGAAGAATTACTCCATTGTATTCTTGTCCGGTACCTGGTAAGAATCCTGGAACATCAACCAAAGTAACTAAAGGAATATTAAAGGCGTCGCAAAAACGAACAAAACGTCCGGCTTTACGTGAAGCGTTGCTATCAAGTACGCCTGCCAGATATTTTGGTTGATTAGCTACCAAACCAACAGACTGTCCATTAAAACGGGCAAATCCAATAATAATATTTTTAGCGTAATCTTTTTGAACTTCAAGGAATTCTCCATTATCAATGATTGCACCAATAACTTCATACATATCATATGGTTTGTTTGGGCTATCTGGAATAATATCATTTAATGAATCTTCCAAACGATCTATAGGGTCTTCACATGCAATAAGCGGAGCTTCTTCCAAGTTGTTTTGAGGAATAAAACTAAGCAGTTTGCGGATAGTAGCTAAGCCTTCTTCTTCGGTTTTTGCAGTAAAGTGAGTTACACCCGATTTGGAAGAGTGAACACTTGCACCTCCAAGGTCTTCTTGAGAAACATCTTCACCAGTTACAGTCTTTACAACTTTGGGTCCAGTAAGGAACATGTAAGAAGTACCTTCCATCATTAAAGTAAAGTCGGTTAATGCAGGAGAATATACAGCACCTCCAGCGCAAGGACCAAAGATTCCAGAGATCTGAGGAATAACTCCTGATGCTAGGATATTACGTTGGAATATCTCAGCATAACCTCCCAAAGCATTAATCCCTTCCTGAATTCTTGCCCCTCCAGAGTCATTGATTCCAATAACAGGAGCGCCTACTTTCATAGCCTGATCCATTACTTTACAGATCTTTAATGCCATTGTTTCAGATAAAGAACCGCCAAAAACGGTAAAATCTTGTGCAAAAACATATACTAATCTTCCTTCAATGGTTCCGTATCCGGTAACAACGCCATCACCTAGGAATGATTTTTTTTCTTGTCCGAAGTTTGTACATCTATGTTTCATAAACATGTCGAGTTCTTCAAAACTTCCATCGTCTAATAATTGAGCGATACGCTCACGTGCAGTGTATTTTCCTTTCGCGTGTTGTTTTTCAATAGCTTTTTCGCCACCACCTAAGCGAGCTTGAGTACGTAGTTCTATAAGCTCTTTTACTTTTTCAAGTTGGTTACTCATGAATTTGTTATATTAAGGTTTATAAATTAGTGTTCACAAAGTTCGGTAAGTACGCCGAGAGTAGACTTCGGGTGAAGAAAAGCAATTTGCAATCCTTCAGCTCCCTGACGAGGTGCCTTGTCAATTATGCGGATTCCCTTTGTTTCTACTTCTGCCAAAGCATTTGCAACTCCGTCCTCTATAGCAAACGCTATATGGTGAACGCCAGCGCCTTTATTCTCAATAAATTTAGCAATAGTACTTTCAGGGCAGGTAGGTTCCAATAGCTCTATTTTTGTATCGCCTACTTTTAAAAAAGCAGTTCTAACTTTTTGGTCCTCAACTACTTCTATGTTGTAGCATTTTAAACCTAATACATTTTCATAGTATGGTAAAGCTTCTTCAATGCTCTTTACAGCAATACCTAAATGTTCAATGTGCGAAATCTTCATGACTATTCAATTTTTGTTAGTATGTTAATATATCCTTATCGGATATAGCGATACAAAGAAAGTCAATTACTTCTTAATAAAGAAATATTTCTGCATTTTATTTTAGGTTCTTTTACTGTTAGAATTCGATTAGTAATCGGACGTTAATTTGACGAGATGTAAGGTAATTGGGTACTGCATACTGGTTATTATACACATCAGTAACCCAATAATAGGAGTTAACGTTGTTTATTCCGAGCAAATTGAAAACATCTACTCCAAGCCACATATTACGAATATGGCGACTGATATGTCCACGATAGTCTCCATTCTCATTATCTATGAGCTGTCTTGACATACCTATATCTACTCTTTTATAGGGTGGAGTGCGAAACACCATTTCTTCTCTTCCTGAATGTGGAGGACCAAAGGGAAGTCCGTCTGCCCAGGTGGCTTTCAAATTCATTTTCCATTTTTTGTTTCCAGGAAAATAATCACTGAAGTAGAATGATATGTTATACCTTTGATCAGTAGGACGAGGAACCCATTTCACATTAATTTTTTCTCCGTTTGCATCAATGAAAGACAGAGCCAGGAGTCTGTTCCCTGAACAAATTCACCAAATAATTTCATATCAAGTCCTGTGGCATATCCGCTTGCCATATTTTTACCATAGTAACTCACGCGTACATTATCAACATTATAGGGAACCAGATTGCTTAGTTTCTTATAATAAACTTCAGTAGTGAATTTGAATGGTCGTCCCAGAGCGCGGAATTTATAATCGCTTGCCATAACAAAATGGATGGAACGCTGAGATTTAATATCTTTATTAAGTGTCACGATTGTATTTCCATCTATTGTGGTAGTGTCACGAAATTCTTTATAGAAAGGCGCCTGATAATAAACTCCTGTAGCAGCGCGGAAGGTTAAGTCTTCATTGAATTTAGGAATTAGGGCAATGGATGCACGAGGGCTGAAGATAAATTCTTTATTCCAGTTCCAGTAACTTCCCCGTACCCCGGCATTAAGAGTAAATAGTCCCAGATTTGAGGAAAATTTGTAGGTGTCTTGTGCATAGAATGAATATCTATCACTTCTTATTTCATTTTTTGAAGCTAAACTGTAAATCAGTTCTACGTCATTACCAGTGTGAGGGAGAGAATAACCGGCCGAGTCTCTCATTTCCCATTCCCGAAGCTTGTCTTTGATAAACTCTTTTTTAAGCTCTACCCCCCATTTGATAAGATTACTTTTTACTTTATGAGTGCCGGTAATGGAGTAGCTTTGTACATTTGCATTCAGGTAATTACGTGCATGTTCCATATAAGTTCCCACTCCAACAGTTTGGTCTTCACTGGTTGTTTCTCCCGATGTACTTCCATCTAAGGAACTTAACCAATATTGTCCGGTAACATCATAAGTCTCTTGCTCTTTAGTATGGAAAGCAGAGGCAATAAGAGTGATATCGTTATACGGATTCAGGTGATACGCTATGCTTCCAGAGCCAAAATAGGTTTGGAATAAATCTCGTTCCTGACCTCCAAAATATACTTTAAATTCTTGAACAGAAGAAACTGTGCCAAATTTAGTTGTACGATCTTTGGGAGTGAAATTATATTTGTTTTGCGAAATATTTCCTATGAATCCAAATTCCCAACGTTTGTTTGGTGCCCAATTCAGATAAGTCTGGTAATCAAGGAAGCTCGGATTATATTCGCCTTTAGTTTCCAGACTACCCAAAAGATAGCGGCTGGTTTTATAACGAATACCATGAGTCATGGAGAAGTGTTTGGTTGCAAAACCCAGATAGGCGCTTGCTCCAAGCAAACTGGCAGAGAAAGAACCTTCCAATCGTTCCGGCTTTTTATAGGTGATATCCAGAACAGAAGACATCTTGTCTCCGTATCTTGATTCATACCCTCCGGATGAGAATCCTATATCCTGCACCATATCCGGATTTATAAAACTAAGTCCTTCTTGTTGCCCTGAACGAATAAGCAAAGGACGGTAAATCTCCACGCCATTTACATAAACAATATTTTCATCAAAACTTCCTCCCCGAACATTATACTGAGAGCTTAGCTCGTTATGAGAGCTAACTCCGGCCTGAGTGGCTATTAATGTTTCAATATTTCCGCCCGAAGCATCTGGCATAAGCTTAGCGCCTTTTACTTTAATTTTTTCAGTCATACCTGTTTGCCGTTTACTCTCGGTAACAGTAACTTCTCCCAATTCATAGCCTGAATTAAGCAGAACAACATTAAGAGTTATTTCTCCCTGAGGATTCTTTAGCACCCTTTTTCTTGTATTATATCCCAGCATGGAATAAATGATTACCACACTGTCTTTAGACGAAACGGTCAGTGAATAATGACCTTTCAAATCAGTCACAGTTCCTGTTATTTGTCCCTGAACCCGTACGTTGGCTATTTCAATTGGATTATTATCCTGATCCATTACGATTCCAGATACTTTGGCTGTTCCCTGGGCTATGATTGCCGCAGGAAATAATATTATTATAAGTGCCAGGAGTGCACAATACTTCATAACTAATGCGTTCTTTTTTCGCACAGAATGGTCTGTGCTTTCTTTTATGAATAATAACGTAAAAAATGGATTATGTGTATATTCTAACAAAGAAATTATTTAAAAAAGGCCATTTGAACCTAAACCATCGTCGTGAACTCTTTTGCTGCCCACCAAAACGAAGAACAAAATCTCTGTATCCATGTTTTTTGAAAGGTAATCCCACATCCATGTATTCCAAGTGGTCATAACCTTCATTATATGCAAATTTTAAGGCTTCCCAAATGGCAAGAACACCGGGGTATAGTTTTTTATGAGTTTTTCTTATTCCGCCAGAAAATAGTAGATAGGCATTTTTACCAGAAAAGACAATAACCGATCCTCCGATAATTTTTTCCTTGTATTTTACAATAAAGATTCTTCCCATTCCATTATGTACTGCCTTCTCATCGAAATATTCGAAGAATTCAATGCAAGGGTAATGTTTGCGTATATTATATGAATAGTTCATTTTAAGCATTTTGGAAAATGAACGTATATCTTCTAACTTGTCAGCTACATAGATTTGTGCCCCGTTAGCATATCCTTTTTTGATTTGCCTCCGTCTGGATGCACTAACTCTATCCATTAATTCAGAAGTATTGTGAAGGGAGTTTCTTACCCTCATCCAATTGATCGGAAAATATTGGGTTTCGCGAAAAGCTTTATAACCAAACAAGGAGTTTTCCAGATTTCTGAACTCTATGAGAAAAGATGTTTGAGTTCCTATGCTAGTTATATAATCCAGCATCTCTCCAAAAATCTCTTCAGCATCAACTCCTTCATCAAAAAACTCTCCAGTGCCATATATTTCGCATCGGCGAATGAAACTTGGAGGAATAAAACGAATACATCTTCTAATAACAGTCAGAATTTTAGCAATAGGTCTTATTTCATCATAAGCCACAATCAGGATAGGAGTATACCCCGGAGTTGCTTCATAAACCTGAAACATCTCCTTAGAGTAAAAAACGTTAGTCCCAGGTAAGTTCGGGATATCATTTCCGTGGTAATATGTGATGAGTTTTAATGACATACAGATGCAAATTTATAATTTTTTACCAAGAATTCAAATTCCTAGTCGTATATTTGTGGGTGATAAACGAATATGTAGAATATAACTATGGAACAATTCAGTGAACTTATAAAGAATAGACGTAGCATCAGAAAATTTACTTCTGAAGATCTAAAACAAGAAGAAGTGGTAAATTTATTAAAAGCGGCTTTAATGTCTCCTTCATCCAAACGTACAAATCCTTGGCAATTTATTGTAGTAGATGATAAAGAGACGTTGGATAAACTGGCTCATTGCAAAGAAAATAGTGCTAGTTTTATTGCAGACGCTACACTGGCTATAGTTGTTGCTGCAGATCCGTTAGCGAGTGATGTCTGGATAGAAGATGCTTCAATTGCTTCTATTATGATTCAACTACAGGCAGAAGACTTAGGCTTGGGAAGTTGTTGGGTACAGGTCCGTGAACGATATACTGCTACCGGAATGTCTTCCGATGAATATGTGCATGGAATACTTGATATTCCAATGCAATTACAGGTATTGTCTATAATAGCTATTGGCCATAAGGGCATGGAGCGCAAACCATTTGATGAAGAACATTTGCAATGGGAAAAGATACATATCAATAAATATGGAACAAAATAAAATTGTTTTTATTGGTGCCGGAAACCTGGCTACCAATCTTGCCAAAGCTTTCTACGATCAGCATATTAAGATCTCGCAGATTTATAGTAGAACGGAAGATTCGGCAAGATCTCTGGCAGAAGCTGTTGAGGCTGATTATACTGTAACCCTTGAAAGTATCATAAATGATGCAGATATTTATATTGTTGCATTGAAAGACGATGCTTTAACTGAACTGATGCCTCAAATTATTATTGGAAAAGAGAAGGCATTAATGGTGCATACATCAGGTAGCGTGTCTTTGGATATATGGCCGGATAACATGAGGCGTAAAGGTGTTTTTTATCCACTTCAGACATTTAGCAAACAGCGAAAAGTTGATTTCCGGAATATTCATATTTTCATTGAAAGTAATAACCCCACAGATTGTGCTCTTCTTAAAAAATTAGCACGTTGTGTAACAGATGAAGTTTGTGAACTTTCATCAGAAAAGCGCAAACAATTACATTTAGCTGCGGTTTTTGCTAATAATTTTTCTAACCACATGTTTGCATTGGCCGAAAAATTGCTAAAACAATATGATTTACCTTTCAGTTATATGCTTCCTTTGATTGAGGAAACAGTAAATAAGATACAGGTCCTTTCTCCAAAAGAGGCACAAACGGGTCCTGCCGTGCGTTATGATGAAAAAATTATTAATAAGCATTTGGAGCTATTATCAAACGAACCAGAAATGCAGGAAATTTATCAATTAATTAGTAAGAGTATACATAAATTATGAGTACGATAAATTACGATTTGAAGAAAATAAAAGCAATGGCTTTTGACGTTGATGGGGTGTTGAGTCCCGAGACTATTCCCTTACACCCAAGTGGTGAACCAATGCGATGCGTAAATATCAAAGATGGTTATGCCATACAATTGGCTGTGAAGCATGGATTTCATATTGCAATTATTACTGGTGGACGAACTAATGCAGTACGCATTCGTTTTGAAGGGCTGGGAGTGAAGGATCTTTATCTGGGATCTAGTATAAAGATTAATGATTATAACGACTTTAAGGCAAAATATCATTTAACCGATGAGGAAATCCTTTTTATGGGAGATGATATTCCTGATTTGGAAGTGCTTCAAGTTTGCGGACTTCCTTGTTGTCCCTCGGATGCTGTTCCCGAAGTAAAGGCTGCTTCAATGTATATTTCCCATAAAAACGGAGGTTATGGTTGTGGTCGAGATGTAGTGGAACAGGTTATGAAAGCGCAGGGGAAATGGATGAATGGTGAAGCTTTTGGGTGGTAAAAGAATGTAATTATAAAATGCTGGATAACTTAAATAAATACAAAATAGTGCTTGCGTCTAATTCTCCTAGAAGAAGAGAATTAATGACGGGGTTGGGAATAAAGTACACTGTAAAAACATTGCCTGATATAGAAGAAACATTTCCTGAAAACCTGGCAGCAGAGGAAATTCCTATTCATATTGCTAAAGGGAAAGCGGACGCCTATATGCATCTGATTAAACCCGATCAACTTATTATTACTGCCGATACAATTGTGTGGCTGGAAGGTGATGTGTTAGGAAAACCACTAGATGATGATGAAGCAAAAAAGATGCTTCGCTGCCTTTCCGGTAAAACGCATCAAGTAATAACAGGGGTATGCCTTACCACAAAAACTTTTCAAAAGAGCTTTGCCTCTGTAAGTGAAGTTACGTTTGCCAAACTTAACGATGAAGAGATAGATTACTATGTGAGCAATTATCATCCTTTAGACAAAGCAGGCGCTTATGGAGTTCAGGAATGGATTGGTTTTGTGGGTGTTGAGAAAATATCGGGATCGTACTTTAATGTGATGGGTTTACCTATACAGCGGCTTTATCGCGAACTAAAGGCTTTGTAATTATAAACTATAGCTATGATAAGAAACGTAAAAACAGAAGATGCTGAGGCTATTTGCAACATCTACAATCATTATGTATTGAATACTTCAATTACATTTGAAACATCACCGGTTTCTATTGAGGAAATGGTTGGACGTATCAACGATATTTCTGCTAAATACCCGTACATGGTATTTGAGAAAGATTCTAAAGTGGTGGGTTATTGCTATGTGAATACATGGAAGAATCGTTGTGCATATAGCGCCACTGCCGAAGCATCAGTTTATCTGAATAAAGATTGCATTGGGAAAGGTATTGGTAAAAGTCTGTATAAACAATTGCTCATTGAATTAAAAAATACTTCACTTCATGCAATTACTGCTGGTATAGCACTGCCGAACGAACCAAGCATCAAGCTTCACGAAAGTATGGGTTTTAAGAAAGTTGCCCATTTTGAAGAAACCGGAAGAAAGTTTGATAAGTGGATTGATGTTGCCTACTGGGAATATATTGTAAAGTAATACATGTTGTAATATTTCCCGGATGGTGACAAACTTTGTAGAATACTTCTTTTATATGTCTCGTGATAAAATTTAGCACCGCGGCTATCACGTACTTTCAGAGGGCTATACCTTGTTACCCCCTCTATTTCTTCTAGTTGTTTTTCTATTTTTGAAGAATAATGCTGTTTTTTAGGTAGAGCTTATATAACCTGTTGATTGTCTTGTTGTTAAATTTATAATTTACTGGAATTACATCAAATAGACCGACAAATGGTTTATTGTAGAGTATAAATAAGTTACCGAATGTTTTTGCTAACAATATAGCTATATAAAATAGGAAAAGGAACTTTCAATCTAGAAAGTCCCTTTCCTGTTTATATTCTTATCGGTAATACCTTAACAAGTCGAGCATCAAAGGAATATCGTCTTCTTTGATTCCCTGTTTCACCAAGTCTTCTCTATCCTTATTAAATAATTCGAGAAAGGCTTCCTGATTATCGCTCATGGCAAGACTTGTGGCATACATTTTTACAGCTTTTTCTAACTGCCCCAAACTCCAGGCAACGTGTCCGGCATTAAGATAGTCGAGCAATTGTGTCTCTTTTTCCAGTAATTTGGTATAGTACTTCATAGCCTGCTCATGTTTGCCTATAACAAAAGAGCACCAGGCAATAGCGCGCCATATCTTTGGCAATTCAGCATCAAGATATTCTACTTTAAAGAAATAGTTTAATGCTTCTTCATATCGTTTAAGTCCTACCAGGCAGTGTCCTATTTGTGATAGAATATTCAAGTTATCAGGCTGAGCGGCTTCTACTTTCTGATAATAAACCAATGCTTTGTCCAAGTGGTTTAATTGACGGTAACACATAGCCAGATGCCTGTTGGTCCATATGCTGTCTGGTTTCAAAATATCAGCCTGAAGATATGCTTCAATTGCTTTCTCATAACCTTTATTCTTTTGCATGCAATAACCCATCTTTTGGAAGATTTCTGCATCACCTTTATTATTTTTGACTATATCTTCATAGAGCAACCATGCTTCAATCAGATAATTCTTATGGAAGAAATAACCGGCAAGAGTGAGCTGATTACTGCTATCACTAACCGTATCTTTCAGTGTGATGCAATGTTGCAGGTTAAGCGATTCCATGAATGGATCTTTGAACTCATGTCTGCGAGGATGAATTTTGAAGAAACGATACAAGTCATGTATATACTGATTGCTAATGGTGTCAGCGTGTTGAGCAAAAGCTAGTATTTTATCATAATTCTTATCTTCATTGATAGCCTCATTCTGAGCTTCAAATTGCTGTGCCATCATTTCTCGTTGAGCTTCGGGCACCTGCATCATGGTAAAGCAGAAAGAGTACTTATCACTGTTACAGAAAAAGCCTGACTGATAAATTGTATCCAGCAATACATCCCGTTTTACAGGAGTAGTTGAGAATGTTTGCACTACAGCAGAGTGTTGCATGTCAAACGGATAAAACCAGTTGGCCATTTCTCTAAAGAAAGGGTAAGTCTTTAGTTGTGCAAAGGTGC
>Ga0183099_1001990_pt1 | contig 10952 bp, 16 predicted proteins | sample Biomet1_FD_127788 | JGI IMG/M metagenome (GOLD analysis project Ga0183099, IMG submission 127788) | Microbial communities from bioreactor (seeded with anoxic lake sediment) at LBNL, California, USA - Biofuel metagenome 1 | ecosystem: Engineered > Bioreactor > Anaerobic > Unclassified ... | reverse complement strand
GTGGGCAGTTTTTTAAATGTCTGCATATACCGGCTGCCGAGGCAGGAATCCGTGCTTTATCCTGCCTCGCATTGTCCTTTGTGCGGGGAAAAAATAAAGCGACTGGATATAATTCCGGTTCTGGGCTTTTTGATTTGCCGGGCTCGCTGCCGCAGCTGCGGGGGCCGGATTTCTTGGCGTTACCCGCTGGTTGAGGTCGCGATGGGACTGGTTTCTTTGGCTCTTTTTCAGGCGTATGGGTTGTCGATGGAGTTTTTGACAGCGATGGTGTTTTGTGCGTTTTTGTTTTGCATTGCCATTATCGATTATGAGCAGGGCTTTATTTTTAACCGGGTACTGATTGTGTTGGCAGCTACAGGGATTTTAGCGACGTTTTTGCTCCGGCAACTGTCGTTGCCGGATATGCTGGCCGGATGTTTTCTCGGGGGGAGTCCGTTGCTACTCTTATATTTGCTGCTGCCGGGCAGCATTGGTGGTGGCGATGTGAAATTTGCCGCGGTGCTTGGCCTGTGGTTGGGATCTTTGCCAATCTTGCTTGCCCTGTGGCTGGCTTTTTGTTTTGGTGCTATAGGAGGAATCTGCCTCTTGACGACTGGCAGGAAAAGCCGCAAGGATCCGATTGCATTTGGTCCGTTTCTTTCGCTGGGGGCTGCTGCTGCATATTTTTATGCGCCGCAGCTTTTTGCTGTCTGCAGGAGGCTTTGGGAATGAAGGAGCAGGGAGCTACAATCATTGAACTTGTTTGTATATTGGCAATAATTGGTATATTGGCAGTTTATGCTTTGCCGCGACTGCCTGGCATACTTGACAGCTGGCAAATTGATTATGAAGCTGCCTGTCTGGCAGCTGATTTGCGCTGGATGCAGGAGCGAACCCGCAGCATGCAGCGCCTAGACGTTCGGTTTGAAGGTCGGGGGAGGATGACCAACCACAGCTGTATATTCGCAAGGGTGATTATCGCATTGTCATGAAAGAAAAATTACGCGAACACAAATTTTCTCCGGGATTAAAAATGTATGTCAACCAGAGCCGGATTGCATTTGATACCGAGGGGCGGATGAATCCACCGCTGACAATTTTACTGCTGCAGGGTGGAAAGGCGCGGCGGGTGATCATCGACATTGTGGGACGCATTCGCGTGGAGCGGAATTTGTGAGAGAGGGGGTAGGAGGGTGTCGGAAAAAGGATTTTTCTTACTGGAAACAATTGTATTGGGTGCTGTTTTGCTCGCCGGCATCAGTGTGCTGGGAGCCTATACGGCAGGGCGGCAGGTGGCCCTGGCATCACAGGATAAAATGACAGCAGCTTTTCTGGCGCAGAAGTATCTGGCCTGCAGGCAGGGAGAAATAGCCATGCTGCCGGCAGGGGCTTACCCGGATAAAATAATAGTGACGTCAGTGCAGCGAAATAATCGTGATTTTTATGTGGAAACTTCGCTTTGTCCGGCAGCGCCGGGCTTGATGAAAATCGAGGTCGTTGTGCGCTGGCTGCCACAGGGAAAACAGCAGCAGCTTACGCTCAGCCGGCTGGTGCGAAGCGATGGTTGAGCGGCAGGATGAGACCGGCATGACCTTGCTGGAGCTGGTTGTTGCTTTGCCGTTGGTGGCGATGCTGTTGGCCGGGCTCAGCACGATGTTCTTTTTATTGCTGCATTCCTGTTGGGCGGATATAAGTGATTTGGAGCTGCAACAGCAGCTGCGGCTGGCGGCTGTTGCTGTTACCCAAGATATGATGTATGCCGATCGGGCAAAAATCGAAGAAGATGGCATTTCGCTTTGGACCCGCAGCCAAAGCTCTTTGCCGCGCCAGATCGTTTACCGGGTACGGGATCCTGGCGGAAAGGCGATTTTAACCAAAAACAACCAACCGCTGACGGGGGGCAGCATATATGGTGATATCCGTATAGTCAAATTTCAATGCCGGAAATTTAATGAAAAAACAATTGTACTCGAACTTGGCGGACGTAATGCATTCACCGGAAAAATTCTTGTCATTGAAACGGCCGCGGTCCTGGAAAATAAAAGAAGTGGAGGCGGGGCTGATGAATGAGCATGGATTTGCTTCGGTCTTGGGACTGTGTCTGTTGCTGCTAATGGCTTGCCTGAGCGCCGCTGTAATTGGAATCGCGCAAAAGGAGCGGGTTGCGGTCGATGGTTTTGCTGCCGGGCTGCAGGCGCAGTCCTATGCGGAAAGCGGTGCGGAAAAAGCCCTGGCAAGTCTGGATGCACAGATTTTGAAAGAGGTACAGTCGGCAGGAAAACCGGTCTGTATTATGTCGCTGCCGACAGAAGAAAATGCGCCGCTGAAATCCTGCCAAATATACCTGGCATTTGATGGGGATTCTTATGTCTTGATGGCGGTAAGCTGTGTAGCGGATCGAAAGGGGCAGGTGTTTGTTCATTTCCAACCGACAAAAGACGGGTTGAAGATTGGAAAATGGGAGCGATAAGGGAGATGCGTTCATGCTGGAAAAAATCAGGCAGTGTATAGCAGGCAGATGCAGTGGTACAAAGGTCCAGCTTGGTTTATTTGTGGAAGAAAATAAAATTTTTTTGGCTCAGGGCTGTAGCGGGCCGGACGGGATAACGCTTCTGCGCCTGGCGGAGCGGCCGCTGGCTGAAGCTCAAACAGAGTATGGCGGCGTTGGCGAAGCCGTTGAGACAACCTGGCGTATGGAAGGGCTGCAAAGTAAACGGCTGGTACTTTGTCTGCCAGAAACCATGGTGCATTGTTTTTTGCGCGAATTTCCTCCTTTGCCGGCGGCAGAGCTTGCGGAAAGCGTTAAGTGGGAGGTTGAGGAAGCAACCGATTCGATCACGGGACAGCATACATATGCGTATCAGGAAACAATGCGCAGTGAAGAACAGGTTGTATTGCAGATAGAGACCGCACCGCTGCTCACTTTGATAAAACTGTTGGATTCGCTGGCACAGGCAGGTTTTGTGGTAAAGGCTGTTGTCGGCAGGCAGCCGCTGCAGGTTAGAAAGACGGAAGATTGTCTGTTACTGCAGGCTGATGACTGGCAGCAGGCAATTTTTCCGGGGAAGGATCTTGTTTTGGAGGAGACTTTTAGCGGCGGGCAGATTGCTGCCCTGCAGGCATTGGCGTATCCCTGTGGGCACCAGCTTGATTTGCTGCCGCCGGAACGAAGATCGCCTAATGTCAATTTAGTCCGGGGTGTTTGTCTGCTACTGGCAGCAGTGGCAATCGTTCTGGCCGGGCTGCTCCTTCAAGCCTGGAATGCATTGCTGGCAGCGAATGAGGCTGGCGAAACAGCCAGGGTTCGGATGGGAATGTTTCAGGAGGTGGCAGGGCAAAAGACAATGCTTGAATTGCAGCAGTTAAAAAATGAAAAAAAGGTTCAGCTCTTGACCGCGCTGTCAAGTCGCCGGGCATCCTCTGCCCGGGGAATTCTCATTCATTTGGGCTTTTTGACGACAGACAATGTCAAACTGACGGGACTTGAATTTCAGGCTGACGGGATGCTGCGGCTTGACGGCCGGGCAGCAGATTATGATGTTTTGGCAGCGTATCTGCACCGATTTGAAACAGATGACTTTTTTACCCAAGTCCATTTGGCCGGAGCGGAGTCTGAGCACGACGCTACCGGAGACCTTTTGCCGGTCACGTTTTCCCTGCAGTCTTCTTTTGGCGGACAGGAGGCTAAAGAATGATGCGGGTACAAATTGGCCACAGACCCTTGTGTGCGGGTCTTTTCTTTACGGCATGTTTGTCGGCAGTATATATTCTTTGTTATCAGCCGCTGCAAAGGGAAGTTGCCCAGCAGCGAGAGATTACATCTGGTCAGCAGCAAGAACTGGCGGAGGTTGAACATTTTTTACAGCTGCACCCGGACATGAACAGTTTTCGCGGGGAACTTGACCGGAGGTCAGCGGCGATTTCGGCTATGCTGCCGGATCAGATGGAGGTTGGGGCATTTATGGCAGCGATCGAACAAAGTGCCTTGCAGTCGAAAGTTGCCATAAGCTCTATGAAGCCGGGCGCTGTAGTCTCGGGCAGTATTTGTGCGGAGCTGCCGGTTGAGGTCACTGTGCAGGGCGGTTATTTTGATCTGCTGGCGTTTTTGCAGGCCGTGGAAGCTTTGCCGCGCTGCGTTCATGTGAGAAAAATGCAGATTGAGAAGCAAAATACCCAGCTCAGATGTAAGCTTTTGCTTGTGATTTACGCTGATGGGGAAAAAATCGCTGAAATACAGTAAAAATGTCTGCCTGCTGCAGGAAATATCTACTGGAATCATACAAAATTTTATTCCTGCGAAACTTGATTTATATTGTTTCATAGAATAAACTATATATCATGGGAAATTATAATAATTTGTAAAAGCAAGAATAAATAATGAATGAGGTGCAGCGATGTTTCGATTTTTAACGGCAGGCGAGTCGCATGGCCAATGCTTAACTGCAATTATAGAGGGAATTCCAGCCGGACTGCCGGTTGAGGTAGAAACGATAAACAAGGATTTGGCGCGGCGCCAGCAGGGATATGGCCGCGGCGGTCGAATGAAAATTGAGACGGATAAAGTGGAAATTCTTTCTGGTGTCCGGTTTGGTGAGACAATTGGTGATCCGATTACTTTGAAGGTGGCAAATAAGGACTGGGAAAACTGGACGGAGCGCATGTCGGTAAGTGGAAAGCCGGCCGGCCCCGCTGTCACGGCAGCGCGCCCGGGACATGCCGATTTGATTGGCTGCCAGAAATACGATCGTATGGATATTCGTGACATTCTCGAGCGGGCCAGTGCCCGGGAGACTGCGGCCCGTGTGGCAGTGGGGGCGATGGCAAAACAGCTGCTTGCCGCCTGCAATATTAACATTGTTTCACATGTGGTCAATATCGGTTCGGTAAAAATTGATCGCGACAATATAGATAATACCCGGATTGGGAGCAATCAGTCAGAACTCAACTGCTGTGATCCGGCGGCGGAAGAACAGATGAAGGAACGGATTCGCCAGGCAAAGGCAGATGGAGATACGCTGGGCGGAATTTTTGAGGTGCTTGTGCAGGGGATGCCCGTTGGTGTGGGCAGTCATATTCAATGGGATCGGCGGTTGGATGCCCGTCTTGCCGGAGCATTGATGTCGATTCAGGCGATCAAGGGTGTGGAAATCGGTGCCGGGTTTGGCTATGCTGATCTGCCTGGTAGCCAGGCCCATGATGAGATGTTCTTTGATGAACAAAAGCACGTTTATCGCCGGACGAATCGCGCTGGCGGTATTGAGGGCGGTATGAGCAATGGGGAACAGATTGTTGTCCGGGCGGTGATGAAGCCGATTCCGACGCTGATGCAGCCGCTGCATTCGGTTGACATTGCCGCCAAAGAAGAGGTCTTGGCCTGTACGGAGCGCAGTGATGTTTGTGCTGTTTCAGCCGCTTCGGTTGTAGGCGAAGCCATGACGGCGGTTGTGCTGGCGGAAACTTTGTTGGAAAAATTTGGCGGAGATAGCCTGGGCGATTTAAAGGCGGCCATAAAACAATATGAAATGCGGCTTTCGGGTGAAGCGTGATGAAAAATGTCGTATTAATTGGTTTTATGGGAACTGGTAAGACGAGTACGGGCAGGCTTCTGGCCAGCCGGATGGGCTATTCCTTTGTCGATACGGACCGAAAAATAGAAAAAGAATGTCATCTTACAATAAAGCAGCTTTTTGCTGAACATGGAGAAACGTATTTCCGTGAACAGGAGGCTGCCGTCGTCCGCAAGGTGGCCCGGCAGCATCATCTGGTAATTTCAACTGGGGGCGGAACGATTTTGAATCCGGACAATATGAAGGCCTTGCGAAAAAAAGGCGTCATTGTTTCACTGACGGCCTCGGTCGAGGTTATTTTGGAGCGGACAAGCCGGAAGAATACGCGCCCGCTGCTCGAGAATCAGACGATGGAGGAGCGGCGGGCGGCGATCACCAAGCTGCGTGCCCAGCGCGAGGATTTATACAAGCAGGCGGATCTGATCATTGATACAAGTGAGCTCTCTCCGCTGCAGGTTGTGGAGCAGATTATGTCGTTTGTCAGAAAGGAAGTAAAGCAGCGTGCGTAATGTAAAAGTTTCATTGGGAAAAGACAGTTATGATATCTGCATTGGTACGGATATAGCAGACGAGCTGCAAAGCTTTATCCGGCAGGCAGGATTTTCGAGAAAAGCCTTACTGGTTTCAGATAGTGTTGTCGGTAAGCTCTACGGGGAAAAGGTGCTGGCGATTTTGCAGGAGGCAGGTCTGCGGGCAGAACTCTTTTTGATTGAAGCCGGGGAAAGCTCTAAATCCCTGGGTTCAGCTGAAAAGATATATACGAAGGCCATTGAGATGGGCCTTGACCGTAAATCGGCCCTGTTTGCCTTGGGCGGCGGTGTCGTCGGCGATCTGGCTGGTTTTGTTGCCGCAACCTATATGCGTGGCATTGCTTTTGTGCAGTTGCCGACAAGCCTGCTGGCACAGGTGGACTCGAGTGTCGGCGGCAAGGTGGCCGTAAACCATCGGCTGGGAAAGAATATGATCGGCGCTTTTTATCAGCCGCGGGCAGTATTTATCGATCTTACGATGCTGCAGTCGCTGCCAAAACGAGAGATTTATACCGGGCTGGCCGAAATTATAAAGTATGGGATAATTTATGATGCGGAATTTTTCCACTATTTGTCGGAACATGCCGATGCCTTGTTGCGGCTTGATCTCGAAACGATAGCGCATGTGGTGGCACGTTCTTGTGAGATCAAAGCCGCGGTTGTCAGCAATGACGAGCGCGAGGCTGGCCTGCGCATCATTTTGAATTTCGGTCATACGCTTGCACATGCAATTGAAAGCGAGACAAATTATCAAAAATACAATCATGGCGAGGCCGTGGCCATTGGCATGATCGGCGCGGCCCGGCTAAGTCGGGAACTCGGACTGATTGACGAAGCTGATGTCAAAGCCGTCAAGGCAATCGTTCGCAAGTTTCATCTGCCGGTGAAGGCTTCCGGCTGTACCCTGGAGAAGATGTTTGAAAATATTTCTCATGATAAAAAAACGGTCAATGGTAATGTGCAGTGGGTATTGATGAATGAAATCGGCAAAGTGCAGGTCGACAAGAATGTGCCTGATATTCTGGTGAAAAAGGTAATTGCAGAAATCCTTATCTGATACGAATGGAGGAGCTTTATGCAGCTGGTATATTCCGGGAAAACAAAAGAGGTCTATCGTTTGCCGGACGGCAACTACCGTTTACGGTTTAAAGATGATGTTACTGGCACGGGCTCGGTTTTTGATCCCGGGGCGAATACGGTTGGACCGCATATTGACGGATCTGGCCGGGCAGGATTGTTGTTGTCAAAATATTTTTTTGAGCGGCTGGCCGCTGGCGGAATTTTGACCCATTATCTTGCGGCCGATACGGCTGAAAATGCTATGACGGTTTTGCCGGCAGCTGTTTTTGGCCGGGGGCTGGAGGTCATTTGTCGCTACCGGGCCTATGGCAGTTTTTTGCGCCGTTATGGTATGTACGCCCGGGAAGGGCAGCCGCTGGAGGCTTTCGTTGAATTTACGCTGAAGGACGATACCCGCCAGGATCCCCCGATTGACAAAGAGGCACTGGTGATGCTGGGACTGATGACAGCGTCCGAGTTTGACGAGATCAAACTGCTGACCCGGCGAATTGCCGCGATGGTAAAGGCGGAACTGGCCGGATGGGAAGTTGAACTTTACGATATAAAGCTTGAGTTTGGCCGTGTCGGCGAAACGGCGCAAATTGCCCTGATCGATGAGATCTCCGGGGGGAATATGCGGGCCTTTAAAGACGGAGAGGTTTTGACTCCGCTGACGCTCGCCGCGTTGGTGCTCGGTGACAATCTTGTTTCGCCCCGCGACGTTTGATGCGGGGCAGTTTTTTTATGGGGAGAGGTTTCTTTATGATGGCAATAAAAAAAGCAGCAATCTTTTTTTTGCTGATCGGGGATGATAAGGGACGGAAGGTCATTTCCCTGATGGATGATGCGGAGATAAAGCAGCTGGTGCCGGCAATGCGCGAACTGACAACGATTGCGCCTGCCCAGCAGCGGCAGGTTTGGCAGGAATTTATGGATTTTGGCTATGAGCCGTCCATGAATGCTGCTGATACCCTGACGGTTGTTCGCTTTTTGCTCAGCCGCAGCCGGAAGTGGGAATGAGATGAAAGTATCGTTTTCATTGCTGGCCGGGAGCTATCTATTGTGGAATCTGGCGGCTTTTTTCCTGGTTTTGCTTGATAAGAGGCGGGCCAGACGGCAAGAGTGGCGCATCCGGGAACGGACTTTTTTCCTTTGGGCCGCAGCCTTTGGTGCCGCCGGGGTTTTACTCGGGATGAAGGCCTGTCGCCACAAGACGCGCCATCCGGCCTTTTATATTGGGGTGCCGCTGCTGTGTCTTCTCAACCTGGCGTTGCTCTATCTGATTTTTGCTGATGGCTTGCTTTATTTGTAAATTGGTGTTAACATAGGATTTGTTAATTGAATAAAAACAGTCTTTGAGGCGGGGTGTGATTCCCTACCGGCGGTAAAGCCCGCAAGCCATTTTGGCACGATCCGGTTGAATTCCGGGGCCGACAGTATAGTCTGGATGAGAAAAGACGTTATTTTGGAATGCATTTTCTGATGATTTATTTGTATGCGTTTTGAAGGCTGTTGAAAAGAGCAATCTTTTTGGCAGCCTTTTTTGTTGAAAAATCCTGATAATGTGAGGCGAAAAAAGTGCAGCAACAATACATGCAGCAGGCCCTGCAGATTGCAGCCTATGCGGCTGGAAGGACTAGTCCCAACCCGCTGGTGGGGGCGGTTATCGTTAAGGATGGCCGGGTTGTCGGACAGGGCTGGCACCGCAAAGCAGGTACCGAGCATGCTGAAATTCATGCCCTGCGTCAGGCCGGGGAACTGGCAGCCGGCGCGACGATCTATGTGACACTCGAGCCGTGTTCGCACTATGGGCGAACGGGTCCGTGCAGCAAGGCTCTGATTGACGCGAGGATTAAACGGGTTGTGATTGCCATGCTTGATCCCAATCCGCTGGTTGCCGGCAAGGGCGTAGCGATGCTAAAAGCAGCCGGCATCGAGGTGGAAACAGGTCTTTTGCAGGAACAGGCAGAGCGACTCAATGAGGTTTTCTTGAAATGGATTATGACGAAGATGCCATTTGCCGTCATGAAAACGGCGATGACACTCGATGGAAAAATCGCCACGGCGGCAGGCAACTCAAAGTGGATCAGTAACGAAGTTTCAAGGCGTCGTGTGCATGAGCTGCGTGATGTGTACGATGGCATTCTCGTCGGGATCGGCACCGTGCTGGCCGATGATCCGGCACTGACAACGCGTCTTGCATCGCAAAGCGGAAAGAATCCGCTGCGGATTGTTGTTGACAGCCGGGCCCGTACGCCGCTGACGGCAAAGGTCGTCACGGATGGGCAGGCCGAAACGCTGATTGCCGTAACGGTTGCGGCCGAGGCGGCAAAGGTTGAGGCCTTACGCCAGGCAGGGGTCGAGGTGCTGGTGGTCAATGACGGGCAGCAGGTGGATTTAAAGCAGCTCTTTTGTCGGCTGGGCGAGCGTGGCATCTGCAGTATTTTTGTTGAAGGCGGGGCCCTTATCAATTATTCCCTGCTGAAAGCCGGACTCATTGATAAGGTGTACAGCTTTATTGCCCCTAAAATGGTTGGGGGCAGCAGTGCCCCGGGTCCGGTGGGCGGCGATGGTGTGGAAACACTTGATCAGGCTTTTTTACTTGAAGATGTGGAAACCGAGCTTCTGGCAGGGGATATTCTCGTCAGCGGCTATATCAATAGAAGGTGATGAAGACTATGTTTACCGGAATTGTAGAAGAATTAGGAACGGTGCAGAGCATTGCAGCCGGCGCGAAAGCCGGGAAAATAACGATAGGTGCGGATAAAGTGCTTGAAGGGCTGCGAATGGGAGACAGTATTGCTGTCAACGGAATCTGCCTTACGGTTGTCGGCTTTGACAAGCAGAGCTTCACGGCAGATGTCATGCCAGAAACCATCCGCCGCACAGCTCTGGCCGAGCTCAAAGGTGGCAGCCGGGTCAATCTTGAGCGGGCCTTGTTGCTGACGAGCCGGCTGGGCGGGCATATTGTCAGCGGGCATATTGACGGGGTTGGTACCATACTTGAACTGACCGAAGATGAAAATGCAGTAGTTTTTAAGATTGGGGCTTCACCGCAGGTTTTGCGCTATATCATTGAGAAGGGCTCCGTTACCATTGACGGAATCAGCCTTACGGTGGCCGCTGTCACTGACGGGTGGTTTACGGTATCGGTTATTCCGCATACCAGAGCAATAACTTCTCTGGGACAGAAAAAGGCCGGTAGCAAAGTCAATCTGGAAAATGATGTAATCGGGAAATATGTGGAGCGCTTTGTGCTGCTGGGAGCAGAGGAAGAAAAAAAGAATTCCAGTGCAATCACACCGGAATTTTTACAGAAATACGGATTTTAAAAGGAGATGGAACTATGGAATTTAGCAAAATTGAAGATGCAATAGAGGATATTCGGCAGGGGAAAATGATCATTGTGGTGGATGATGAGGATCGTGAAAATGAAGGTGACATCATTATTGCCGCTGATAAAATTACCCCGGAAGCAATTAATTTTATGGCAACACATGCCCGCGGCCTGATCTGCATGCCGATGGACGGTAAACGCCTTGACAAGCTTGGCTTGCCGCAGATGGTGGCCAAAAATACGGACAACCATGAAACTGCATTTACGGTTTCCGTTGATGCCTATGATACAGAGACCGGCATTTCAGCTTATGAGCGTTGCCGCACGGTCGAAGTGATGCTTGATCCGCAGACGAAGCCAAAACAGCTGCGCCGTCCGGGACATATCTTCCCGCTGCGGGCAGTGGAGGGCGGCGTCCTGCGCCGCACCGGCCATACGGAGGCCGCTGTTGGCCTCGCCGCTATGGCGGGGGGTTTCGCG
>Ga0183099_1001988_pt1 | contig 10955 bp, 10 predicted proteins | sample Biomet1_FD_127788 | JGI IMG/M metagenome (GOLD analysis project Ga0183099, IMG submission 127788) | Microbial communities from bioreactor (seeded with anoxic lake sediment) at LBNL, California, USA - Biofuel metagenome 1 | ecosystem: Engineered > Bioreactor > Anaerobic > Unclassified ... | reverse complement strand
AAGTCGGCCTCAAATAACGGTCTGGGTTGGCGGCTGAGCCCTCGGGCAGCACAGAACGCGGGAATCGCGCGGCCCTGCGCCAAGTCCCCCAGCTCAGGCGTAGCGGCCAGGGCTGCATCGCGCTGGCAACGCCAACGCTAAACCACCCAATCCCGCGCCCTCGGCCAGCAGGTCCAGGCTGGCCTGGGCTATGCCCACACCCAAAACGGCGGAGAGCGAACCCGTGGCGTGCGGCAATGGGGCCACACGGAACACAGAGTGCCGGGCTGAATAAGCGAGTGCGCGCAGGGTGCGATTTCTTTTTATTCCAAGGTGCATAGAACGCGCTATCGCCAACCGTGATGCCAGGAACAAACCCGGCGTTTTTGCATCTGGTGGAACAAGACATTGCCGAGTGCAGGTAAGCCGCGACGAGGCTCCATGTTTGTGTTGCGAGATGTGGCCGACATGATATTCTATTGTTTATCCGCATATCCGAACAAGGTTCATCAATACACCGGACTTGGATTTCTCCACCGAATGGAGTAGGGCTCTTACACGAACGAGGTGCATATGGCGCGAAAACAGCACAACGGCCAGAACGGCTTGGAAAAGGTCGAGGACATACTCGAACGCTTCGGCGTGGCGGGCGATACCGACTGGATGGCCCTGGTGCTTTTTGTGCGCAATCTCGTTTCCGCCATGGATCTTTTTACTGAGAATCAAAAAGCCGCCATTCAGGCAAGTGTCTTCGAGCAAATGGGACACAAGCCGCTGACAAAAGACATCTTTAAAGCCATCGTCCAACGCGTGGAAACCCACTTTCTGGAAAGCCCGCGCGTGCAAGACCTGCGGGACAAACTCCGCATCGAGCAAGAATCCTTCGCCGCCTTGTATGATGAAATGGGCCACGTTTTTTCTGAAATAAAATCCAGCAATCAACGCCGCCAGAGCAGCATCGTCAGCATCGGCGAGCACACAGAACAGGCTATCGAATCCGCGCCGGACCGTACCGATGTTGTGCGTCACTTACGCGGTATGCTTACGGAATTTGTTGCACAAGCCCGGGAGGAAGCCCGCAGCTGGGAGGAGCGCGCCAAGCAGTTGGAACGCACCGCCAACTTCGACCCCCTTCTTTCCGAACTGTACAGCCGCCGCGCCTTTGATACCGAATTGATCAAGACTGCCGAACGCAGCCAGCACGAAGGCACCCCCCTCTCCCTGCTGTTCATTGATGTCGACACTTCAAAAAAATCCAATGACTCACGCGGGCACTTGGTAGGGGACGGCGTTTTGCGGGTGCTTGCGGCCATCCTCTCGGCTCACGCGATGCAGTTCCGCGGCTATGCCGCCCGCTACGGTGGCGAGGAACTGGTTATTTTGTGCGAGAATATGGACGAGAGCACAGCCATAGCGCGGGCCGAGGCCATTCGTGTTGATGTGCAACGTTGCCCCTTCGCAGTCAGAAGCGAATCCGACCAAGACACTCCCAATATTTCCATCACCGTAAGTATTGGTGTGGCCCAACTGCAACCCAACCAGCACGGAGGCGACTTGGTGCTGGCTGCGGACAAAGCCATGTACATTGCGAAGCACCGGGGTCGGAACACCGTTGTTGGCGCAAGCCAAATAGCGGAAACGCACTCCTAAAATCCACCCTTGGCCTTATACGACATTCCTCTGGAAAAGAAGGATCACCGATGCCCAAAATTCAATCCATTCAGATGCGTGTTCTGCTGTGGGGCTGGGGCGTGCTCATCGCCGGCCTCGTGCTGGCTTTTTGGCGCTATAGCGCCACCTTGGACACGGAGACAGCCCGCGACTTCGAAGGAACCACACGCGCCCGGCTGGAAACCGCCCAGTGGGTGCTGGGACACTCCCCCATGGGCGAGGCCCACGACAGGCAGGACATCCTGCACTCACTCTCTGCCAGTATGGGCATGCGCATCAGCCTGATTCAAAACGGAAAAGTGCTGGCGGATTCCTCCGTACCCTTCAGCGACCTTGAAAAACTCGATGACCACTCCACACGCCCGGAAGTTTTGGAAGCCCTGGGTGGAGAGGTAAGCCAATCACAGCGCCATAGCATGACGCTCAATTCCGACATGATCTACATGGCCAAAAAGCTGCCGCCGGAAATTGCGGGGGATGAAACCGTGCTCCGCTTGGCCGCGCCGGTTTCTCTAGTGCGCTCGCACCTGCACCGCATGCGCTTGGCCCTGCTCGCCGCAGTCATCCCGCTCCTGCTTGGCTCCGGTGTTCTGCTGTACCTGCTCTCCCGCACCATCACTGGAGGCATTGCCCAATTTACAGAGGCAGCCCAAGCTATTGGCGAGGGCGACTACCGCCGCAAGATCCTGTTCTACCCGGCTGCGGAGTTCCAACCCCTGGCCGAGGCCATCAACCGCATGGCCAAACGCATCAAAAAGAACGTCAAGATTATTGAAAACCAGCGTGGCGAGCTGTGGGCCATGTTCGAGGGCATGAGCGAAGGCGTCATGGTGCTCGACACTGCCGGACGCATTCTGCACGTAAACCCGGCCCTGTCCCACCTGTTCCCCCGTGCCGATGAATTCATTGGCCGCGCACCGCTGGAAGTCACCATGAGTCTGGACATCCAGAACATTGTGGACCGGCTGATGGCGGGAGAAGTGAGCGAACGGGTAAACCGCCAGATTGAGCTGAAGGACGGCCACTGTGCGGAGATGACCGTGGTGCCCTTCCGCGACCACAAGTTTCGGCCCCGCGTCATCCTTATGTTCCACGACACCAGCGAACAGAAGCGCGTGGAACGCGTGCTGCGCGACTTTGTCGCCAATGCCTCGCACCAGTTGCGTACTCCGCTGACCAGCATTCGCGGCTACTCCGAAACCCTGCTGGACGCGCCCCCGGCCGACAAGGCCAAGCGCGTGGAGTTCCTGAACATCATCCACGCCAACGCCGTGCATATGGCCAAGGTCATCGGAGGCATGTTCGCCCTGGCCAAAAGCGAGCGCGGTGGCAAGAACCCAAAAGACCTGAACGCCAACGTTCCGCAGGCCTTGGACCATGCGCTGAAGAACGCCACCTTTGCCGCACAGGACAAAGGCATCGGCATCGCCGTTGAGGAACTGCCCGCCGACCTGCCTGCCGTTGCGGCGGATGCCGACGGCCTGCTCCAGATGGTGGACAACATCCTGGACAACGCCATCAAATACTCGCCCGAGGGCACCGAGGTCCACATTGGCGCAAAATCCGACGGCCAAACGGTGACCATCAGCTTTACCGACCAAGGCCCCGGCATAGCCCCAGAGGACCAGAAGCGCGTCTTCGAGCGATTCTTCCGCGCGGACAACAACGATGTGGACGGTGCAGGCAGCGCAGGCCTCGGCCTGGCCATTTGTCGGCACATTGCCCGCAACTACGGCGGCGAGGTCTGGGTGGACTCCCCAGTGGACGAGGCAACCGGTATTGGGAGCCGCTTCTCCGTACGCCTGCCCGTGGCCTAAACCAACAACACCGCAACAGCCCGCACAACGCAAGAAGGGCCGGAGATCATCGTCTCCGGCCCTTCTTTTTGGCGTAACGTGAGGGGGGGCTTAGCGTTGCAGGCTGGACAAAATGGCAACGACGAGCAGCACAATGACCGTGCCCAGCAAAATCTTGAGGGTCAGAGCATCCTTGCTGCGCTTGCGCTCCATCTCTGCCGCTGAAAGCTGTGGCGCGGCCTGCCGGGCCTCACGGGCGAGATGTTGCTGACGCTCATTCACCTTGCCGCTGCCCCAGCGGTAGCCCATGTAGATCAGAAACACCGCCACAAGCAGGCCGACCTTGCTAAACATCCGCGCCCCCTCTTGGCAATATATGAACAGAAAAAAACGGGGCGCCCCCAGGTTGAGGACGCCCCGGCAATGACGGCGAGACTAGATGACCTTGTTCAGCGGATACTCGATGATGCCCTCCGCGCCCAATTCCTGGAGCTGCGGAATCAACTCGCGAACCACGCTCTCGTCCACCACAATTTCAACGGACAGCCAAGCATCGTTGCTCAGGGCGCTGACGGTGGGGGAGGTAAGGCTGGGCAGCAGCTTCATGCCCTCGTCCATCTTGGCCTTAGGCATGTTCATCTTCAGGCCCACCATGTGCTCGGCCTTGAGCGCACCCTGCAACAGCAGGTTCAAGTGCTCGATCTTACGGCGCTTGAAGGGGTCTTCCCAGGCCTTTTTGTTGGCGATGAGCTGCGTGTTGGTAATGAGCAAGTCTTTGATGATTTTGAGGCCGTGCGCGCGGATGGTGGTGCCGGTCTCGGTCACTTCCACAATGGCGTCGCACAAACCCTCAACCACTTTCGCCTCGGTGGCACCCCAGGAGAACGCAACCTCGACCGGGATATTACGCTCGGCAAAATACTTTTTGGTAAAGTTCACCAGCTCGGTGGAGATTTTTTTGCCGGCAAGATCCTCGGGCTTCTCGTAGCCGGAGTCTCCCGCCACGGCCAGCACCCAGCGCGCGGGCCGGTTGCTCACCTTGGAGTAGATCAGATCGGCCACGACCACGACATCGGAATTGTTCTCCAACACCCAGTCTTTGCCGGTCAAACCACAATCCAGTGTGCCCTGCTCCACATACATGGCCATTTCCTGGGCGCGGCACATGCTGCACGTCAACTCTTCGTCGTCGATCTCAGGAAAGTAGTTGCGGGAATGCAGGCGAATTTTCCAGCCGCTCTTTTCGAACAGCTTGATGGTGGCGTCTTGCAGGGAACCCTTGGGAATGCCGAGCTTCAGTTTATTGGCGCTCATTTTCCGTAAACCTCCTTGGGATCGAACACTATGGGCGAGCAATCGCGCTCGGCGTTGCCAGACAATTCACGATAAAAACAAGATTTATGGCCGGTATGGCAGGCCGCGCCGCCCAGCTGCTCCACCAGCACCAGAACGGTGTCGGCGTCGCAGTCCAGACGGATGGTATGGACTTTTTGCACATGGCCGCTGGTGCCGCCCTTGTGCCACAGGGTTTTTCTACTGCGGCTAAAGTAATGAACCTCGCCGGTAGCCAGGGTTTTGTCCCAGGCCTCTTCATTCATGTAGGCGAGCATGAGCACCTCACCCGTGGCGGCCTCCTGGGCGATGACTGGCACCAGCCCATCGCACTTGGCAAAATCGGGTCGAAACATGCGATACTACCCTCTTCCTGTGGTGTCCGCGCAGTAGATTATCCACCGCACGCCGAAGTGGGGGTATACGCAATCAGTCAAGGATTGTCCAATTGCGTCAAACAAGCCACCATGCACGAGCGGTGTTTCAGCCAACGCAAAAAAAGCGGCCCACCGTATGCACGATGGGCCGCCAACTGAGGCAAAGGGGTATGCGAAAGCGGCTGGCTAGGCGCCTTGTCCGTCTGCCCGCAACTGCTCTACAAGCTTCGACAAGGTATGCGCCTGGCGAGAGAGTTCCTCTACAGCCTGAGCCGAGTGGCTCATGGCCATTGACGTGTCGTTGGAGATGCGGCTGATGTCCTCCACACTCCGGTTGATTTCTTCGCTGGTGGCGGATTGTTGCTCCGCTGCAGTAGCAATGCTGCGTACCTGGTCGGAGCTGGATTCCACGAGGCCGACGATCTCGCGCAGGGCTTGGCCGGACTGCTCCGCCAGAACCGTAGCGCGTTGAATGGTTTCCACGGAGCGATCGACTCCAACCACACCTTTCCGGGTTCCTTCCTGAATGCCACGGATGGCATCGCCCACTTCCTTGGTGGCAACCATGGTCTTTTCCGCCAGCTTGCGCACTTCGTCCGCAACCACGGCAAACCCGCGCCCGGCATCGCCCGCCCGTGCAGCCTCAATGGCGGCATTCAGCGCCAGCAGGTTGGTCTGGTCCGCAATGTCGGTAATGACTGAAAGCACGTTGCCGATGCCATCGGCCTGCTTGCCGAGGCTGGACATGTCCTGCTTCAGCGTTTCGCTGGTCTTTTGCACTTCGCTAATGCCTGCCACAACCTGCGCGACAACGTCCTCGCCCTGGACGGCGTTTTTCTTGGCCGCATCGCTGGTTTCCGCCGCGCGACCGGCGTTCTGGGCAACTTCCAGCACCGTGGCGTTCATTTCTTCCATGGCGGTGGCTGTTTCGCCCACGCGCTGGGACTGGTGGTCCGCACCGCGGCGGGCCTGCTCAATCTGCGCGGAGAGTTCCTCTGCCGCGCTGGAAACAACGGCCACAACACCCTCGAGCTGTCCAGCAGCCTGGAGCAAGCCCTCCCGCTTAGCCATTGCGGCCTGCTTTAAGGCATCCTCCGCCCGGGCGGTGGCTCGTTCAGCCTCCTGCGCCTTCTGGCTTGCTTCCTGGCCCTTCTGATCGCTCTGGGCAATCATGCCCTTCAGGCGGTCTACCATGTGGCGCAAAGTATCTGCCAGTGTGCCAATCTCATCATCGCGGTGCACATCAAGCGTCTCATCCAAGTCGCCCTCGGCTATCTTCTCCGCAAAGGCTGCGGTATGCTGCAGCGGCCGCGCCAGGGACCGCGCAAACAGCAAGCCCAACCCGCCCATGATTGCGGAGACAATGGTGCCCGCTATAAACATAAACAACGTCATTTGGTTCTCTGTCTTCTCAATCATCGCGCGGGTTTTTCCAATAAAGAACATACCCTGCACCTTGTCTCCGCCGTCCTTCAAAGGCCAGTAGGCGGTTTCATAACTCTTGCCTAAAATGTTGTTCCGCGAAAGGAACATCTCCCCTTTTTGCAAAACAGTTTCCAGCACCTTGGGGTTGTCCATCTTTGTGCCAACAGCGCGCTTTCCTTCCTTCATAATCGTTGTGGAGGCGCGGGTGTCGTGGTCAAAAATGGTTACTTCAAGGCCTGTGAGCCCCTTGATCTCATCCACAAAAGCATCGCCGGAAAGGGGGGCACCCAAGGCGACACATCCGATGATCGTATCGCCCTGCTTAATCGGGTGGGCGGCCAGCAGGGCGAAAATGACGATCTTTCCGCGTTCAATGGAAGATCCGGGCTTGCCGGCGAGAGCATCCGCAACGGCTTTGCGGTCGGCAGCACTGTCGCCAACCTTGTCCGAATGCCCACGGGCGATGATGACGCCCTTGGCATCGGTAACAAAAGCAGTAGCGGCGTGAAAAATATCCAGCTGCTGTTTGAGCAGCGTGTGCAGAAGCTTACTGTCATTTGCGGCAATGGCCTGGGCGACTTGCGGATTCAATGATATTGAGGTTGCGGCTTCAAGCATATTGGCCTGCGTGCCAAGCACCTGTTTTTCCACAACGCCCTTAAACAGATGTATATTCTCCTGCGCTTCTTCGTCAAAACCCGCCCGTGCATAATAGTTTGACACCAGAAACATGGCGAGGCTGGTAGCCAATACAGAAACCAAAACCGTCGCAGTGACTTTGATAAAGATGTTCAGCTTCATAGAGGGGCTCTCCTTACACGCGGTGAGGCGAATTCAAATAATAAGACACGAGGTATGTCTTAGAGGGTACTGTTACCTTATCGGAACATTTTTGTGACACAAGAGGGTGAGATACGTATTTTTCGTATTATTTGTTCATAATGTGATGGAATTTCACACCTCTCGAACGAGCGGTGCGGAGCGAGCGTTCACAAACAGACACTCAATTGACCGTGGATGAAGCATGGCCTACTTTCCCCGGCATGCGGCAACGCCGCCACAGCAACCTCAGTAGGACTCCATGCCGCAAACACCCGCCGCCACCGTTTCCGCCCAAACACGGCGAATGTTCCTGTTCCTCATCATCCTCACCATCGCCTCGCAGGTGGGTATGCAGGGGTGGATCACGCTATTCAACAACTTCGCGGTGGAACGGGCCGGCTTTGGCGGATTCGAAGTGGGCTTGGTGCAGTCTATGCGCGAAGTGCCGGGTTTTTTGTCGCTGCTGGTGGTGTTTGTGCTGCTTGTGCTGCCGGAGCACCGCATTGTTGCCCTGGCCATAACCACCCTGGGCGTGGGCGTAGGAATGACCGGTTTTTTCCCAAGCGTGGGTGGGCTGCTTATTACCACCCTCATCATGAGCTTCGGTTTCCACTATTACGAGACCCTGAACATGTCGCTGACGCTGCAATACTTTGACCGCAGCGAGGCACCGCTGGTTTTTGGCAGGTTGAGAAGCGTCACCGGCATCAGCAACATTGTTGTGGGGCTTACCGTTCTGGTCGCCTCGCGGTATATGGATTTCGTCGGCATCTACGTCATCTTGGGCCTGGTGGTGGCGGCAGCGGGGTTATGGGCGCTGACGCAAGACCCCACAGACAAGGGCATGCCCGTCCAGCGCAAAAAAATGTTCCTGCGCAAAAAATACTCACTGTACTACATCCTCACCTTTCTGGCCGGGGCACGCAGGCAAATCTTTTTGGCCTTTGCCGTATTCCTGCTGGTAAAAAAGTTTCATATGAGCCTCACCGAAATCACCCTGCTGTTCATTGTGAACAACCTCATCAATGTCTTCGCCAACCCGCTCATAGGCAAGGCCATCAACAAATACGGCGAACGCGTGTTGCTCACCCTGGAATACAGCATCATTGTCCTTGTCTTTTTCGTGTACGCCTACTCCGATTCCAAACCCCTGGTGCTGTGTCTCTATGTTGTCGATCAGTTGGTCATCAACTTCGCCATGTGCATCAACACCTACTTTCAAAAGATAGGCGACCCGCAAGACATCTCCCCCACCATGGCGGCGGGGTTCACCATCAACCACATCGCCGCGGTGGCCATTCCCGTCATTGGCGGCGCTCTCTGGCTGTGGGACGCGAGTATGGTTTTTGTGGCCGGTGCTGCACTGGCCTTGTGTTCGCTTATCGCCACGCAGTTCATCCGCACGCCGGAGCCAGAGGGAAAAACCCTCCACACCGCCTAGCTCTGGTTCCCTGCTCAGCGCCGTGCCCGCGCGGCACAATCAGCAGCCGACACCTGCCCACACTGCGCACAATTCCGTACATGCGACGTCTGCGCAGTACTCCAAGCGCAATCTTTGCTCTCGCGCCAAGCCGCCCCTTGTACGCAATAAATTTATAGTCAATAAATACAGCACAATACAAGTTGGCACGCGCTATGCTTTCTTGCTGTCATCGCTTGCGAAAGCGAGGCGCGGATCGGAAGACCCACGCCGAAGCGGGGAAGGCTCCGCACCGCGATATTAACCACAACACGAGGTTCAGCACGATGTTCAAGAAATTCGCCGCCGCCGCTCTCATGCTTTCCCTGGCCGCGCCTGCCTTTGCCCAAACCGCCGGCACCGAAATGCCCCACATGGACAAGCGCGAAGCACGGATGGAAAAGCGTATCGAGCAGGGCAAAGCTTCCGGCGCATTGAACGACAAAGAGGCCGCGCGCATGGAAAAGCGTGTGGACAAGCTGAAAGAAGCTGAAGACCGCGCCAAGTCTGACGGCGTGGTGACCAAAAAGGAACGCAGACGCCTGGAGAAGAAGGCCGACCGCACCAGCGAGGCCATCTACCACGAAAAGCACGACCAACAGACCGCCCCGAAGCAGTAGCCCGGCAAGCGGACTGAAAACGTAACCAAACCCCATCCACCAACCATAACCTCAAGGAGAATTTCCATGAAAAAGCTCATCCTCGCCGCTCTGATGCTGTCCCTGTCCATCCCCGCCTTCGCCGCCGCTCCGGTTGATGCCCCGAAGGGCGACGCCGTGAAGGCCGAGGCCACCATGGAGAAAAAGGCTGAAGTGAAGGCTGACAAGAAGGCTGCCAAGGCCGAGAAGAAGGCTATCAAAGCCGAGAAGAAGGCCGAGAAGAAGGCCGCCAAAGCCGAGAAGAAAGCTGAAGCCAAAGCCGAGTAGGCTTTCGCCAGTAATCCCACAGCGATACGGGGAGCAACAGGCAGTTCCCCCGCAACGTTGAGCCCACTTTGAGTTGAGATTCCCCTCCGCCGACGGCGCGACCCTGCACACCCAGGGCCGCGCCGTCCCTTTTTATCCAGCCACCTGAACAGACGGCGTGCAGAGGTTGCCAAAACGGTCCCCCCATGCCATATCTTCCCATTAATACCGTTAAGGAGAACCTCCCCTCTATGCCCAGACCGCTCATTACTGCCCTGGAACGAGGCCGAAGCGGTCAGCCCAACGTCTGGACCAACGCCGAGCCGGGCAGGAGCATTTCCGTAGTGCCGGAGCGACCCACCAATACGGCTACCGGCGAGATCGTTCGACCCTTTACCCAGGCGGCGCGGCTGAATGGAGAAACGCGGACGGCTCCAGCACCACAACAACCTCGGCCAAGACTTCGGCCAAGATGCCCATGAACGCTCATCCCGATTCAATCATGAGCGCCACCGGTGCACTGGAAGGACTGCTGCAATAGGTGGGATTCCTCACCCAACCCAAAAAAACGGCCTGGACGCAAAATATTCGCATCCAGGCCGTTTGCTTTGCATCGCCAGGGTACAGGGCAGCAAGACACCCTTGCAGGTATTTTCTAGCCAGCGGCCTTGGCCAAGGCGGCCAGCACGCTACCGTAGGAAGGCTCTTGCGTCACCTCGGGCACCAGTTCCACATAGGTGATGACACCCGCGCGATTGACCACGAACACGCTGCGCGCCAGCAGGCGTAGTTCTTTGATGAGCACGCCGTAGGCCGTGCCGAAGCTGGCGTCACGGTGGTCGGAGAGGGTCTGCACCTTCTCAATGCCCGCGGCACCGCACCAGCGCTTTTGCGCAAAGGGCAGGTCCATGCTGATGGTGAGAATCTTGACGCCCTCGCCCAGATTGGCGGCCTCGGTGTTGAAGCGGCGGGTCTCCATAGTCACACACGGGAGTGTCCAGGGAGGGCACGGCCACAAGGGCCAGAGCCTGCCCGGCGTAGTCGGCCAGGGTGACAGGAGCGAGGTCGTTGGTCAGCAAAGCAAAATCCGGGGCCTTGTCGCCCTCTTTGAGGGCCGGGCCGAGGAGAGTGAGCGGGTTGCCGTGGAAGGTGATCAATCCTGAGCGTTCGATCATGGGGATAACCTCCG
>Ga0183099_1001987_pt1 | contig 10959 bp, 12 predicted proteins | sample Biomet1_FD_127788 | JGI IMG/M metagenome (GOLD analysis project Ga0183099, IMG submission 127788) | Microbial communities from bioreactor (seeded with anoxic lake sediment) at LBNL, California, USA - Biofuel metagenome 1 | ecosystem: Engineered > Bioreactor > Anaerobic > Unclassified ... | reverse complement strand
CCGGTAAAGGCGTTCTGAATACCAGAAAATAATTCTTTCTGGCGAAGCCCGCTTAAGCGGGCTTTGTTACATCTGGGCTTTACCTTTGTTTTGAAGGTAGTTTTTTACCCATTCTAAGATTGTACGCTATGGTAAAAAAACCAACCTTGGCACTTTTAGGTGCCTCGCTAATCAAATAGGCGCTGGTGACGTGCAATCTATACTTTTTACGCTCTTTATAGACCTTAAATGGCACATAGTACCAAGCCCGCTCCCCAGTTTCGGTAATAACTTCCGCTGTGGCATACGAACCAAATCCCGCATGAGTAACAGAAGTCGCTGGTAAGTTTTCAATGATTTGCCGTAGGTAGTGCCGAGCTAAGTGATACCGTTTATAACAAAAAGGGCGAGAATCCTTAGGTGCGTGGTACATCAAAGCAGAACGCTCTGCATCAGTTAAATCAGGATAATCTTTGGCAAAGCAATGAAAGGAATAAGTGACAAAAAAAGTATATTCAATGTCCTCCTTTCCTTCGGCCTGATGTAGGTAAGTAATCGAATGTGCATCCAAAAAGGATAGGTCTATAGGATCACCATTAACAGGCACGAACGGCTTCCATTGAGCAACCTCATCTAACTGCACAAAACACCTCTCAATCTACTAAGTAAGGCATAATAGGTATCCCACCCTTACAACTCAATAACAGTATGTGATTGTTGTTCATACTGGTGAGCTATTTTTATAGATGTAAAAACATAAGATACGTGTATTCGATGGTTCTTTTGTTTAAAGCAAAAGGCAGCCCTAACGGGCTGTTATCTGATATTGGCTATTGTCACTACTTCGTTTGAAACCTACTAATGAGGAAAAAAATGAAATTAATAGATGAAATTCTGGTAGAAATCGAACGTGATCCTTCTAGTCGCTTCTCAGCTATTTTAGCTAGAGCTTTGGCCTCAGTTTGCAGTCGTTACTATCAGGTATCACTGCTCGATGCATCGGTACTGCATGGTAAACATCATGAGTTATATATTCGTTTAACACGGTTTACAGAAGAAAAGGATTATTCAACGAATGCTCAAGATGTTGCTTTACTTCGATTAAGAAACTTGAGATTGATAGAGTAAGCATACCGTAAACGCCTAAATCCAATGTTGTTCAAACCTGTTTCTTAATTTTCTAGTAAGTAATAGATAAAGATACGTTGACTAGATTGTTCTTTTAGAAAAGCCAAAGCCCACGAAAAGTGGGCTGTTATCTGATATTGGCTATTGTCCCACTATCGAATGAGTCCTATTTTTTAGCAAACCAACGGGTAATCGTTTTTCGATCTACGTTTAATTCTTTCCCGATCTCAGTATTGTTCATGCCTTGCTCTTTCAATAGCAACGCTTGCTGGCGCTTATCGTTATAGGTGTTGGCTTTTGCTTTGCCACCAAGTGCCCCTCTCGCTTTTTGTCTTTCTATGAAAGCAGCGCTATGGCCTTTGCCGATATGTTCGAATGTCCAACGAGCCACACTTTTTGCTGTGCTTTTAACTTCGTTGTTGCCTAATGGTGGAGTGTAGCTATTTAAAGCCCTAGCGCGTTCCAATACAGCCAGATACCACCTGTCATACCCTGCATCATTTAATTGCCTGATTGCCTTATATGACCATTTACGCAACGTATCAAACAGTTCGCAGTTGCGCCCTAATCCAGTTTCGTTTTCTCTTTTGGGTGGTTTTACGGCAAGTTCATCGGGATCAAACCAGTCAGCCAATTCGCCCAAAGTGTATGGCTGCATTTTAAATTGATGAGTAAACCATCTAGCGCATAGCGGGTTTTTGCCAATGAGACCTACGTAGTTGGGATCACCATCCAATCTGTTGGTTAAAGCGCGTTCTACTGCCGCTAAGTAGCGCAGTGCTTTAAACGATGCGCCATTGTTTTTCTTAACAGGGGTTTCAAGCAGGTAATAAAAATGTCCGCGCCCAGGCATATCACCGTTACCCTGGTTTAAACATGCAAAGTTCGGTGACGGTATTTTATGATCGTGTAGCAAATCCCAAGCGTTTGCGTCCACATCAATCACAAGCCAATAAATGCAGTAGTGAGGGTTAAACTGTATATAGTCTGCTTTTATGGCTATAGATTTACCAGCAATGCGTAAAAACCCCTTATCAGAGGCATAATATGGCTTATGCGGTAAAAGCTGAATAAATGATTCTAACGGCGTTAAGCCATTGATATTTAGTGCGTTATTACTATTGTATTTGCTCACCAGACAGCCTTACTTGGCGGCTGTCTGACGATAATTTGTCTTGATTTTTTTGTAAAATAAACATAAAATTATCCTGTAATAGATTTGAAACCCTGATTTGCAGATCCGCCAAGATTGATGCATTCGGGGTTTTTCTTTTTCTGCCTCAGCTCTTTTTTAAAGAGTCTTACGTGGTCATTTCGATTATCATAACACGACAGTCATGTAAAGATCCAGCGCCTTGTTTTTATTGTATTTTTTAAATATAAACGCTTACATTTAGGCGTAATTACAGATCTTTTCCTTCGTCCATCTCTTTGTCTTTATTCTTCATTTTTGCCATAACCTCTAGATCATCAGCATCTTTTGCAGCGGTTTTGCATATATCGCGCAAAAAAGCAGGTGCTATTTGTGCGTAATCATTCATTATTTTTTGCACATAATCGGCTGCGGCGCTGTGATTTTTAATAACAGCGACAGAGCGGACATATATATTTTAATAACATTACCGACCAATTGCGTAACCCGATCATTTAATCCAGCCAAAATGCTTTTTGATTGAGTAATTTGTAAATCAACATTATGCAACTCAGTGTGTTTATCGTTCAATTGCATATTAATGTTTGTTATATACTCGTTAGCATCATCAATACGCTCCTTGATTAAAGCATCAGTCATTTTTAATTCGGTTTTTTTGTTAGCAAGCTCGTTATTTATACTTAAAATGTCATTTTTTTGGCTTGTAACGGCTTCATTTAAGTTAATTAAACTAGATTGAGTTTCCTTTAATTCAATACTTAAGGCGCTATTTTGATGCTTTAGCTGAATTATGATTTGCTCATTAGTGCCAATTTCGGCCTTTCCAATGCTAATTTGCTGCTTTATATCGTTAAGTTGTTCGGTCTTGATTGCCGTGATTTCATTAACGCGTTTTACAATAGCATTGCCCTTGGCTTTTTTTGCCATTAGATCCTGCTCTGCCAGCTCGACCTTAAGGGTCGCAAAATTATGTGACCTTAAGTTTTTAGGCAGGTTGTTTTCTATGTTTCGCTGTATTGATACATCACTCTGGCGCTCTGACTCATCAGCAATAGTTGCTTCAATACCCTTGCTTAGGAGTAAGTGTGTATTGGTGAAATCATAAAAAAAACGCTGAAAGTAACGTCCGAATCGCTGCCGTTCTGAGTGGTTTAGCTTTTTGCTTTCTGGGATTAGCTCTGATTCGACATCAATGTTTTTCAGTGTTGCAATGTAGTTGTTTACAACCTCGATTTCGCGCTTGTGCAAATCAAGCTCGCCGGTTTTGTTGTTAACGCCGGAAAGAAAATAATGACTGTGGGTTTTGTCTTCATCTAAGTGTGCAAAAATCGCCTTGATGTCATAGTCGGCAAAATTGGTATTGAGGAAATTTTGCATATGAAAAATGTAATCACCAGGGGATAACTCATCTGTTAATTCATCTTTGTTTTTGTCTTTTGGACGGGGAAATTTAAATAAACCTTCTTGTATATACGTCTTTTTTTTATCCGTGGTGCCAAGCAAGGAGTTGTGTGCATTGGCAAATTTTTCAGCCATGTTAATGCGCTGATTTTTGCGTACAACATTCATTGTACTAAGTTGTTCAGTAAAAAAAGATGAATCAATTTCTTGATCTTGCGGGACATTTCGCAATGCCTGCAATATTGCTTTTGCTTCGCCATTGGTTTCTTTTTCAATAGCGTTTTCCAGTTTTATTTTGTAAGCACTGTAGTTTTTTATTAGTGCTTTTTTGTTATTAGGCTGCGTCGGAGCGAAACAATCATCAATAAATTTTTCCCTGTCGGCAGTGGAAAAATTCTTAAATGATTTTAATTCTGAGTTAATTAAAACTAAATTATTGTCGGTTCGAGACTCATCCCATTGTAAGCCAGCTTCTTTTTCTGTGGCATTGTGTTCATCAATAATGCGCAAGCTGTGCTTAAGGCTTGCTTTCATTTTAAATCTGGATTCAGCAGTTGAGTTAAAATTGAGACGTTTGTAAAGCATACTGACTTGTTTCATAAAACCACCTTTATAGTAATTATTATTGGGTTGTGTAGGCTTTGGCTTTTGGGGTTAAGGGGATACCCCTTACCAGTCCCACAATTCTCACTTTTGCGCAGCAAAAGTGTGGAATTTGGGCAACTGGTTGTTAAAGTTCTGCACTTTTAATAAGTGTAACATAATTACTACAAATAGTTCAATATTTAAGCTTTTTTTATTTATACATGCCGCAATGGATCATTGCGAAGATCACCCATGCGCTTCTCCTTCTGCTTGCTGGTTGTGCAAAAAATAAGCTAAAAACACGAATTTACAGATAAAAGAAAAAAACACAACAAAAGCACAAGACACATATACACTTAAATGATGGTCATATTATTTTATAAATGACGACATATTTATTTTTAGGTGATTATCATTTTTATATTTAGATGCCTATCATTTATATTTATAAATGACCACCATTTAAATATATATATGCTAGTTGTTTATATATTTAAATGGCCATACTTTGCAGACAAAAAATAGACGTTTATATTAATGTATGACTACAGGCAAAAAGCATAACCAATAAAATCATTTTGTCATATAAACTTTTATATGTTGACAGTTAATTTTTTATATGCCAAGCTGTATATAAGATAAGCACAGGATAAAGGAAAAAATACCATGCAACTTAAAAAAATGGGTAACAGCAAACAGTTGATGATCAGCTATTACGATGCGGAAAGTAAACGCACACGACAGGTTTGCTTTGTTAATTTGGATAAGTATGTTGATGAGTTGCCGACAGAAATACGAAAAAAGGATGATGGAAAAATAACCATTGTTGGCATTCGTGAGGCTGCTGCTATTGCACTAAAAAACGCAAAAAAAGCAGCAACAGATGAGGAAATTAATGAAGTAATTAACGAAGCAAAAGAGCTTTTAGCCGCCGAAAAAGCAGAGGCAGATAAGCGATCATTGCAGTTTGTTGGCAGTTCTGCCTCTTACCACATCAACAGTGCCGTTGGAAAATTAAGTGCTGATGGTGCTGTAGTAAATGAAAATGAAGCAAAAGAGATTTTTGAGCAAATAGCTAACATTAAAAAAGCACTAAGAAAACTGGGTTACACATCTAGCCAGTTCAAACAAAAACAATAATCTGCTTTGTAATGTTGCTTTTAAAATAGCACCGTTTTAGTATGTTTTTTATATTATTTGCATACAAAAAAGGGGCTATAAACATGCTTATTGTAGTTGCACACCAAAAAGGCGGTACTAGCAAAACTACTATCGCTTTTAATCTAGCAGTCGAGCTTGAAGCTGATTGCTACGATCTGGATTCCAGCGTGAGCGGCAAAACAGGTATTGCGTTTGTTGCAGCACTGCGTAAAAAATCAGGGCATAAACCGCTAAATATTGGCGTCATTGATTCTAAAGATCAGCTTATTTCTATCATCGAAAACGACAAAAACGACAAAATTACCGTGATTGATTCAGGTGGATTAGATAGCAACCTGAATAGAATTGCGCTTGCTTATGCAGATCTTATTGTTACTCCGGCGACAGACGGACTGCTGGAAATTGGTGGTTTAATGGAGTTTTCCCGTATTTTGTCGGAGATTGGTGCTCAGGTAAAAAAGGAATTAAAAGCGCATGTATTCCCCGTTCGCACCAGCCCTTCCCGCAAAAGTTGGCCCGCGATTGAAGATATTTGCAGCCAGCGCGACACGCTAATTTTTGCACCTAAGCCAATGCCGCTATATGTGGATTATGCCGATTCATTGGTTTCTGGTATGTCTGTGATCGAGTATAAACCCAAGGGAAAAGCGGCGTTTTGCATGAAAGAGATTGCAAATCACATTAAAAACATACCAAAATAGTATTTATTTAGTATTTAAAAGGTGTTATATGAAAAAGCATGTGAACATTGCCGATCTAGATCGAATTGAAGGCGTGGCAGCACACAAAAAAAATGAGCCAGCGAAAACTGGCGTTAAAACAAAAAACATTACCTATCCGAATCACTGGGAAACGCTGTTTTTAGACCAGATCAAGAACAAGGCTTATAGCGGTACATGGCAGGCTTTTATACGTGATGCTGTACGAGAAAAGCTGCTAAACAGTGGTGTAACCGTTGATCAGCTTTAAATGATTAGTCATATATTATTATAAGCGACCATCATTTATTATTTTAAATGCCGTCAGTCAAAAAACATAGATGACTACCAGCCATTATTTTAAATGACTAGCATTTATATTTATACATGACTAACATTTATATTCTTATATGTCATCATTTAAATATAAAAATGCCGACATATATTAATATATATGTCCATGGTGATCATATGAAAATAACTAATATTACGCCGGTTTTGTGTGATGTTTGCGGAGAAAGTACCGGCCAGCCGGATCATGGTGCTTTGTCAGGCAGTTTTGACGGTAAGCAGTACCATTTGCAGCTTTGCCAAGCCTGTTTTTTGTCCCTAATCGGCGTTGCTAAAGAGATGCGGCGTGTAAATGTAATGTTTACTGGCGAGGATGATTATCTAAGTGAGAATTTTGGCGTAAAGCAGTGATGGAAAGCACACTGGCCAAGTTCGCCCACATGGGCGGCTATAAAACAGCGTTTTTAAGTGTTTTAACGTAAAAATCGCACCAAAGCATGTAGCAGTTAAAAACGCGCTAAAACAGCGTGTAATGCGTTATAAACTTACAATGCAAAGTAACCATCAATCCGCTTGGTTAAATGCTTAAAACAACCGTTTGCAGCGATCCGCAAAGCGGAGAGTGTAAAAGCACGACCAAACTTTGATGTTTAACATAAGGGCCGATTTGCGAAATTCTTTTTGTGTTGGTTGCAATGTTGGTTGCGATACATTATGCACAGTTATATACTTACTATGTAATAGTTAAATATTACATAGGATGCAGCAGACTGGTTAACCAGACATCCCGCTACCAACAAAAAGTTGGTCTGGACAATCCGGTAAAGGCGTTCTGAATACCAGAAAATAATTCTTTCTGGCGAAGCCCGCTTAAGCGGGCTTTGTTACATCTGGGCTTTACCTTTTCCTTGATGGCAGTTTTTTACCCATTCGAAGATTGTACGCTATCTTAAAAAAACCAACTTTTGCATTGCCTGGTGCTTCATTAATTAAATAGGCACTGGTTACATGCAGTCGATACTTCTTACGTTCTCTATAAACTTTAAATGGAACGTAGTACCAAGCACGCTCACCTGTTTCTGTAATTATCTCAGTGGCCGCATATGAACCGTAGCCAGCATGGACAACAGCGGCCGTATGTAGATTTTCAATGATCGGACGAAGATAACGCCGAGCTAAGTTGTACCTATTGTAACAAAAAGGGCGAGAATCCTTAGGTGCGTGGTACATCAAAGCCAAACGTTCGGCATCAGTTAAATCAGAATAATCCTTAGCAAAACAATGAAAGGAATAGGTAACAAAAAAAGTATACTCAAGATCCGCTTTGCCATCTTCTCTATGTATATAGGTAATGGAATGTGCATCTAAAAAAGATAGGTCTATAGGATCGCCATGAACTGGCACGAACGGCTTCCATTTAGCCACCTCATCTAGTTGCACAAAACCACCTCAACAACATCAAAATTTAAGTCACAACTGTATGTGATTGTTGTTCATACAGGCTAGTTTTTTTTTATGCTTTTCAAGATGTTCTCAGTCCCTTAGCTACGCAACCAGTTGAGCGCATGGACAGGTCTCATTCTTTAAGTAGGCCATTCATCCATTTCACGAACAGCACTAGCCCACGCCCAGTTCAAATGTTGTTCAAACCTATTTCTTAATTTTATAAGCAGAAATAGATAAAGATACGTTTATGCGATGGTTCTTTTTTAAAGAGCCAAAGGCCCCCTTGCAGGGCTGTTATCTGATATTGGCTATTGTCACTACTTCGTTTGAGTCCCTGCGCACCATCTAATTATTGTTCTTCTGTTCACGGTCAGTTGTGCTGCAATCTCAGAATAAGATAAGCCTGAGTTTTTAAGCTCTATAGCTTGATTTCTTTTGTCCTCATTGGCTTCACCTTTTGCTTTACCACCCAGAGCGCCACGCTGCTTTTGTTTAGCAATAAACGCCTCGCTATGACCCTTGCCGATGTGATCAAATGTCCATCTTGCAATGCTTTTTGCTGTGCTTTTAACTTCGTTAGCAGCAAGCGCGGGCGTGTAATTATTTAATGCTTTGGCGCGTTCAAGTACGGCTAGATACCAACGATCATAACCTGCTTCATTGAGTTGTCTTATTGCCTTGTACGACCATTTGCGCAACGTATCAAACAAGTCGCAATTACGGCCAAGGCCCGTTGCTTTTTCAATGTGTGGTTTTTCTGCTAGTTCGTCAGGATTAAACCAATCGGCAAGCTCGCCGAGAGTGTATGGCAGCATTTTAAACTGGTGCGTGTACCAACGAGCACACAGCGGGTTTTTGCCAATTAAACCGACATAGTTAGGATCGCCGTTCAGGCGTGTTGTTAATGCGCGTTCTATTGCTGCTAGGTAACGTAATGCCTTTAGTGATGCGCCGTTATTTTTTTTGACAGGGGTTTCTAACAGATAATAAAAATGACCACGACCGAGAATGTCGCCGTTGCCTTGGTTTAAACAAGCAAAATTAGGTGCTGGAATGTGATGATCGTTTAGCAATTCCCAAGCGTTTGCATCAACATCGATTACAAGCCAATAAACGCAGTAATGCGGGTTAAATTGTATGTAATCAGCACGCATGGCAATTGATTTACCAGCAATGCGCAAAAAACCCTTATTAGTAGCGTAATATGGCTTATATGGTAAAAGCTGTATGAATGATTCTAACGGCGTTAAACCGTTGATATTTAGTGCGTTATTACTTTCTTTCATACTGCCATCCAAACGGATGGCGGACATAAGATAGTAATAAAGTTAGTTGATTTTTTCTTAAAATTAACATAAAATTATCCTGTATTCTATTAAACCCTCTATCAAGTCCGCCAAGACATCAAGATTGAGGGTTTTTCTTTTTCCGCTGTTTGCTTTTTTTATAAAGTCTAATAACAGTCCTTTTGACTATCATAACACAGATGTTATGTAAATATCCAGCACCTTGTTTTTATTGATTTTTTTAAATATAAACGCTTCGCTTTGAGCGCAATTACAGATCTTTGCCTTCATCCAGCTCGCTATCTTTATGCTTCATTTTTGCCATTACCTCAAGATCATCTACATCTCTAGCAGCGGTTTTGCATATATCACGCAAAAAAGCGGGGGCTATTTGTGCGTAATCAGTCATAATTTTTTGCACATAATCAGCCGCAGCACTGTGATTTTTAATAACAGCGACAGAGCGGACATATATATTTTTAATAACACTGCCAACTAATTGCGTCACCCGATCACTAAAACCAGCCAAAATGCTTTTGGCTTGAGTAATTTGTAAATCAATATCATTCAATTCAATATATTTATTATTCAATTGATCATTAATACCTGTTATATACTCGTTAGCATCATTAATACGATCTTTGATTAACGCATCGGTCATTTTTAATTCTGTTTTTTTATTGGCAAGCTCATTATTTATACTTAAAATGTCGTTTTTTTGGCTTGCAACAGCTTCATTCAAGTTAATTAAGCTAGTTTGTGTTTCTTTCAATTCAATATTGAGTGCATTATTTTGATGTTTTAGTTGAATTATGACTTGCTCATTGGTGCCAATTTCAGCTTTGCCAACACTAATTTGCAGCTTTATATCATTGAGCTGATCAGTTTTAATTGCTGTGATTTCGTTTACTTTTTTTACAATAGCATTGCCTTTGGCTTTTTTTGCCATTAGCTCCTGCTCGGCCAACTCAACTTTTAGCGTTGCAAAATTGTGTGATCTTAGATTTTTTGGCAGGTTGTTTTCTAGGTTACGTTGAATCGCTACATCGCTCTGGCGTTCAGCTTCGTCAGCAATAGTAGCTTCAATGCCTTTTTCCAACAGCAGATGTTCATTTGTAAAGTTATAGAAGAAACGTTGAAAGTACCGACCAAACCTCTGCCGTTCGGCATGGTTTAGCTTTTTGTTTTCAGGTATGAGTTCAGCCTCAAGGTCAATGCCGTTAAGCGTAGCAATGTAGTTGTTTACAACCTCTACTTCCCTTTTGTGCAGATCTAATTCACCAGTTTTGTTGTTAATGCCGGAAAGAAAATAGTGACTGTGCGTTTTGTCTTCATCCAGGTGTGCAAAAATCGCCTTGATTTCATGATCTGGAAAGTTTTTTTGAAGAAAATTTTGTATGTGATAAATGTAATCGCTTGGAGATAATTCGTCAGTTAGCTCCGCTTTTGTTTTATCTTTTGGGCGTGGGAATTTAAACAAGCCTTCTTGAATAAAGGTTTTTTTCTTGTCAAAAGTACCAAGTAAGGAATTGTGTGCATCAGCAAATTTTTCAACCATGTTTATTCGTTGATTTTTGCGTACAACGTTTATAGCATTTAATTGTTCAGTAAAAGTGCTTGAATCAATTTCCTGATCCTTGGGGTAATCAATTAATGCTTGAAGTATTAATTTGGCTTCATCATTGGTTTCTTTTTCAATAGCGTTTTTCAGCTTAATTTTGTAAGCACTATGGTTTTTTATTAATACTTTTTTGTTTGTTGGCCAATAGCGTTTTTCAGCTTAATTTTGTAAGCACTATGGTTTTTTATTAATACTTTTTTGTTTGTTGGC
>Ga0183099_1001986_pt1 | contig 10970 bp, 7 predicted proteins | sample Biomet1_FD_127788 | JGI IMG/M metagenome (GOLD analysis project Ga0183099, IMG submission 127788) | Microbial communities from bioreactor (seeded with anoxic lake sediment) at LBNL, California, USA - Biofuel metagenome 1 | ecosystem: Engineered > Bioreactor > Anaerobic > Unclassified ... | reverse complement strand
TAATCTACGGGCGATTGTGGAGGCTGGCGGCTATACCCTGCAGGATGTTGTCAAGACGACAGTGTACCTTAAAAATATCAATGATTTTGCCGCAGTCAATGCAGTTTATGCTACGTATTTTGCCACAGACTGCCCGGCACGTGTCTGTGTTGAAGTCGCAAACCTGCCGAAAAATGCTTTGGTGGAAATTGATGTTATTGCCAGCTGATAGTAAAATTGCATCCGTGAAAAAAGCCACTGTTCCCTTGGGAACAGTGGCTTTTTAGCTCTTTGTTAACTACACATTTATTATAGGGTTGCTTCAAAGGCAACAGCTGTTTTATTTTAATAAGTGCACGACATATACTCTATATTCTATTTGCGCAGCCGATCAACAATTGTGGCACAGGCAGCATCCCCGGTGATGTTAACGGCGGTGCGCAACATATCAAAAATACGATCCACACCAAAGAGGATCGGCAAGGCTTCGATCGGAATATTCGCTGCTACCAGCACCGCTACAACGAGCAGTGTGGGCCCTGGTACGCCGGCCTGTCCTACAGCACCGAGTGTAGAGGTGATTATGATGGCGATGTACTGACTAACAGAAAGTTCCATGCCGTACATCTGAGCCAGGAAGCAGGCGGCCATTGCGTAATAGGCAGCATTTCCGTTCATGTTGATCGTAGCACCTAGTGGAAGAGCGAAAGCGGTGGTTTCCTTGGAAACATGAAGTTCGTCTTCGGTTGTTGCCATATTTAATGGGAGTGTTGCCATAGAAGATGCCGTCGAAAAGGCAAAGAGCTGAACTTTATACATCGCCTTGAAAAAGCCGACGTAGGTCGTGCATTTTGAAAAAATGGCTACCGTACCGCCAATCATCCCATAAGTGATAATAGCCAATGCGATGATGTAGAGAAGGACCAGATAGACGATTTTAACCAGAACGTCATAGCCAAATGTACCGACGGCATCGGCCATCAGGCAGAAGACGCCCAGTGGTGCAATGTACATGATGGCCAGCATGATTTTTATAAAAGCTTCTGTAAGGCTGTCAAAGATATTCAATAAAAAATCCTTTTTCTCGCCTTCAAAATGAGATAAAGCAAAACCTAAAAACAAGGAGAAGGTAATGACTTGCAAAATATTGCCGTCTACCAAGGCCTTAAATGGATTAACCGGGACAAAGCCGATGATGGTATCCCAGAATCCTGGCAGTGATGAATTTGACGCCAAATCGCCAACAGCGGCAACACTGCCAAAGGTTGCGATATTAATTCCTGCCCCTGGCTGGAACATTTCACATAAAACAATACCGATGATGACGGAACAAACAGTGGTGAGTGCATAATAAACAAATGTAAGAAAACCGATTTTTCCTGCGCTGCGCGAATTGCCAAGTGAAGCTGCGCCGCTGACGAGTGAGAAGAAAACCATAGGAACAATAACCATCTTGATCAGCTGCATAAAGAGATTTCCGCCTGGTGCGAACATACTGGCGGAGTTCCCCATAACAAGACCAACGATCGCGCCCAGTATCGTTGCAGCAATAATCCATGTTCCTAGTTTTGACAACATATCATTTGATTTTTCTGACATAAGAGTCCCTCCTAAAATATTTGGTTTTAGTCAGTGCATTAAAGATTTCCTTGAAAAGAATTCGACCCCCGGCACAATAATATAGGAATCTATATTATTGTGAATGCTGATAATGCAGATTTCTCCCGCTTTCTTTTAAAGATGAGATGGAGGAGAGCCATAAAAAAAGAGTACTCCTCCTGGGTGGCAGCATAGGAGTCTATCTTTTTATCTGTACCAAGTAACATCTTAGTAGAATTTGCCATGATCTATATGGATTTTATCACAGCAGGGATATATTTTCCATAAAACAGCTTAAAATAAATCAAGGAATACGTTTTTGTTCAGTGAGAAATGAAAAAGTCCGGCTCGTTGTTAAATATTGTGATTTTGTCCGGGAGGATATATTCTCTTCCGGACTTTTCATATGCAAATTTCTGTGCTAATCCGAGGTTTGCGTACCGATATTCGGTCGGGATTGTTTAAACAATAGATAATCCGTTGCTTAAAGTTTTCGAAAGCTCTATAGCTGTAACAAATTTGTTTTAGATTCTGTAGCGTGGTGCTGCCGCCTTCGGTGAAGTCATTATATTAGTTTTGGTCAATTGATATTTTACTAGAAATTTACCATGTCTTTTAGTATTCAAAAAAATAAATGCTGCAGTCTCGATTTTGATCAAAACCACAACATTTATTATAGATCCTATTTGATTTTTTTAAAGGGCGAGAACTTTGGCAGCGAGATCAGCCAGCTGTTCTTGGGTAGGGATGTTTTGAATGCGGATTTTGTCAAGGCAGATATGAAAACCGCAGGCTTCCAGCGTGGTTTCAATTTCCCCGATGCTCTGCCCACCCCAGCCGTAAGACCCGAAAGCAAAGGCTTCACGGTTTTTCGGTGACAGTCCCTTGAGATAGCAAAGGAAGGCAGCCACTGTCGGCAACATTGTATTGTTGAGGGTAGGGGAACCGACGGCCAGATATTTGCTGGTCAGGACATCGACGACAATATCAGAGATGTGATTATCCTTGAGATCATAGTACTGGACCGGAATGCCTTTTTGACTGAACGCTTCCGTAATCGTTTTTGCCATAATTTCCGTCGAATGCCACATGCTGTCAAAGACAACAACGGCTCGTTCTTCTGGTTCGTTAGCACTCCATTTTTCGTAGGCCGCAAGGATATCTGGAACATGTGAGCGCCAGATATTGCCATGACCGGTAGCGATCATATCGATATCAAAAGCTGTCACGGTCCGGCAGGCTGTCTGGGCTTGTTTGCCGTAGAGCATCAGGATATTGGCATAGTATTTTTTGGCCTCTTCCATGACAATGGCAAAATCGTTGTCGTCATCGAAGGGGCTGCTGGCAGCGAGATGCTGACCAAAAGCATCATTCGAGAACAGGATTTTTTCCTCCGGGCAGTAAGTAATCATGCTGTCCGGCCAATGCAGCATTGGAGTTGTCAAAAATTGCAGGCGACGGCTGCCGATGGAAATTTCATCACCGCTTTTTACGCCCTGATAATTATACTCCCCATAATAGGCAGTCAGACCTTTTACACCGTGTGGCTGACTGGCATAGATTGTGGCATTTGGACAATACTTCATAATAGCCGGAATCGCCGAAGAGTGATCGCGTTCGAGATGACTTGAAACAATATAATCAATTTTGGCAGGATCAATGACAGAGGAAATACGTGCGACCAATTCATCAGTAAAAGTATCTTTTGCGGTATCGATCAGCGTTATTTTTTCATCAATAATTAAATACGCGTTATAGGTCGAGCCGCGTCCGGTTGAGTAGCCATGGAAATTGCGCAGGGACCAATCGATAACGCCTACCCAGTAAACCCCTTTTTTTATTTCAACTGCTTTCATTGTATAACCACCCTTCTTTGTCAAAAGAATATATTTAAGGTACTATTTTTATTTTAATATAAATTGGGATTTAATACAAAATATTTATTGGGAACAAGAATCAGTGATCAGGGGCTGCCGCTAACTGCATTTCAGCCAAGGTTGAGACCGAGGGCCAGGCAGCATTGATTGTTTCGCCCATAAGGATCTTGCCGTCGACATCGAGATGGAGCCCGTCAAGCGCATATTTTGTCGGCAGGAACTCATCAGGGCCGTCAAAGGCTGCCGCCAGGTCAATATGAACCTGGGTCCGTATATAGGCATTGACGAGCGCGAACTGCGTCATCCAATCCCCCGCAGTTTCTTCGTTAAAGGCAATGGCGATGTTGTCAGGATTGATAGGCGGCAAGGTCATCAGGATGGGCTTGATATTGTTCTGCAGGCATTTTTGCCGGATGGTTTCAAGATCAGCGATTACATCGGCTGCGGGGACGCCGCCGCGCAGACTGTTGGAGCCGCCGAGAATCAACAGATAATGCGGATGAAATGGTAGGACATCTTTATCAAAGCGTTCGAGCATCATCTGGCTAGTGTCACCGCTTTGGGAAAGGTTGATCGTAGGAAAGTTCAGATAGGTCGAGTAACTGTATTCCCAGTCAGCAGGCCCGTAGGAAAGATGTCCGCCACCGTGGCTGATGCTGTCACCGAAAATTCCAATCGGCCAGTTGTCTTCAGGATTGACCTTGAAGGGCTGGGCGGCGCTGTAAACACCGACTGGATTTCCTTCGGCATCAAGGCCGCGCACTCGCCAGTAAAAAGGTCCTGTTCCCAGCCTCGGTTCGGGATCGTAGAGTTCGCAGTTTGTCTGGACAGCGGCATAGATTCGATGGATGGAGGGTTCTGTATCGCCTGGATTTTCGGGTAATTCATCGAGCACTTCAACCTCATATTGGACAGCGCCATGATTGCCGATCCAGCTGTAGACGGGATAGAGCAAAACCTGTCCATTATGGTTGTTGTAAAAGGCGTTTGGCAGTGGCGAATTGATTCGCGGCTGTGCAGCAGATGTGAACAGCGGTTCTGGCAGAGAAAAAAGACTGATGGGATTGCCAGCAAGATTCATCGCGCGTACCCGCCAATAAAGGGGGGCCTGTCCGATGCTGTCGGGGGCAAACTCATCAATTGCCGGATTATAGGCATTGGTAAAGACTGCTGGTACAAAATAACAATGCTTTTCTGAGATGTCTGCGGCAGAAAGATCCTCCGGCAGTTCGGTGAAGAATTCCAATTGATAGGATACAGCATCAAAATTCTTGCTCCATAACAGCAATGGTGCCGGGGATGCGGGGGCCTCGGGTGGATAAGGGGTAAGGGCTTCAGGTCCGGTCATGAGCGGGATTTCAACGGCAGCCTCTGCTGTCGGACAATCTTCGACCGGCTGCTGAAGAACACCGGGTACATCAATGAAGAGCAGTGAGGCAAAGAGCAGCAGTGAGGTAAGCAGTGCTGGTATGCGGCTGACAGGTCGTTTCATAACTTTTTACCTCCTTTAAGTTAAGGCATAGCGATAGATTGACAGGGCAACGCCACTGGCATCATTGCTGGCCGTCATAAACTTAGCCGTATTTTTTGCCTCAGCGACGGCATTTTCCATGGCAACGGAGCAACCGGCGAAACGGAGCATTGAAATATCATTGCTGCCATCACCAATCGCCATGACTTCGTTGGCCGAAAGGTTGAATTTTTCACACAGATGACGCAGCGAATTGCCTTTGTTGGCTGTCGGACTGAGAATTTCCAAGGTATTAGTGAAAGACTGACAAAAGGATACTTCAAAGGGGCTCAGCTGGGCAAGTAACTGTTTTTTTATTTTATTATCATTATAAAAAACATTGAATTTTTCAACCGGTGTTTGCCGTTGCTGCAAAAAACCAGGAAGATCGCTGCGTCCTGTGCGGGTAAGCTGGATGATTTCTTCAATTTCCGGAGCTACATAAGCGTGAAGCTGGTTAAAAAATTCAGGATCAAGATAAATACTATCATCGGCATATAGCTCGGGCATAACATCGTGCTGCTGCAAAATCTGCAGGATTTTGCGGGCCGGGGGCAAGGCCAGCAGGTCCTCAAAGATGTTGCTGCTGCACTGCCGGTCATAAATTTTTGTGCCGTTGCCGCAACAAAAATAACGGATTTCTGGCAGCTGTTGGAGCACAGGGGCTAGCTCGCTATTCGAGCGTCCTGTGGAAACGACAACTTCAATCTGCCTTTCCTGCGCAGCGCGGATCGCAGCTCGGTTTTTCGGTGTGATTTTCCGCTGGTTATCGAAGGTAGTGCCATCCATATCAAGGGCAATTAATTTTATATTCATAGAAGTCCTTTCTGACAGGGTTTACTAACTCTTTATTAGCGTAATTATAACTGTATTCGCTTTTATGGTCAAATTGAGCAGAAAAATAAGGAAAAACTATAAAATAAGGGAATATTTTCAGTATTTATTCATTATTAATGTGACGGAAAATGGTAAAATAAGAAATATGGTAGGGGAGTATTGGTAGGGGAAAGAAATCAGTGATTTTGGAGTGTGAAAGCATGAGAAAAAAATGGAGCAAAGCTGACCGCAAACGGGTTATGCTTGCTGGAAGTATAGGCTGTCTGGTCATTCTTGGACTATTTTATTTTTTGCAGCATCCGCGGACAAGCCAGGTGAATAAGAATAAGGGCCTGCCACTGGTGCAGACTTATACGGTTGCCAGAGCAGATATGATGCGGCACATTTCTTTGTTTGGTCAGACGGTGGCGAATGCTAAAGTTGCCATTGCCCCCAAATATACCGGGAAAATAACCGCTGTCAATGTTCAGCTGGGGGATCATGTAAAGGCTGGTGATGTCCTGCTCGTACAGGATACGCTCGATGTGGAATTGGCGATAAGGCAGAATAATGCGGCTTTGAGTCAGGCGCAGGCGGATGCAGTGGAAACGGAATCAACATATAATGCCAGTTATCTTCAGGCCGAAACGGATTACCGCCTGAAAAAGGATAAATATGAGCGTAATCAGTATTTGTTAGCGATGGGGGCGATTTCACAGGATGCCTTTGATACGGTTGAGCAGGAGTATGCGGCCAGCAAATCAGCTTTGGAATCTCTGCAGAACCAGGTGACTGGTGATACGGCGGCAACCGTTGCTTCCAAACAGGCAGCGGCAGCAAAAACGGCTTATGGAACGCAGGGGTTGGAAAAACAGTTGGCTGATTTAATACTGCGGGCTCCGCGCGATGGTGTCATCGGTTACCGGGCAGCGGAAATAGGGGCCATTGCTCCGGCCGGTACCAAGGTTCTGGAAATTGTAGACAATACGCATTTATATGTGGATTGTCAGCTGGCGGAGGCGGATGCTGCCGTCTTAAAGACGGGGATGAATGTCCGTGTGGATATTGATGCTGCCGGAAAATCCGTGCCGGGAAAGATTATTTATGTGAGCCCGGCAATGGAGGATGCAAGCAAGTCGTATACTGTTCGACTGGAACTTGAGGATGCAACAGCACTGCGAGCCGGGATGTTTGCCCGGACCAGTATAGATATTCTTCAGCGCCCGCAGACACTGTTTGTTCCCAAAGAAGCTATAATAAATAAAAATGGCCGTAACAGCGTGTTTGTCATCGCGGCCGATGATATAGCTGTTGAACGTGAGGTGCGTATTGGCCTCAGCAATGATGAACTCGTTGAGATTCTTGAAGGTATTGATGATGGGGATATAGTCGCTGTCAGCAATCAGGATAAAATTAAGGCTGGGACGGCCATTGATCGCGCTGCAGTGGGGGCTGGATCATGAATATAACCCGGCTTTCTATCCAGCGCCCGGTCGGCATCTGTATGGTAGTTGCCTTTTTTGTTGTGTTGGGATTGTATAGTTTTTACCGAATCGGGGTCGAACTGCTGCCGGCACTTAATACGCCTTATGTGACGATTACAGTCAAGTATCCGGGGGCCAATGCCGATTCGATTGAGCAGCAGGTTTTAAAACCACTTGAGGATGCTGTTTCTTCTGTATCCGATGTAAAAAAAATCACTTCAACAGCCAGCTATGAAACGGCGCGGATCACACTGGAAATGGAGTTTTTCGCCAATGCGGATGCAGCGGCAATTGATGCTACCAAAAAGGTCAATGCGGTCCGTGGCAAACTGCCAGACGAAATCGAGGAACCGGTAGTAATCAAACGGGATATGAATGCCAAGCCGATTGTCGAACTGGCAGTTGTTTCCCCGTATTCCCTGTCGACGATGTACTCAAAAGCGGAAAATACCTTTCAGGATGTGTTGCAGCAGTCCTCGGGAGTTTCTGAAATTGAAATCAATGGTGGTCGTGATAAGGAGGTTGCGGTTGAAGTTGATAAGGACAAGATGGCGGCCTATCATCTGACTTTGGATCAGGTGGTCAGCCGGCTGAAGTCGGAGAATCAGCTGCTGCCAGCGGGCTCCGTGTATACCGAACAGACAAAAGCGGATGTTCGTGTCATTGCGCAGTATAAAAATGTTAAGGATATAGAGCAGCTCACGGTGGAAAATTCCGATAAGGTCAATATTCCGCTGACCGCCGTGGCCTCTATCCGGCAACAGGATGCCCGCCCTGAACGCTTTGGCCGAGTCAACGGCCAGGATGCAATATCGTTTTCTATTTATAAAAACAGTGAGGCCAATGTCGTTTCAACAGCGGCGGCTGTGCTGCAAAATGTTTCCCGGCTCCAGCAGGATTACCCGGATTATCAGTTTATTGTGGTCAGTAACGATGCCAATTATGTCAACAATTCGTTGCACAATACACTGGGCACTCTGCTTGAAGGGCTGATCACAACAGGGCTTGTGTTGTTTTTGTTTTTGCGCGGCTGGCGGTCGACGCTGGCGGTTATGCTGGCTATTCCGACCTCGCTGATTTCAAGTTTTTTTGCAATGTATGCCGCCGGATTTACTTTCAATATGATGTCTTTGATGGGAATGACATTGTGTGTCGGCATTCTTGTCGATGATTCTATTGTTGTGTTGGAAAATATTACGCGGCATTTGCACCTGGGGAAAAACTCACGGCAGGCGGCGGAAGACGGACGTAATGAGATCGGTATGGCGGCAGTAGCGATTACACTTTGTGATGTGGCTGTATTTATGCCGATTGCCTTTATGACTGGCATGACAGGACAGTTTTTTCGCCAGTTTGGGCTGACGATAGTCTTTGCAACTTTGTTTTCCCTGTTTGTGTCCTTTACGCTGACCCCGATGCTGGCATCGAGGTTCTTCGTTGCTGGTCCGGAAACGCCCAAAGGACGAATATGGAGTTTTATGGATTGGCTGGAACAGACGGCAATTGATAAATACGAGCTGGCTCTTCGCTGGAGTTTATTACATCAGAAAAAGGTGCTTTTGACAGCGATGGCTGTTTTTTTTGCGGTGCTGAGTTTTATTCCGCTGGGACTGGTGGGCTCCGAATATATGCCGCAGACGGATGAAAGCAGTTTTGAAATTATGGTCGAGCTGCCAGTGGGGAAAAGTCTTGAACAGACAGATCATGTAATGGGAGCACTGGAAGACTATCTGGCAACCGTTGATGAAGTGAAATATTGCCTGACGCAGGGGGGCGGATCAGCGGCTAATGAAGGGCGCATAAAAGTGCAGCTTTACGATCGTAAGGATCGCAGTCGCTCTGTCTGGGAAGTTGCCGATCAGGTCAGGACTTTTGCCGCGCAAAATATTAAGTCGGCCGATGTTCGGGTCCAAGAAACCCAATCCTCGGTAGCTGGCGTCTCCGGAGGGGGGCCACGCGGGGGCGGCGGAGCCTTGCAAATTGAACTGCGTGGCAATGATTGGCCGGCGCTCATCGGAGCCGCTGATAAAGTGCAGCAGTTGTTAAAAACTGAGGTCAATGGTGTTGGCGATATCAACAGCTCCTATACAGAAGGCATGCCGGAACTTCAGCTTTCCGTGGATAGAGAAAAACTGAGAGCCTATGGGGCCTCGCTGGCGGATGTACAGACGGCATTTTCCTCAGCGGTTATTGGGCGCTCAGCCGGTGTGATTGCAAATGATGAGAAGAATGATGGGCAGGACACAGATATTAAAGTTCGGTTCAAGGACAGTGATGGTTTTAAAGCCTCTGATGTGGCAGCGATTCCGCTTGATATCGGTGGCAAAACATTGTTTCTCGGCAGCGTAGCGGATATTAAAAATGGCGTGGGCCCGGTGAGCATCCGCCGCGTTGATAAACAGCGGGCCATCACCATTGGGGCGAGTCTGAGTGGACGCCCACTGAATGATGTGATGCAGGATACCAAAAAGGTTTTGCAGGCAGCGAATCTCGGGGCTGGTGTCAGTTACCGCTTTAGCGGGCAGGCAACACAAATGGCGGATTCGTTTGCTGAATTACTGGCGGCGCTGCTGTTGGCATTGGTCTTGATTTATATGCTGTTGGCTGTTCTCTATGAGTCCACGGTCACACCGTTTATTCGGATGTTTTCCCTGCCGCTCGGGCTTATTGGTTCGGTATTGCTGTTGTTTTTGACCCACAATACCCTGAACTTGTATTCGCTGATCGGCATTTTGGTGATGGACGGAATTGTGGCGAAAAATGGAACCTTGCTGCTTGATTATACGCTGACACTTATGGAAACCCGGGGAATGTCGGCCCGGCTGGCCGTAATTGAAGCTGGTAAAGTGCGTTTGCGCCCGATTTTTATGACGACGCTGACCATGATTGTCGGCATGCTGCCGACCGCTTTTGCCATGACGGATGGGTCGGAAACCCGTGTCAGCATGGCATGGGTCATTATTGGTGGCTTGCTGACATCGACTGTGTTTACCCTGATTATCATACCGATTATATTTCTCTTTTTTGAACGCTACCCGCTTCGGTGTTGGTGGCAAAAAATCAGACAGCTGCTGCTAAGGCGGGCAGCAATAAAAGAAGGCAAGGAATCCTGATGATAGACAAATGAAAAACTTAGGAAAAACTTTATGTATTGGCGTTTTTGGCGGGGGGATATTTTCCCTCATACAGTTGCCTCTCCCCTGGACGCTCGGCCCGATTGCGGCTATATCACTATATTCTCTTTGGCGGGGGGCGCCACTGTACTGGCCGCTGAAGGTGCGAAATATAGCTTTGATCCTGCTGGGCTATGCCATGGGGCGTCCGTTTACAGCGGCAACAGGGCAGGCCATTATGACCCAATTGCCAATAATGGCAGCGGCAACTGGGCTTACAATTCTTGCCGGCTTGCTTACTGCCTGGATTACGTATAAGAAAACGGGTCTGAGCCTGGCAAGCTGCCTGCTTGGCTGTGTGCCGGGCGGGCTGTCGCAGATGGTAATTTTAGCCGATGAGGTTGAGGATGCCGATCAGACGGCAGTGACAATTATGCAGACGATGCGAATGCTGGCGGTGGTTTTTTGGTGCCATTTCTTGCCTTGCATGTGTTGCCACCGCCAGGTTTACAGCGGCAACAGGGCAGGCCATTATGACCCAATTGCCAATAATGGCAGCGGCAACTGGGCTTACAATTCTTGCCGGCTTGCT
>Ga0183099_1001985_pt1 | contig 10976 bp, 7 predicted proteins | sample Biomet1_FD_127788 | JGI IMG/M metagenome (GOLD analysis project Ga0183099, IMG submission 127788) | Microbial communities from bioreactor (seeded with anoxic lake sediment) at LBNL, California, USA - Biofuel metagenome 1 | ecosystem: Engineered > Bioreactor > Anaerobic > Unclassified ... | reverse complement strand
ACTGAAAGTGCTTTACAACCCGAAGGCCTTCTTCACACACGCGGCATGGCTGCATCAGGGTTTCCCCCATTGTGCAATATTCCCCACTGCTGCCTCCCGTAGGAGTCTGGACCGTGTCTCAGTTCCAGTGTGGCTGGTCATCCTCTCAGACCAGCTAGAGATCGTCGCCTTGGTGAGCCGTTACCTCACCAACTAGCTAATCCCACAGGGTGCATCCAATCGCGGTAGGCCCGAAGGTTCCCCACCTTTCCCCCTCAGGGCGTATGCGGTATTAGCAGTCGTTTCCAACTGGTATCCCCTCGATTGGGCAGCTCCCCATGCATTACTCACCCGTCCGCCACTCGCCGGCAGGGTAGCAAGCTACCCCCCGCTGCCGTTCGACTTGCATGTGTTAGGCCTGCCGCCAGCGTTCAATCTGAGCCATGATCAAACTCTTCAATTAAAGTTTGGTGCTCAATGAATTTTGAATTAACTGTTGCTGAATCTTTCGATTCGCTTGGTCACTTCATCAGTCATTGCATATCAATTTTTTTGACATCCAATTCCTGTGAGTGCCCACACAGATTGCTTGATTTGATTGTTAAAGAGCGTGACAGCCTCAGCTGTCGTGGGATGCGTAGTCTACGCAACCCGCGTTGTCAGTCAAGCATTTTTTGCTTTGCTTTCAACGCTGCCGGACATCTCGTCCGTCGATGAGGGCGCATTATAGGGAGCTCGTTTCGCCTGACAAGGATTTTCTTTAAAAACCAGGTCAACCGGACAAAATTACATCACACCTGCTAAAACCTGCACAGAAAGCCCCCAAATATCCAAACTTATCTACAGTTGAAGGCCTGGAAGCTCATAGGAAAAACCTCATTGGGAGCCAAATCAAAGTTTGTGGCCCTTATTTGCAGGAATACATGCGCTTTATAGCAGGAGTACTTGCCATTTGATTGTATATTACCTACGTTCATTTAGGCGCAAGCGCTGAGGCCATTCGGGAGTGAGGTAAATCTCCAGGGACTGGTGAACCGAAACCATTTATGGAAGGAATTTGTACAATGTTTCAAAATGCCCCACTCGCGACCCAAATTCGATTTGTTCGGGAATGTCCCAGTGCAGAATGTCTGAACCAAACTCTATTCGAGTTGGCAAAAAAATCTGGCTTTGATTACTACCAATTCAATCTGTTTTTGCCGTCAGGGTTATTGCAATCTCATGTCTCGATTTTCAGCCACAGTCCGGAAAATTGGCTCGAACAGTATTGGCAGAATCAGCTCGCTGCCCATGATCCACTACTACTTATGGCTCTGCGCCAAAATCAGCCCATTATCTGGCACGAGTTATCCATTACCGATACCATGGTGACGGAAAAAGGCATGGCCATCATGGACCAGCGTGCAGAGCATGGAATGCGCGAAGGCGTTACCTTACCGATACATAGCGGGCAAGGTCATCATGGCATGTTACATTTGAGCCGTGAGCACGCAACCGGTGATGTACTATCCACGCTGCCACAACTTGGCATGCTCTATCCGTATATATTCCAACGCGCCTGCGATTTAATGAGCCCACCCGGTCCGAATCTTTCCGAACGCGAACGTCAATGTCTGTTCTGGGTCAGCGAGGGAAAGACTTCTTGGGAGGCGGCAAAAATTCTGGGAATTACCGAGCGGACCGTTAACTTCCACCTCAATAGCGCCATCCGCAAGACAGGCTGTAAAAATCGCTATCAGGCTATTGCACGGAATGTTGCAGCAGGACAATTGCGCCCAGACCTTCAACGCTTGAATATCATTAAAAATATCAAAGCCTGATCCAGATGAATGAGGGAGGCATACTCCCTCCTCATCCAGCTCTGCCTACTGTCAGCACTCCACCTGCACACCCAGTTCCACCACTCTATTCGCCGGGATATGAAAGAAGTCATTGGCACGCAGTGAGTTCTTGCTTAACAAGATAAACAGCTTCACCCGCCACATCGCAAACAATGACCGACGAGTCGGGATCAGCGTTTCGCGAGACAGAAAGAACGATGTGCCCATCAAATTGAATATCATCCCTTTCTGGGCACAGCGCCGGAATACCTCATCAACATCTGGCGTTTCATGAAAGCCATAGGTTGCAGAAATGCGCCAAAATGTCTCCGACAAGCGTTCAATCTGAACATGCTGATCTGGTTCTACAAAAGGCACGTCCTGAGTTCGGAATGTCATGATCACCACCCGTTCGTGCAATACCTTGTTATGTTTCAAGTTATGCAATAACGCATGGGGTACCCCTTGCTGGGTTCGCGCCATATAAATAGCCGTGCCCGGAACCCTTGCTGGCTGATCCTTGTTTAACGAGTGGATGAACGCCTCCAAGGGCATGCTCATGCGCGACAACTGTCGAAATAGTAGAAAACGCTCCCACTTCCACGTCGCCATCACGGTAAACATCACACAACCCAGAGCCAGCGGTAACCAGCCACCAGCCAATAATTTCAATGCATTGGCAGCAAAAAATGGTACATCAATGATCAACATGGCGATGAGCAAGGTTCTGACCAGCAGACTCGGCCAATCCCAGTTATAACGAGCCACGGTACAAGCTAGAATCGTGGTAATCACCATAGTTCCAGTTACGGCAATGCCATACGCAGCCGCCAGATTACTGGATTCCCGGAATGCAACCACCACCACAATCACCGCGATGAATAACATCCAGTTGATGAAAGGCAGATAAATCTGGCCCGCTTCACTCTCGGAGGTGTGCTTGATCGTCATACCCGGTAGATAACCGAGCCGAACCGCCTGCCGGGTCAGCGAAAATACGCCGGAAATAACCGCCTGCGAAGCAATCACAGTTGCCAAAGTTGCCAGTATGACCATAGGTACCAGCGCCCAATCAGGCGCCAACAGGAAAAACGGGTTTTTTGTCGCTGTCGGATCACTCAATATCAAGGCGCCTTGCCCAAAGTAATTGAGTAATAAAGCGGGTAATACCACAACCACCCAAGCCAGGCGAATGGGTTTCTTACCAAAATGGCCCATGTCGGCGTACAGAGCCTCGACACCAGTAATCGCCAAGACCACAGAACCAAGGGCCACGAAGCCAATCCACTTATAGGCAGCGAAAAACTGGATCGCCCACTTGGGATGCATGGCGGCCAAAATTTCGGGGTGCTTGATGATTGAGATCAACCCTAAGACCCCCAGAGAACAAAACCAAAGCAACATGATAGGGCCAAATAATCGGCCAACCTGGGCGGTGCCATGCTTCTGAATCATGAATAAGAGGGTCAGCACCACGATAGCGACGGGTAATATATAAGGCGTGAATAGCGGGGTTACGACTTGCAGCCCCTCGAGAGCCGATAACACCGACATGGCAGGAGTGATGACCACTTCACCGTAAAAAAATCCGCCACCGATCAATCCCAAGACCAGTAGTAACGTCGTCATGGCAGGTGGCGTATTGCGACCCGCCAACGACATCAGCGTTAAAATGCCCCCCTCGCCTCGGTTATCCGCCCGTAGCACGAAGGCCAAATACTTGACGGAAACGACCAGAATTAATGACCAGAAGATTAATGAAAGAAAGCCAAAAACCACACTCTGAGTGGGAGCCAAACCAATATGCGGGGAAAAACACTCTTTAAAGGTATACAGAGGGCTAGTGCCAATATCGCCATACACGACACCAATCGCCGCAAGCGTGATTGCCGGTAATTTCTGTTTATTGTGTGCGTCCATGTTTGCTCTTGGCTATCTCCACCAATAACGCCTGCCACGGGGCAGAAGGTTATCTTGTGATGTTAAAACGAAATATTAGATTGTGAGGGCCAGAAAATACCCGGCGAGGACCCTTACGAAACCTTGAGCCCTCACGCCGGGCTCGGCGCTACTCATATTGACGGGATGACAGGGTCGGTGATGAATGTCTGGACTGAGGACCAAAACCAGGTTCTTGATCCCGATCGATCCGCGGACGCTTGCCACGGCTCGGTTCGCGAACCGTCGGCGACGAAGTATTCTCTCGCTGAGGCACAGAGCGACGCCGCTTCCCGTTCTTGTTGCTCACAGGCGAGGAGATGAAAAATGCCAACACAAAACCGCGACAAGCCAACAGAGCGATCACGACCGAAATCACGCTCAGTACCGTGATAAAACGAGCCGCATCACGACTCATGTCTTCGATGATCGCGGCATAGTTACTCTGTGTTGCCAAATAATCCGTGACCTCCTTGCGAAAGAATATTCGCACCAAGAACAGGATATCCGCCAACAACATCGTCATGACACCCCACTTGAACAGGCGAGGGATGAAAATCATGATCAGACCGATAACAAACAGCATCACGCCACCACCGATAAAGCCGGTATCCATGAAGTCTTTCAATGGAATAGCGGTCGCCAGATTCGGCATGGCGAGCAGCCCCAGCAATGGCCGCCAATTTACTGTGCGATTCATGTGTGCATCAATTCCTGATCAATGAGAACAAGGTAAACATCAAGGCGGTTATTTCACCACGAATAGCCTCGGCTCGCACCTCTCTTGCAACAATTGCCGGTATCTCAATAGAGCCGTCTTAACTAGTAATCAGCCATCCGCTGCATTAAACGACCCGAAATTTGGGAAGGCTGCATCGCCAAATCCCAGAGCGCAACTAATTTGTCGACACCTGGATAACGATTGGAAAAGCCGGGGTACAGGGCCAAGGTGGTAGAAAAAGCACCAACTTGTTTGACCTGATTCGCCAACCCCTGACGTCGTAACAGATACCGGGCTACCTGTTCGTCCTCCACCATGAGATCCAGACGCCCGAGCGCCAGCAGACTCAACAGCTGAGGCAACGCTTGAGCGCCACTCTTGGTAATAATCGATGCGCCAGCGGCAGGTTGGGCGATAAAGGCGGCGAAAGCGGGGCTGATGCTGCTGTAGTCATAGCCAATAATATTGCCAATTCGCAGGCGGGCTAACGAAGCTAAACCACGATATTGCCACTGGCTGTGGGCCGGGACAAAGAAACCGTTTCTCGAGTGCATGGCTGGCAGGCGAGGATAGCGAACCCCACGACCCGGTAACTTGGGCATCAACAGCATGACATCACAGCCACCGGCAACCACATCGTGCAAACCACGGGCATACGGTACCTCACGCAAGGTAACGGCATAATTGGCCTGTAAAAAAATATCCCGGGCCATATCCACCATGAAACCATGCCGCGGCTCTCGTACCGAGGCATGAATCGTCGCTGGAGGCCAGTGATCGTAGCAAAGCGTAATACGGTCCTGCGAGGCAGATGGCCCGTTTGCCAGCAGCTCATTACAAAACAACAGCAGCCACATCACTCTGCGCATGTATCCCGTTCCTGAATGCCTGTCCTCGGTCCAGACTAGGCGGGAATGCTCGCAATAGATTGATCAATAACAGTTTCAGCCAATTTCAGCGGATGTCAGCAAATGTCAGCTCTCGGAATGGGAGCGGGCTCTCGAGCCGAGCCATGGTCCAGTGAACGTCTTCAGCCGTTTCGATCCGGCTCAATCCAGAAGCGGGGGGATACATCACTCTGCCGACGGCCAACACCATGGCGACGATCCTCTTTATCCAGCTCCCAGCGGATATCGGCTCGCCGATCATCCTGCTCCCGACGCCGCGCATAACGCCGCTCTTTTCCCCGGTAGATGCTCATCACGTATCTCCCACATCCTCACGCCTCAAGCATAGTTGGCACAGCAATCAACCACCACGCCGCGAGCCAAGAACACCAAGAAGAACAGAACTCACACCCGGGAAAAGGACGTGATACCCTTTGTCCCACAGCTCACACTCACCTCATTGTTGATCCGCTGCGGAGGCAGGATGATTCACTGGAATGCAGATCCGATATTGCTACAACTCGGCCCCTTGGCCATTCATTGGTATGGCGTGTTGTTCGCCGGCGGCTTTTTACTGGGCTACCAGATCATGCAGTGGATTTATCGCCGCGAGGGCCATCCTACCGAGCAGTTGGACAAACTGCTGACCTTTATCTTCATTGGTACCGTGCTGGGTGCTCGCCTGGCTCATGTGGTGTTCTACGAGCCAGCGTATTACTTCAGCAATCCGTGGGAAATTTTGAAAATCTGGAAGGGTGGGCTCGCCAGCCACGGCGGCACTCTGGGGGTGTTGCTAGCCATCCTGATATTTGTCCGTCAGCATTCCGATGTCCGGCTCCTCTGGCTGCTGGATCGGCTGGCTATCCCGACGGCACTGACCGCTTGCTTCATTCGTCTGGGTAACTTCATGAACTCGGAAATCGTCGGCCTCCCCACAGACGGTAGCTGGGGCGTGGTGTTCGAAAAAGTCGACATGCTGCCCCGTCACCCGGTGCAATTGTACGAAGCTGGCGGCTATCTGCTGACCTTTATTCTGCTGCTAGTGCTCTACCGGCTGAACAAAATGCAACGCGAGGGGTTGGCTTTCGGTCTGTTTATGACGCTGATCTTTGGTTCCCGTTTCCTGCTGGAGTTCTTCAAAACACCACAGGCCGCCTACGAGGTGGGCTATAGCATCAGTGTCGGACAGTGGTTGAGTGTGCCCTTTATTCTGCTGGGCATCCTCATGATGCTGCGCGCCAAAACACCGCGGATCTGAGTCAGACTATAAAAAAACCGGCGCAAGCCGGTTTTTTTAATCTGTTATCGCTCGATATCCGCGGATGACAATCGATGTTGCCATTGTTTCACCAGCGCATAAATCACCGGAATCACCAGCAAGGTGAGCAGGGTTGACGACAGCATGCCTCCGACCATGGGAGCGGCAATCCGGCGCATCACTTCCGAGCCGGTCCCGGTTCCCCACATGATGGGCAACAGACCGGCAATGATGGTCACCACCGTCATCATCTTGGGACGCACCCGCTCCGCAGCACCGTGCAGTATGGCGCCATAAAGATCGCTCAGCGTCGCGGATCTCTGTTCCTGCTGCCGCTGTTGCTGGATCTGAGCCCAGGCCTGCTCAAGATAGACCAGCATCACCACCCCGGTCTCGGCAGCCACCCCGGCCAACGCGATAAACCCGACCGCCACCGCCACCGACCAGGCATAACCGAGCCACCATAGCAGCCAGACACCGCCCACCAAGGCAAATGGCACCGACAACAGGACGATCAGACTGTCGGTCAAATTCCGGAAGTTGAGATAGAGCAGCAGCAAGATCAACAACAGGGTACAGGGGACCACCCACATCAGCCGCGCCTTGGCCCGCTCCATGGATTCGAACTGCCCACTCCATACCAGATGATAGCCAGGCGGCATGACAATCTGACCGGCCTCCAGCGCCTGCGCTACCTGCTGCTGGGCATGGCTCACCCAACCGCCGATATCTGGATCGGTCACATCCACATACAGATAGGCACTCAGCTGCGCATTCTCGGTGCGGATGCTCGGCGGCCCCTGCTCCAGACGCAAAGAGACCAGACTACCTAACGGAATCAAACCATTGCTAGCCGTTGGCACCAACACCTCGCGGACAATCGCCTGAGGGGTATCCCGCAGCTCCCTGGGATAACGCATCACCACCGCATAACGTTCCCGTCCCTCCACCGTGGTAGTGACGCGCTCGCCGCCCAATGCGGTGGCGATCACCTGCTGCACAGTCGCCATGGTCACACCATAGCGGGCCAGGGCCTGTCGATCCGGGGTCAAGGTCAGATAAGAGCCTCCCGTGATGCGCTCGGCATAGGCACTACGCGTTCCAGGTAGAGTCTTGACCACCGCCTCGACCTGGCGCGCCAGAGCCTCGATGCCCACCAGATCCGGGCCGAACACCTTGATACCGACAGGTGTTCGAATACCGGTCGCCAGCATGTCGATCCGCGCCCGGATCGGCATGGTCCAGGAGTTGGCAATCCCCGGCATCTTGACCGCTTGATCCAGTTCATCGATCAAGGTCTCCAACGTCATCCCTGCTCGCCATTCACTCTCGGGTTTCAGGTTGATCAGGGTTTCAAACATCTCCAGCGGCGCCGGATCGGTCGCCGTGTTGGCTCGGCCCGCCTTGCCCAGCACGGATGCCACTTCGGGAAACGATTTGATGATACGATCCTGCACTTGAATCACCTCGGCCGCCTTGGTGATCGACATCCCCGGTAACGCCGCTGGCATAAACAGCAAAGAGCCTTCGTGCAGGCTGGGCATGAACTCACTGCCGATATGTTTGAGCGGGTAGAGGGTCGCCGCCAGGATCAGGAGTGCCAGTACTAGCGTGACCGTCTTGGCGCGCAATACCAGATGGATGCAGGGCTTGTAGAGGGCAATCAGCCAGCGATTCAAGGGGTTAGCTTGCTCAGCTACCACCTTGCCGCGGATAAATAGCCACATCAGCACCGGCACCAGAGTCACCGACAACAGCGCCGCCGAGGCCATGGCAAAGGTCTTGGTAAAGGCCAAGGGGCTGAATAGCCGCCCCTCCTGATCCTCCAGGGTAAAGACCGGCAAGAACGAGAGTGTGATGATCAACAAGGAGAAGAACAGCGCAGGTCCCACCTCCTGACACGCCGCCAGAATCACCTCGCGACGCGGGGTCCCCGGAGGCGCACGCTCCAGATGTTTATGTGCATTTTCCACCATGACGATACCGGCATCGATCATGGCACCAATGGCGATGGCAATGCCGCCTAGGCTCATGATATTGGCGTTTATCCCCAACCAGCGCATGGCAATAAAAGCCGTCAACACGCCCACGGGTAGTACCAGGATCGCCACCAGCGCGCTACGGACATGCAGCAAAAACAACACGCACACCAGCGCCACAATGCCGCTTTCTTCGAGCAAGGTCTTCTGCAGGGTCGCAATCGCCCGATGGATCAACTCGGAGCGGTCATAGGTAGTCAGCACCTCGACGCCAGCCGGCAGACTCTGTTTGAGCGACTCCATCTTTTGTTTAGCCCGCTCGATGACACCGAGAGCATTTTCGCCGCTGCGAGCCACAACTATGCCGGATACCACCTCGCCGTCACCATTCAACTCCGTCAGACCGCGTCGCTCATCGGGCGTCAACTCGACCCGAGCCACATCGGCCAGTCGGATCGGCGTGCCGTTTACCTCGCGGATCACCAGCTCGCGCAAATCCTCGGTCCCACGCAGATAGCCCTTGCTGCGCACCATGAACTCGGTTTCGGCCAGCTCGATGACCCGGCCCCCCACGTCCTGATTGCTGTCGCGGATCATGGCCATCACCTCGAGCGGTGACAGTCCATAAGCCTGCAATTTGCGCGGATCCAGCACCACCTGGTACTGCTTGACGAAGCCGCCGACGCTAGCGACCTCGGCAACACCCGGTGTCGCCGCCAGGGGATAACGCAGAGTCCAATCCTGCAACGAGCGCAACGACTCGAGGGACTCACCAACGCCCGCCCCCTGATTCTTGGCCACCAGCGCATACTGATACACCCAGCCGACACCGGTAGCATCCGGTCCCAGGGTTGGACTCACCCCCGTTGGCAGCTTGCCGGCTAAGCCGCTCAAATATTCCAGCACCCGGGAGCGGGCCCAGTACAGATCGGTATGATCCTCAAAAATCACATAGACAAAGGAGGCGCCGAAGAAGGAAAAACCCCGCACCACCTTGGCCTTGGGAACCGAAAGCAGAGCCGAGGTCAGGGGATAGGTCACCTGATCTTCAACGACTTGAGGTGCCTGCCCCGGATATTCGGTATAGACAATCACCTGAACATCCGAGAGATCGGGAATGGCGTCCAACGGGGTGCGCAGCAAAGCCATCACGCCCGCAATCACCACCAGCAGCGTCAACAACACGATCAGCAAGGGGTTATACAGGGACCAGCGGATCAATCGTGCCAACATACTTAGTGCCCTCCGCCAGAATGAGAGCCTGGGACCGTGGTTTGAGCCGCCGAAACCGCGGCTGGCAGCAGTCCGGCAAATGCGGCCTTCAGATTACTCTCGCTATCCAGCAGGAAGTTCGCCCGGGTCACCACAGACTCACCCGCCTGCAGTCCGCGCAACACCACCACCCGGCGCTCGCCCGCGCTTTCATTCGACTCGCTAGAAACCGACTCGCCATGGCCGCCAACCTCGACCTCGCGCGGTACAAAACGTCCCTTCCCCTGGCTGACCAGCACCACCTGCCGCGTTCCGCTATCGATCAGTGCCGATTCCGGTACACTCAGCGCATCGGCAGACGCGACCATGGCCTGCAACTGCACCTCGCCATACATGGCTGGCTTCAGGCGCCCCGCCTGATTGTTCAATTCAATCCGCACCGGAACCGTTCGGGTTTGCGCGTTCAGAGTGGGATAGATGAAGGCGACCCGCCCCTTGAATGTCTCGCCGGGATAGGCAGCCACCCGAATGGTCACCGCTTGCCCCACCTGAACCAGACGCAAATCCTGCTCAAACAGATCGGCCAACAGCCACAAATGGCTCAAATCCGCCAACTCGAACAGTGCCTGACCCGCCTCGAAGCGCATGCCCTGCACCGCATTATTGGTGAGCACGACCCCGCTCTCGGCTGCCGTCAGCGACAGGGTACGCCGCACCTCGCCATGCCGGGCCAGCCGTTGCACATCCGCCTCGGGAATATCCCAGAAGCGTAGCCGTTGCAGAGCCCCATCACTGAGGCTCATCCGTTTGCCGCCCGCCAGCGCAGGCTCGAGCTGCAAGCGGGTCTGGGACTCCCGTGCCAGCAAATACTCCTGCTGTGCCGCAATCAGCTCCGGACTATACACCTCGAGCAAGGTCTCACCGGCAGCAACCATCTGGCCGGTAGTGTTCACTGGCAACCTCTCGATCCAGCCACCAAATTTAGGGGCAATCGTCCGCTTGCGGCGCTCATCCACCGCCAATTGCCCAACCGCCCGTAGCGTGCGTTGCAATGCACCACGACGCACCAGCTCCGTCGTGACCCCCAAAGACTGGATGCGATCCGGGCTCACCGTCACTGTCGAGGGCGATACGGCACTCTCTTCCTCGGCATAGACCGGGATATAAGGCATGCCCATCTCG